>OMLO01000647.1_pt1 | contig 23795 bp, 13 predicted proteins | sample 1674811 | NCBI WGS metagenome assembly OMLO01 (sample SAMN06265003, study PRJEB25207) | coral metagenome | isolation source: Coral host | place: Mexico:La Bocana,Puerto Morelos, Mexico | collected 2008-11-13
TGTGTTTTCATGGAGAACCTGTAAACTAGCTTCTTAGCTAAGTGTTCTATTCATGTAAAATAAAGCTATCTATCTATTTATCTATCACAACGCTGGCTTTATTAAACGAAACATTTAACGACCTTCCGAAGTTGACGAAACAAACAGAAACCCAACACCTGTTACTACAGTGACTATACCTTACATTAAGGGCACCTCCGAAACTATCTCGCGGATCCTACTGCCCTACAACATCCGTGTAGCCCACAAACCTAGAACTACGTTGCGACACTTGCTGACAAACGTTAAATACAGGGACCAGCCCAACAACAGACAGGGAGCAGTTCACAAGATCAAATGCTCCGACTGCCAGACATTGGTGAGACTGGCAGAAACCTTAACACGTTACAGACTGAACACAAACGAGCCACGAGAAATGGTGACGCTATTAAACAATCACATCGCTTTACATCATCAGCTGACTAATCACAGCATTGACTGGGACACTGCCCAGTGCCTAACCCTACAGTACTAACTATTTTTAACGACTGACTCTGGAAAGCTGGTACACTCACCCGGACGATCACACTATACGGACCTTACATCGTCACAGAAAAATTATACTACAGATTGTACCTGTTTTCAGTTGTGTATTCATTGAATATCTCGAAGGTAGTAACTGCTGTTTTCTTACTCTGTGTGGAAAAAATTCAAATATTTCTATTTCCAGTCCCTGGGTTTCACCCTAAAATTCTGAGGCTTACCCCCGAGGTATGCATTAAATTTCTACCTAGTGTGCAAAGAGTTTCCAGTCGGTTTTGTGGATTCTGTCTGGCAAGTATAGTTTCTTGGGAAAAGTTTTTAGAAATTCTAATTACAGAAGTACTGTAACAGACGGAGTTTTTAAGAAATAGTAAAAATGATTTTCGGGCTAGTATATCATAGTAAGAGTTCGCCCGAAAATGTGCACTCTGCTGACTGGCAAAAAGGTCACAACAGTTCAAAGTGATGCTTTGATTAAGATATTGGGAAAATGATGTTTTACACATGGTAGCTCTCTGAATTATTGATTAGGTTTCCATTTCCTTAGATGTGATTATTTATATCTTGAAAGGGAGCGAAGAAGAGGTCGTCATTCAAGGTCGAAGGACCGACGTTCCAGATCACCAGACCGATCACGTGATAGGTCAAAGGAAAGGAAAAAATCACCTTCACCTGAAAGGTCACTATCAAAAGATAAGAAAGCTGATAAGGATGAAAGCTCAGAAGAGAGGACTGAAAAAAGACGATCTAAAGACAAAGAGAGAAACAGAGAAATAGATAAGGAAAGAGAAAAGGAAAGGGAACGAAGAAAAGAAAAAGAGAAACAAAGGGAAAGAGAAAAAGAAAGACAAAGGGAAAGGGAACGGGAACGGGAAAGAGAAAAGGAAAAACAAAAGGAAAGAGAGCGAGAAAAACAAAAAGAAAGAGAGCGCGAGAGGGAAAGAGAGAGGGCAAGGTCAAGAAGTCGATCTTTGTCACCGTCACCAAAGAGAAGCTCTTCAAGGTAAGTTTATTTCTGTATCAGCAATTATAGAAAAGTGTTAGTCACTGCTGTTGTCATTTGTTTATTCTCTATTTTTTTTTCTGTTTGTCATAGTAATACCCTCCCAATAAAGACTTAACGGCACCTAGAGGACACTACAAATAAGGCGCGGTGACCTCATGGTTAGTAAGTTCGACTCCGGATCGAGCGGTCCGGGTTCGAGCCCTGGCCGGGTACATTGTGTTGTTTTCTTGGGAAAGACACTCAACTCTCACAGTGCCTCTCTCCACCCAGGTGTATAAATGGGTACCGGCGAATTTAATGCTGGGGGTAACCCTACGATGGACTAGCATCCCATCCAGGGGGGAGTAGCAATATTCCTAGTCGCTTAATGCTACAGAAACTGGGATAAGCTCCGGCCTGATGGGCCACTTAGGCTCGTATGCAAACTTAACCTTTACCTATCACCCATTTTTGGACGAGTAATTACACAAGAAAGGATGTGTCATTTTCGTCGAGTTCAATCACTCTCATCCTACCTTTTCTATACAGTTATTAGTAGTTTACATCTTTACAATACAGGAAACATGTTTTTTTTCTTTTAATTGCGTTCTACAATTTCTTGTTTCAGTTTGAGAACACGTTAAGTTTAGAAAAAAATTAGTAGTTGTAATAGTGCAGCGATTTCAGCTTTTTATGTCGATGAACAGCTTATGGTGCTGTTTGCGCGCAGATGATGTATTAACAAATGATCATGTCATGCCACGATTAAGAAAAAATTGAATAAGCGCCCACCCCACCCCCTTTCTCCCTTGATTGAGCGTCCCTCTTTAAATAACTGTCCACCTTGCTCTTCTAAATTGTAAATAAGCGCCCCGGGTGCTAAAATTCGAGGATCCACAGTAAGGGCAAACTGTAGTTAACAAAAAAAACATGTATCTTGGTTATTGACAATGTTCAGGTGTTGTCACATAAAACTGAGTGATATTGAATATTCATAACTGAGCTTGGTTTACAGAGGTCATCATAAGAAGAGAAAAGAGCGAAAGGCGAGAGAGAAAAAGTACAGCAGCTCACAAAGTGCTGATGAAGAAAGTGACAAAGAAAGAGACTACCCAGGTTGTTTATCATGACGTTATTATTTTGATTACCATCACTATTAGTATGCCCTTCAAGACTATTTCACTAAATGGGAATTGGTGCTACTGTATTAAATTAACTTTAATTCCTACCTGTTCAAAATAATATTGTACTACAGTGTTTCAATGTGAAGTGGCTTCTTAGCTGCTGACCCTCTACAAAAAAAACAACAGCAACATTAGAAACTGTCGAAACTTCTTATAGAAAAAAAAACGAAATCAAATTTGCAAATCTCATCACCATTGTTTTAATTGTTATTGCAATTGGCATTGTTAAAACAAACAATTTGCTGGTTTTTTTTTTGTGGTCGTCATTTTTATTGCTTGTCCTACAATGATCCACTCTGTCTATATATGATAAATCAGCCATTTTTATCTGTTTTCATAAAGCTTTTCACGATAGGTTACCCGTCACATTAATCGATCTGATTTCTAAGAAACGGGCCACAAATTATTCAACCCGGACCTGCGCTTCTTTTATTGTTCCCCGCTTCAACACGCGTTACATGAAAGACTCTGTCGCGTTCAGAGGCTCAGTCCTGTGGAATGCAGTGACCAACAATTGTAGTGCCCTGACACAAAATGTTCCATATCGTGACCTCAGGCTAAAGCTTAAATCTCTAGTTAATTTTAATGAAGTTAGCTTTAAGATAACGTCTGCATCCACTTGTAATTTTAGAAAAGATGGCTTTGTATATTCTTAAAAATTTATGCTTACAATTTCTTATTGTATATATCGCTGACTTGAGTTGAAAGGTTTTTTTCTGTAAATATCCCTAGTTTTTAGTTTTTTAGTTACTTAGTGATTAGTTAATTGCAAACGACCCCACAAGCTCATGTAGCTTTAATACTAATAAAGGTTATACTGAACATATTCACTTCACTGCTCATTGACACTACATAATCAACGTCAAATTCAGTAAAAATTGAGTTAAACAGACCCAGTAGGCCCAACACACCAGCTACTATGTTTTCTTAGGTATTTAAACTGCTTTGATTTACCTCAGCAGAAAGTGACGAAGAAAAGGAAAAGACGAAAAGAAGTAAGAGGCATGGTAGTACAGAAGAGAAAGACAGTGATGGTTCTGATTATGAAAAGGGTAAGAAAAAGAGGGCAAAATATGTGGAGGAGGAAGAAATGGATGAAGGTGTCTCTGATAGAGAGGAGAGAGGCAAGGACGAAAAAGAAGAAAGTTCAAGTAGACGTAACAAGAAAAAGTCCAGGAGCTACAAGAAGAAGCCTGTCAGTGCAGGCGATTATGAGAGTGATAGTGACTAACATTGGTCTGAGTTGTCGTGCTTTCCTTTAGTATCATGTGAATTGTAGTAACCATCGTTAAGTTTTCATTTCCTGTATCAGCACCTTCTACATCTTTCCTTATTTAAAAAAACAGTGGCTTTTCTATAATAACACGTTTTACCAGTGTAGCAAAGACAAAAATGTGTAGGTTTCACTTGATCACCGATGATTCCCTCAAATTTATATCACAAATGTAAAACTACCCAATGCCTTTAAGGTTCCTTCCCTTGTAAGAACCTTGCTCTTTGCACAATGGCTTGTCTTTAATGTAATGATGTCGCCAAGGACAACTTGTATGTGGCTTTGTTTTTACTTTCTTTAAATAAACAGTGTTTACTCCTTTGCAATGTGGACTGATCTGTAACTCATAACATTCTTTATTACTTCTTTATTCTTCATTGATCACCGGCACTATCTTTCAAGGGTGGGGTACTTTTTTTTTGTTCTTGTGTATGTTGTTACCCTTTACATTGTAGCTGCTCAACTTACTAAACAGCTAACTCTCTACCAGACTGATTAGTTTGTTGAGTAGAATTTCAGTTTCTTAATTCCGCGTGATTTTGCGTGCATCTATATAAATATAAATATATATACTTTATACAATGGTAGCAAGATTTCAAATCATCGTTTTATTGCGACAACGCTGTTTCGTATGGTCAAAGAATGACCACGCTCATCAGGAAATATCAACGAATGACCTTTAAATTACTCGAACTGACAACTGAGAGCTTATTTACAGGTTGCTATGATATGCAAAAACATGGGATTTAAAGACCTGATATAAAGACCTGACTGATCATCGCAGTTATGCACACAACTTGAGCAGTTCTGAAAGTAAAGCCCGAAAAAAATTCAGGGCTGAACGGGATTCGAACCCATGACCTCTGCGATACCGGTGCAGTGCTCTATCAACTGAGCTATCAAGCCAAGTCGGAGCTGGTTACTTTATGAGTTCCTGGTAAACTCTGTAGAAGGACGCACATGCAAATGAAACGTTCTGTTTTTTTGTTTGTTTGTTTTTTTGTTATTTTCCGTTTTTAGAGCTGTATTACCCTGTGTACATCCACCCACCTCCCTCAAAAAAATCAGGCAAAGAGGAAACTGTTGCACTTTTTAAACTAGGTAGAAGTATGAAATGCCATGCTCTATACGTCAAAGATGGAATCGCCGTCCTCCTTCCCCGCTATAAATATCTAGTTGACGCCAGTAAAGGCGAAATAAGTGAATGTGTCGACCACCTGACAAGTCCGTGTCTTTAATGCTTTTAAGGTCGAATAATTTTTATCTTATCGGGGATAAGGATCTGTTTTACTCGGAAGTTTAGGATTATACATTTTACTCTTGAAAACAAAATCATAACTTGCCACTAAGTCATACAGATCAGGCTAATTATAGATACTTTGCATCTTTCATGACTTTACGACATTGATAGGATCTACAATATTGAAACACGGGCCTAAATTTGAAATAGCTTTTCCCTCGTTATATTTTCTAACCCAGCCATGTCTATATATATCTCCCTCAAATTTCTCGGCACCCGGTTCTAAAGAGAATTTTACAACCTTCCACCACTGATCACAACCTAGTTGCAATATATCGTGATAATCAGTAGTGTCTACCGTTACTGAATAATGAAGCTACTTAAAATAATCTATTTAGTTTTATCTGCTTCTTACACTCCTGGGGGGACTTATTGACTGATGTGCATTCCAAGTTATTTTGAGCCATAATTTATTTTGCCTTATTTCCTGGCTTAACTTCACTAATCGGCTTTTTGGTTGTCTTGACAAATTCAAAAGAAAGGAGGGAGCTTACAGAAACTGACTGTAGGTTCTTCCTTTAGTTTTTATGGATCCGTCTTTTGTTTTGCACCTAATTTTGAAACGCCGAAATCTTAGGCGAATTATGAAAGTCCAGAATGGTACTCAGCTGAGGGATACAGTTAAGCTGCCCTGCGCGGCTAATTGTGTTACCGACCTCGTCAGGTGTGGATTGCAACAAAATTATACGAAATAAACACAAGTACAAGAACACGTTTTTAGGTTCTGAAAATACTAAACCTAAATAAAAAATCTTATTTCTATGATCAAGATATCTCCTTGTTCAGACCAATATACATATTATGTACTCAATAGACGCTTATTATCTAGTTACGGTTCCTCGCGAGGAAAGTTCTTCAAGTTCTTGAATACTGAAAACGTCCTAAACAACTTCCTGACTGATACACATTCGATTTGTGCGTTTTCTCAAGTGAAAGTAGTTCGTAAGCAGCTATCACATAACAATCAAGTCTTAGGCCGTATAGGAGGATTCGCAAACCCCCGTTGGCCTTCCGCTATCCCCCTTCCTCGTTGCGAGGTCACGGCTAGTTTTCAAAGTCATGCTAAGTGAACTTCCAATGAGTTTTACAAACTTAGAACTGAGGACAGTTACACTTCACGTGCGAACATTTTAACGCAAGCGCGTCATTTCGAAAATTTGAACTCTTTAAACAAAGACAATAGAAGACCTCTTATCAAAGGCTGTCAAGAAAAGGTCTGTGTCATCTGCTGTTGGCTCTCCAATAAACGACTCACCAGTTTGGAATATTCGTGCACTGTTCGTCTTAAGTGAACCCTATGTCTGGACAAAAATTACTTAAAATTTATGCAACTGCCCAATTTTGGATTTTTACTGATTTGGAGACAGCGCGCCAGTCAAGCAGAAGATAGCTTATTAGGTCACGTTTTGTCATACAAGCTGGCATAGCCATGTAGGTGAGCACCCCAATTAAACGCACAACTGTCAGGCGGGTTGTCTGCTGTCACGGCTAATGACATGTCTATTGTGTTCAATATCGGCCCGCCCCACAAGATTAACTGTGCGCCAATTACGAGGTGCGCTAAGCCAATCAGCGTTCAAGTCCCTAACCCGAGCAAAGGCCGCAAAGCGCTTGAGCCGGAGCTGACGAGATTTAAAGATTGTCTGTTAGTGAGCTATGAAGGCCAGATGACCGCCGCCGACTCTGATAAATTGAAGAAGCCTGTAGCTGCTGCAGTAACGTTAATTCCAGTGGTTAGGATGAAGGGATGGCGTTCTCCTCGAACCTTTTATGGGTTTTACTACTCGTTGTAAGTTGACAAATGGATCAAGTTAAGACTATAGGACTTCATCACTTACTAATCATAACATGCCTTGTTTGTACTCCTCTCTACCTGCAGGTAACTGAGTCACCTCTGCAGAGCCAGAATGCAACACCGGACCGCACACCTTCCAAAAGATCTTGCACGGATTACGCGGTAACAGATTTCAAGATTTCTTGCTTGTGCGCGTTAATGTGTGCACTTAAATTCTTATAGATCACTGTTCTATTGTGCTTTCAAAAATAATTACGCTGTGCCTATTTCATTTGTACTCGTATTTACAGGTTCAAAAGAACCTCAACTCGTTTTTGTGGCTAGTGAAAAGAAATCCGCCGGCTTACTTCTTTGGCACAATCCACGTACCTTACACAAGAGTATGGGACTACATTCCCACAAACAGCAAAGCAGCGTTTACAACGAGCCAATACGTATATTTTGAGCTTGACTTGACTAATAAGCTTACAGTCAATGCTCTTTGGAAATGCCAAATGCTACCCAAGGGAGGACTTCTTAAGGACGTGTTACCTCGAAGTATGTATCGACGGCTTTATAGGCATTTAAGATACATTAAGAAAATGATCCCAATCTGGTTGAGAGACAACGAAGGAGAATATCGCAAAGGAATGGCGCCCTACGCCGATAAAATATTTCAGCTTTTGACTAAAGACTGGCAGCAAAAGCGACCGATATGGATTATGCTTATGGTTAATTCTTTAACGGAAAGCGACATTAAAAGTCGAGGAATACCTGTTCTGGATCAGTATCTTGCATCGGAAGCTGCCAGAAATGAGAAACTGACAGGAGCCGTGGAGGAAGTGGAGGAGCAGTGCCTGCCGCTTAATTCTCTAAACGATACACAGGTTTGTAGAGTGACAATCACATAATCCTTCAAATCTTCTCTAAGTCAAAAGTTTCTTAACGGAATCCAGCTTACTGCCGACAAAAATGGATTAACTGAAACTGACAACTATAAATGTTTAAGTCAAAATGCACGCGACGATTAATTGTTGTATCTTTCATTTCTCGCGCATGGGAACGGTGGCGTGCAATAAATTGCGTACTTAGGGTTAAGAGTTCGAGCTTCAATGAAGCGTGATCTCACTGGGCCGCGTTTTCTCTTTAATTTGCTTTATTTCTTTGCGTGAGTCGGCTTGCGGGGTAATTCTATTATCATGTAACAATTTACTAGGTCAGTTATGACTCAATGGTTAGCCGTCTCTATAGTTAGCGTTCAAAGATTTTCTTTCGATTGCATAAGTGAGCAGAATGGCAAGATTATCTTGCTTAGTGCGAACCCGTAAAAGGAGGCATTTGTGTTTATATTGAGCTTTGTTATTTACACTGTCAAAACAGTGAGCTAAACTCCTTAATCATGTTTTGTTAATGGTCCTTTTCATAGTGGGTTTTAAATGAATTTGTGGAATGTTTTCTAAAGAATTTGGTGGCAAAAGAAAAGTCTGTTTATAGCTAAGTTAATGTTAAAGTGACAAGAAACTTGATCGCTCGCCGTTTGCAAGATCAATTTATATTCGGTTGGCTTGGCCTCAGTGTTCGCTGATGTTACTGCTGCTGCTACGCTGACTGATTGTAGATGCCCATCTCGTTTTCAAAACAGTTTCTTGCAATTCCTCTCTTTTCATTCGTTTCTTTCATCCAAAAGCTATTAAATTATTGTCCTGCAATTAGCAAGGCTTGTGCTTGTGCACCCATTTCAATTTGCGTCACTCAGTAGATATAAGAAGATTCTTGAAATGGTCGTGATGACTTTACGTCAGCACTCTCGGATGCTTGTGGCGGCTTGCCTTTCGGTGTCCTGTGTTTTAGAAGTTCCGACTGAAGTATCCATTACATACCTGTTTGATATGAAAACAAGGTACAGTTGCGGTGTCATTAAACTTTCATTATTATCACGCCTCTTTCTTCAAAGAGTTCCATACCGCGTTAGGCAAAGATACTTTTCACTTCTTTGTTCCTGGGAGACAAAATATTCGAAACAGACTAAAAATAATTTCTCCCTCTATTCCATGACATCCGTGTTGCTTTTCAATGAGCGGCTTTCCAGTTCTTTATTATGTCAACAAACTATAATGTAGACAATAAGTGTTAATTAAATCTAGAGCGTGCCTTTCCAAACAGCTCTCAAAGCTCAGCTCTGGCCAAACCACACAACCGAGAAAGAAATCAGAAATCTATGGAAAAACGTTGCTGTTTCTAACGTGACTTCCTTCCTGTGACTTGTTGTTGCTTTTTGAAATTAGTCGTCAGGGTGTAAAATCCAATTGACATCAATTAAATATGCAAACACGTCCTCTGCCCATTATTAGCCAAATAGTTTTTTTCTTGCCAGTGCACGTGGCAAGTGAACAAAAGCGGCATTTTTATTAATTAACTCAAAGTGCATGGAATATTTGTGCGTATAAGATGCTTCTGCCTGTATAATTGTGTCGTAAATCTGTTATTTATTCTACTGCCTTTATGTTCATTGACTTTTGTCATTGAAGGCGGTGCTTTTGATGTCCCAAATTAAAAGCTCTTGACCGAAACACCCCGTGCACGTGACAATCTGGACGTGAGCGCTTCGTAATAATATTTTAATACCCCAAGGTTCAAGGTTCTGTTTAAATTAGTTTTATCTGTTGTTTAGACAAGAAATTTGTTATTACTAGTTTCCCAACAATTCGCTTAAGTTGTTATAAAACAAAGCAAATGGTTTGAAGGTAACGTTGGCGACACAGTATGCAGCAGGCTTAAGGCACTTGATATCAAAGAACATCACTTTTTACTGCACATATGACGGACAACAGCTGACAGACAAACCTAACGTCGTTTTTTTTTTTTTTTAATTAAACTGACCACATTTCCTAACTTGTTAACAAGCAGCTACCATACTCATGTTTGTACATCAGGAACAGCATATATTAGAACTGAGAAGAGCGATAAAATGCATATTGTGGACGATAAAATGAGTAATCAGTCCAATATTTACAGCTGCAATATGAAGATAAACGGTGTATTAAGTATGTACGTGGTATCTTACTATGCTCATCAAACTTTGATAACCAACTCATACTAAGGGTTCGACACTTCAATGTCGTCAGAGATCTGGTGACATGAATTACTTGTTTATCTCGTTCTGTATTTCACCACAGGAATGTTTAATCAAGTACTTTTTCCCTAAGAATGTGCGCTTTTCTCGTTTAACTACAAACATGGTTACGTTTTATTACAAACATGATGACAGTTTTTAATTCAACGGTGATCATTTCTCGTAGTCATAACGTCTTACTGAAAAGACTACTTGACTGAATATTTGGGGTTAGACACAAGTAGCCTGCGGCAGGATGGGCATGTTCCTCCTGAGCAGTGATTATTTCGAGATAAGTCACGTACATATACATTAAATGCTTCAAAAGAAACCAGCAAAAACAGTCTTCCTCTCATTTCTCACTTTCAACTTTTTTTTCTGATACTTTGCCTTCCATATCTGCTTTTTACGTCCATACAGGGTCAGCGCATTCACATTAAGCGGCTCTTGATAATACATATCGATAGCATATTTGTTCAGTTGTTTTTTTCCGATGTTCAGTTGTAAACTGGTGACACTGGTTAATCATTATCCTCTTGATTGCAGGTTGTGTTTGCTCTAAACCAAACTTTAAACTTCCAAGAGAACTTACGGGTTGGCAAAGCACATTTAGCTTATTCTACAGATGATCTCATAGATCATTATAATTGCGGAGACCTTAACTCCGTCCTGTTCTCCACTCAAACAACACGACTCCCAAGTACGTCTTCTAATTCTTCACTGAGACAAATAGAGTTAAAGAAGACCCAAGAAATCGATGAATATTTTAGAACAGAGCTTATATTCAAGAGGAACGAACGCATGGCAAAAAGAGTCATTGAACTTTTAAAGAAGTACCCTGAACGTAATTTCTTTTTCGCGTTTGGTGCGGGTAAGTTTGTATTTATAATATTGACTTGTTATTTATGAATTAATGAATGGTACTCTAAATGCTAGAGGCAAATAAGCGAGGTTACGGTCTAGTGATCTCTACGTATACGCGTGCTTAATAACCCCGTTACGTTAGGTAACTATGTACATTCTCGCTGTGAATTGACGATAGATTTGTTAAAAAGAAGGAAGCATTAGACCAAATTGTTTCTTTCTACAAAATGGACTCCCGGTTACCCAAGAGTTTTTGTCAGGTTGCTGGTATATTCTCCTGTGTGGAAAAGGAGTTGAAAAGACATGGCGAACTCAGCAGAATGATTCCACCATTTAAAGCTTCAAGCCGATCGGTTCAAGAAGTTCAAGTTCAAGAACAATTTGGTGAATGAATAAAGCCCAATCTTGAGACTTGTTATTAGGGTTTGGTTTACAACAAACCTTATGTGCTGTATTTTTTTCTTGCAGGGCATTTTCTTGGAAATCACAGTATTATAGATATTATGAGACGCGAAGGATTTGCCGTACATCATATGAGACCAGACGAGTCGTTACCAAAGTACGAAGTTTACTTGTAATATCAACTAAGTTGAAAATGTAAATTGGCCACCGTAATGAGCTAGCTTTCTAACTCATTACGGTGGCCAATTTACATTTTCAACTTAGTTGATATAACGAAATTACCTTGTTACCTCCACCGACGCAGCGCCACAGTTTCTTTAGAAACTTTCACCCTTTATTTACTTGTAATAACCGATTTCGTTTACAAGAAAAAAGGGCACTGCGTAGTGCTCAGGAAGCGATAGTTGGTTTCTTTATTGTGTGTTGTGTATTGGATTAATGCTCTTTGCTTGAGGATTTAAAATCATTTAACATTTTGATTTGTTTTCTAATTATCATAATTATTGATCATAATGACAATTTTTAAACACATTGCGTTGACCATAATTGCTGAACGGCACTGCACAAAAATCCAAACAATATTATCAAGTTATAGAACATGGAATAATCACACGAAAAATACCGCAAATCTACTTATTTTTTGTAACGTATTTTGAATGCTGATTGCTGCTCGCTTTATATTCAGCTTTGTACCTTCCCTCTGACGTTATGTCGACGCACTAACTACATAGGGGCCGTCAGCGGTCATCAGAAACTGCGAGAGAGGAGTGCGAAGAGCTTGCTCGAACGCTGTTGTGATTGTTGCTTGCCTAATCCTAATTTGCACAGATTAGTAAAACCATAATCATTTAGTAGAAAACTTTCCCACATGTGATCACTGCTGCATATGGACAGTAATAATTTTCGCTTCATCGTGACGGGTAATATGTAAATAACATGTGTCGTCTTGTCTCTCAGTTACAAAACTGTCAGAACTCCATACTCAGTAACAAGAAGAAAAAACAAGCGAAGAAAATGCCGCAAGCGAAACAGAAGACGATGTCCAGGAAGGAAAAGAAAGAGGCCAGATTTCAGTCGTGTAAAGCTAGTGCTCAAAGTAACGAAAACGCCAACTGAAAAAAGGTGAGTTTCGATGTTTAGCTTTTTTGTAGCGCTTTTCAAAAGCGCGCGGCTATTTACGGATATCAAATGTCTACTTGGCCAGACATATAATACCATCTCATAACTTTATTGCAGCCTATTTGCGGTAGATTCAATTTTTCCAGATTTAAGCATGAATTTCATGTATTAATTTTTTCAGAGGTAAATCGACTAAACGTGAGCAAGAGGACGTGAGCAGTGATGTGTCGCCTATCTTGAAATCGTCAGCCGCAGTAGTATGTGATAATAACAGACTGACACTCTCTAGCACAGTAACACTTCTGTGTTGGTTGCTTGTCCATCACGTAATAACAGACGTCATTTAGGAGTAACCAAAGTGAAACTCGACACATAAAAGACACGACACTTGGTTGGCACAGAGCGATAAATACAAAGGCAGTTCGAGCCACGTCACAGTGGAATTTCTGGCCGGAAAAGAGTAATACACTGAGTGAAACAGCTACCAGAGACAAAATAATAATTTAAAATAAAACTGTCGAATACCACAAAAACATGGACAGAAGAGTAAACAGTAACATACAGAGTAAAAGTTCTTTATTCATTTATGTCAATTAATATAAATGTTTTTATGATATGAAATTACCTGGTTTATATGCTGCGTGATTTTTTCAGCGTTAACTTGGTCAAACAAAATGTTCGGGGATTATCTGAATACCGTTTTCTCACGAATCAATACTAATTACTAACCACGTGGCTGACCAAACGCCTCACTAACATCACAAGTTCAACTGATGTCCAGCTTTCATAGCACATGCCGCTTTTACAGATTTTAGCTCTACTGAGAAGGGACTGGTTCCAGGATTTCTAGCTAACATAATTAGATAGATCTCTGTCTTCAAGTTAATGTAGAAATACAAACACACGCCCTGTTCTGAAGTCAGTCAATCCATGGATGATTAAGGTATCTTGTCCATAGTTTATCCAACATCAAATTGTCCAATATATCGGGTCTGTCTTCATAACGTGTAAGACATTTGCATCTTTCTGTAAAGCCTTGTGACAGTTTGCAATTAGATTATTACCACGCCCTAATTTATCACTTTCGTTATTCCCATGACGCGTCACCAATCCAAACATGCATAATATGAACTTATTTCCTGAAACAGACATTTAAATTTAAATTAATTTACTATACTATACTTTGTAAGTTATCAAGTTTCCAAAAAGAATAATCATAGATTTCTATCAAACTACACGAGCAAATAAAGTCTATAGGTTGATTAGTAAAGGAGATGTAAAAAACAATTCAATTATATCAATAGTCTCTTCTTAGCATTTGTACAGGGTGTATGTATATTTAGTTCGACAGTACGAGAACAATACAATAGAAGGAATGTCACTTGACATCAAAGTGAGATATTTATACCTATATTTTGTGAATAAAACTGTGATTACAACACTTGCATGGTGGAATGTAGCAGATCCTCTTTGATAGTTTTTGTGATAATCGTCAGGATGCCCATAACACTTGCAATGGGGTTTGGACTGCTATTTTGGGCCGGGTGAACGGCGCTAAACAGTGGAAGATTTGTCTGAGACCCTTCTTGCCTTAAGACTCTCGACGATAAAACAGCTGTTCATTTAGTTGGCTGCCATTACATGGATAATTGGGTGTGTCGGTTTAGGTGTATAGGTTTCGGTAAATAGCACAGAGTCACTACACGATCACAAATGTAGTCATTATATGCTTTGTACGATTACATAAAGGGTTTACTGTATTAACATGCGGTTTAGTTCGCGTGTCTCCTGACCGTATTTGATCTGACATTGTTTCTTCACACATTTCCACCTCAGTAATACATTGTGAAACACAATTTAGTCTCACACTCAATCAATAAATCAATGATCGATCGATTGACCAAATCACTCGTACTCACTGTACCCATTGTGTAAACTTAACGGCTGTTCAGAATGAGGCCTAGGAGCCTTGCTGTTGTTGAGAGACGGTTGTTACACTTAGAGAGGTCATCGTCAGCTACGAGATGGTTTTCTTATAAGATCATGAGTACTTTGATCGACTCATAACTTTGCTAAGGTCGTAGACTTGAAAATACAGCTTGACTGACACAGTGGATTACAAGAAAGCTTTTGGCTCAGTATCATTTAACTGTCTATTGAGGGAGCTTTGTAAATTGGAGAAGGGGGAGGTTACCTTAGTCTCCTAGTTTAGAAGTTATTTAACAGACTGCTGACATAGTCACTTATTGATAGACAGTCATCGCGTTGGGTTCCTGTTGTGTCCCTCAGAGGTTCAGTGTTCAGTTCAGTTATTTAACATCCCGGTGTCTCTATAGATCACCACTGTTCAACGTAATGCTATCGCTCTCTAATGATATTGATAGAGGATACTTGTAGAGTAACTTATCCCCTGGAGATCACTTTATGAACTCTCCGGTCGACCACAGAGAATTAGAGCATGCATCACAACCTTGCTCACCTTACACAGAGTTAGAGCCCAGATCACTGTGTTGAAGGTTATCCAGATCTCTCAAGTATAGGCGTAATATATTAGACTCACGACCACTTATTTTTTAATATTTTTTTTCTTGTGTTGGTGTTAAATCTTGTTACCACAGCATGAGAAACACTGAAGCAACGATTTAAGGGTCATTACCACACTGATGATGTCACATTTTCCCTTTTTGCAGTTTTATCGTAGATTTCTGGAATGGCGTGCCAGTAAACCTTAGAGCTTTTGAACATTTCATGAGCATACGTTGGACATGAGTTGGCAATAATCATATCATATCAAACAAGCATGAGTGGAATAAGTGTTTTATTATAAAAGCCCCGAAAATACTGGAAACCAAACTTAAATGAAATGAAAATAAAAACTTTCCAAACAAACACGCGTATGCGGTAAATATTTGTAGAGCATGTATAACGGCTCATAGCCCATGATGGTTAAGGCAATCGGAAAACTCTCAAAGTACATTATCCAGTGATCCTCGGAATCAGTTTTATTAAGTTTACTAAACCACGACGTAACGGCAACGGGAACATCACTGAACAAAAGAATTAATGAACTGAACAATGGCTGTGCAACGGCAACGGGAACATCACTGAACAAAAGAATTAATGAACTGAACAATGGCTGTGCATGTGCGTTAAAATTCTTGGTACATTTCTTTGCGGTCCTCTGCAAAATTAACAAATATTCTGTGTTGTCTTTTGGAGAACGTTAACCATGACGCCTAATTTTTTAAATTTCTATTGTTTGTTATATTGTTCTGAATTCATTTTTTCGATATTTTGGACATTGATAAATAAAGTAAATGATTTGAGAGTACCGCGGAGTCGTAGGTAGTATAACTTCATATTTTAATGAACGTTGTCCTCGCGTCGCCGTCGATCGTCGTTTTGTAAACTCCCCCTGAATTATTCCGAAAGAGCGAGTTGGATATGAGCTGCTAGATAGCCCAGGAGACGCAAGGTGCCGAGTTGGCTATAATACGGCTCATATCCAACAAGCGTAAGTGGAAGAATATTGTTTTATTGAACACCAAAAATATAGAAAACTAGACTAAAATAAAAGTAAAAACGCCCCAAAAAATCATTGTATGCTTACCATATTTGTAGTTCATGGAATAATGGTTTTAAACCCATTATGTCTAAGCCAATAAAAATTCTCAAATTGCTTAATCCAACGATTCAGTTTTTCATCATGTTTATTATAGTCTTTTTACATACAAAAAATGTCCAATTCCATCTATGACATCTAAGGCACATGCCTGGAATCATGGTAGTTGTACTCATCTTCTTGGTCTGAGTGTTTGCTTTTAATAAGAGTACCATGATTCCCTGCAGAACCTTAGTGTTCTGCATCAGTTAACATAATAACATAATAACATGCCGGTTTTGTTTTTACTCCTATTTTTGTTCATCTTTAAAATTAAATTGAGAAAAAAAAAATAAAAAATTCAGATCAACTGAAACAATTCAATTCTTTATTTACACTATAACAGGCATTGGTTGTTTTCAGAAAAAAAACATATGGCTGTAATATCTACCACTGTTGAACAACTTGCACAACCCTGTGTCTGCTTTCATTTTCTTGACTCATTCAATTCTAACGCTTAATATATAAAAGTGATAATTACAACTTGATACAGAATGGCTTGTCACTTTACATCATCATCCATTATCCCATTGTTGTCTGAGGCCAGTACAAACATTTTTAACAAGGAAGTCACGTGATATTCTGTTTGTCAATCAGTGTACAATGTGAAGGAATAAGAAACGTGACGATGCTTTTCTGCTGGGAATAACTTGCTCAGTTTGATTGTTAAATGGAATGACATTGCTGGATAATAACTGTCATCATAGTAGACACTTGTTTCAGTGTGAGTGGATCTAAGTCCATGGTGTTTCTTTTCTTTGTTTTTCCATGAGAAAGTCCACTTTCTTCTTCATCTCCGAGTTGTACAACCTGAGGGCACTTTCATACTTCACTCGTCGCCTTTTTATGGTTGGTTTCTCATAGTAACGTTTTAAACGGATGTCTCTCATGACGTACTCCTGTGTAAGCACACGCTGTAAAGATCTCAAAGCCGGTGCTACTCCATTTTCTACCATGATGGTACGAGCGAGAAACCTGTGATGCGCCATCTTGAAAGCGCCTACCTCAGAACGTTTGCGCATAGCCCGAAAAGTTCTCGCTGACCACTTGTCCCTGCAGGCGCAGACCTGTCGTGGTAAGATGGTGGTGAGTTTGAGAACTATTTACCAATTCAATAGGCCTTCCTTTGTATATCTTAATCTGTTTCTTCAGATAGATCATTTTGCGCTAATGGTATCCCCTTTAAGATGTTTCATAGTCTGAACGACACTAATCAAATATCATCATTTGTGTACAGCGTATCGCCTTACAATTCAAGGCCAGTCTGGAAAATTTAACCAATGTAAGGCCTGATGACGACGACTTTCGTTGGTACTTGAAGGTAAAATGTTAACATTATTAGCAAATGCGAGACTTGTACAGAGGATATCATGTATTTTACGGTGTGGATTTCAAGTTTACTTTTCCAGGATTTGTACATGCTATTGTAAAGCGCATTTGATAGCTTATATGTTAATTTGCGTTTTAGAAATAATATTATTAATAAAATATTAATAATTGTAATAGGACCGAGTGGAGTCCAATTCGATCTGTAATCATACAAGTGATTAACAAAATTGGATGACTGCTAAGTGGGAGTCTGATTTGTTAATTACGAGTATGATTACAGTGAGAATTGTACAGTTAATTGTTAATTACTGATAACATCAATCAAAACTATGACAAAATTCGAGAAACAAACTAGACATCACTAATAGTTTTTTGTAAAACATGAACTCAGTGAATTGTTTGACAACAGTGCGTGCACATGATGCGTCCTGTCCACGTACACTGTCCAATTACAAGCATTATGTGTAAACTGTCCTGTTAGTGCTCAAATTGGAATGGTGATAACCAATCATGTTTGAAAATTTTGTTATAGTTTTGATTATTAATATTATTATTATTATCATTCATGGTTAGTGCACTCAATTCTGGAGCGATCACTCTGGGTTTGAGCTCTGACTGGGGATGTACTGTTCTTGGGCAAGACACTTCACTCTTAAGGTGCCTTTCACCACCCAGGTGTATAAATGGGTACTGGCAAATTTTCTTCCTTTGGGGTAACCTTGTGATGGACTAGCACCCCGTCCAGGGAGATGTAAAAATATTCCTAGTCGTTTATACTACTGAAACCAGGATAAGCTCCGGCCTGATGAGCTGCTTGCATTTTTTACCTTTGTTATTATTAACTACTTATTGACCAAGAGTGAGGTCTTTATGACAAAATCTCAGACTGAGACCTTGTGGTATTGACTGAGCAGTTGCTAGGCCATAACAGTAAAGTTGAGGTTTTTGTAAAGTCCGATCTTTTGAGGTTAATAAGTTGTTTAGTATATGGGTTTTTGCTTTGCTTTCATAGACCCATAATCGGCTAATGGGAGAATAATCACGTAGTATTAGTACTGGTATTAACCATATAAGAAAAATAGGCAGCTATCTACATGTCTGGGATACAATTTAAAATAATTATTAGGGAATAACATTATTTGCATTTTCTTGCATTATGATGTCATATTTATACCACAATTATTAGAAAGCAACATATAAAGAAATGTATTAACTTACATCCTGTTTCTCTTCAGTTACGGTGTCAGAATTGTGGAGAAGGCACTAAGGATTGGGTTTATATGTGTCTATCGGTATGTTCATGGTACATTTTCCAGACTAGTGAATACCTTATTTACTTACATAAGCTCCTCTCTGTACGGAGAACACAATTGGGACTCTAGTTATGGCAGCACTTATTTCTTTTCTGAAAATGGTTACTTTGAAAGTAATCGGAGCTACATTAGTTTTGACTTTTCCTTTCCTTTTCTTTCTTTATCATACATGCAGTCGAAAATATTCTTTTGCAAAATTTAGATTTTTATGTAACTGTCTGTAATGTACCAGACAATCCACTGAAAATGTGTGAAAATTGTCGACATTCAGACATTCAACATTCAGAAATCCTCATTGCACAATGATTCATGTAAGGAAAGTATCAGTGACTTGAAAGAAAATAAACTGTTGTCACTGTAAGAAAGAACTGGAAGTTGCAGCTAAGATCGCATACCCTTGTATTCCCTTGTTTAGGTTTTCTCACAATCTAATAGCAAGAACTGTTTTAAAATGTAATATTTTCCATTTGACCAGTTTGACTGATTTAGTTTTGCTTTGTCTTGCAAAATACATGAACAGTTTGCCCATGAAAACACAAAAATTGTGAAAGAAGATAACAAGTTATATTTGATGTAGATTATAATCTTACCTGTTTCAGGAAAGTCAGGCAATAAAAGGTAGCAGGGGCAGTGCTAACTTTGTGTCAAAATGTAAATTGTGTGGTCGAGAGAACACAATGGGTAAGAACTATCAAATTATTCAGTTTATGATTTATAAAAAAAGCTTATAAGGATGAAATTCTACAGTTATTTATGATATATTGTACATGCGTGGCTATAAGCTCTATTAGAGGGCAAGATGAACCATACAATATCCTACACTGTGAGTGGCTACACAAGCCAGTAAGATGGCACTCTCTTGCGGTTGCCCCCTCAGAATTGCCTGGTGCGTGCTGCAAGAAAATTCCATTCTTGTTTGTATGTTCAAACACATACATGTAAAAAAGGGAACCTGGCCAATATCCAACCATCTTGACCTCGTCCCAATCAATAACCCATATATCCTGCAATGACACTTGTCTGGTGTCTGATGACTTGACTGTTCAAACAAGTGCAAGAGATGTGGTAATTTAATTTAGCCTTATAAGTTTAAAACAATTAACATTATTAGATGAGCTTCAGCATATAAAATTAAGATTCACTTTTTCAGTATGCACTGGTCAAGTAAACCTGTTTGCAAGTGCCTGGAACTAAAAAATCCAAAGTAAACATCTATGGGCCAGGGTAATCCTCTCCTGACAGTAAAACTGTTGAGTGATTTATGTAACCCCTGTTGACTTTAAAATGTGCAGCAAGACCTCATCTTTGTAAGAAAACTTCTGCCAAACGAACTTATTATACCCGTAATTATAAGTTTGCATAATTTCTTGGCTTCGAGAGTTGTAAAAGACATTGAGACATTCCTTGCAATTTGTAAGGACTGTTAAGTTTAAAGTGTTGCTCTTGTAAACAGTGCAAATTTTTATTGCAATTAACAGATATAATAAAAGACAGTATCACAGAGTATAAGGTAATTACAATACTTATCTATACCTTTAGGATTTTATTTTCAGTTTTCAAACACAATCAGATCTGTGAAGCCATGGTAACCATAACAAACTGTCGTCTGCTCATATTTTTTTTACAAATTTTACTGCAAAACAGTGCAGCATGACCTTGTTTGTAAATCCTGCTACTTACAATTGCTACAAATTTGTGAATTATATGCTCACCGTTTAAGTTTATTCAGCTACCACTCAATAGGAAACCAAGATGTTTCCAAGTTAGGGTGTTATTAATATTTCAATCTATGTTTGCACTGGGCCATTCTGAAAACTACTAGTAATTTATTATTTTGTGTTTGCTTATGAATGAGCTAATTCCTTAGTAATGCATCACGACGCATCCTACTGTGCAAGCACATAAGCTATGAACCTACACAATGTATCATATTCCCTCCGGTTAGCTTGACAGTGAACTAAATGCTATTTTTCTCTTAAATGAGCATTGTGACTATTTTTGTTGCATTATTGTGGCATAAAAATTATCAGTTTCAAGTTAAAAAATTAAGAAAAAAATATGTGGGAAAGGAAAAGAGATATAGTTAAAAGAGTGCACAAAACCGTTTCTCAAGGATGCAAATTAGGACCTTGAAAACATCTAGACTACAGGGCTGTCTTTTTTTTGCCAGGCAGAAGATAGCAACAGGTACAAGACAATGGTAGCATTCGACTGCAGAGGATTGGAACCAGTTGACTTCTCTCCAAGGGTGGGAAGCTGTTTTGTGATTATTTGAACAGTATAACAGTGATATCTCATTGGTGTGGGGTGTAGGGAGACGGGGTGAAGGAGGCATGGGGTGTGGCTAATGAGTGGTAGACTGTTGTTTTATTGTTTGGTATTAGACAGAGTAAGAGCTATTAGGCATTTCCTGTCATAACACCTGGGGCGTAGCAGCACATTTTACTCAGTGCTTGTTTTTTTTTTTAAATTTTATCTGCCCCCATTGGGACAGCCTTCAAATCTTACGACTAATGATGTTAAGTTTGGGTTTCAAACACATTTTGTAAAACCAAAAACCAAAGGCTTCACCAATCACAAAGAAAGCAAAAACAGTGAGAAAAACTGGTGTCAAGCACAGAAAAATGTGTGGTTAAAATCTTGATTGGCTGAAAAAGTGATATCCCTTATTTTAACCAATGGCTAAATGTAGCTGTTTAAAACCAATGCAAACTCAATTATTACTATTTTAAGAAACTGTAAGTTGAAATTTTACATCCACACATACATAGTTACTTTATTTACTTTACAGGTGGATGAGGTTGATTTGGCCTCTAGGGATTAAGTACCAGTATACTAATTTGGAGAGAAATGACTAAGTAACATTTAGAAAAAGGGAGGAAAAATGTAAGACTAAATTATGCCAATGATGTCATCCTGACATAGAAATATGTTAACATGTGAAAATAAGTGATAAGAACCGATGTTTTAGTGTCATTGTCATGCCTTTGTCAAGTTAGTGTGAAAAGCAGTTAACTCCAGTATTTTTTAAGCATAAATAAATTTATCTTTAACTGCCTGGTTTCAAGCCTCTTCAAGCTTGTTTAGTGTTTAAATACAGCACAAAATTTCTCAGGTACGTCATGGAAGTGTGTTTTCATTGTCTTGTGCTCAGGGTGGATTTGTGGCAGAAGGTGTTGATTCTGGATCAACGTTCTTAGAAGTGAATTTAACAGAGAAGGTAATGAATCGTCATCTAAGTCATCAAAAAGAGCGTAGACAAAAATATATGGACTGAAAGCAATTCCAGTTTCCAACTGGTTATTTGTTCAATCACTGTTAGTCATTACAAGAGTTTCTAGTTAAAGAAAACTGCCCCAACCTAGCTAATTTAAGTTGCATTTTCTGCTTTAGGACTGGTCAGATTATGATGAGAAAGTCTCAGAGGCTGTTGGAATCTATGAGGTTACTCATCAGTTCTTAAAGCTGTAGTGATACGTCAGTCATTGAGAATAAACTACATGTAAGTTAATATCATGGCTGTGGGGACATTGTCCAAACCAATACTCTCAAGGAGATCATAGGAGTGGTTTCCCATTTCAGTGAGAGTACTTATTACTACACAAGATTGTAAATAAAAAAAAAAAGAAATGAATAATTGTCATTAGTAAGTGTTTACCCACATTCATATTGTCGGCACTGCACTGCAACTAGCCTGCAACTGCAGCCAATGTGAAAAACCTTTCCGAATACTAATGAAAATTCTCTCTTTTAAAAGAGACAGTCTCATGACTCGGCTATGTGCATGCAACTATCTCCCTCTCCCCTCCAATACTTAGGGCCTATTAAACGCATCAGAAGGTACTCATGATAAAGTAAAGTGTTAAGTGAACTTTGCCCTTTCATGCTGTTGAAATGTTACGAGATCTTGCTAAGAATCCCAAGATCCAAAAAATAGTGATGGTATAGATTAGTCCCCAGATAATAGCAGCGACACAAACTACCGTTAGTTTTATTTGTTACATCACCATGCAAAACTGATGCAAATTCTGTACCTTAATAATTTTATCAAGAGTCTTGATATTATCTCACCACAGCATCTTGTTCACAAGTATAATAATGCAGCCATACACATTGTTTCAGTTTGTTTTGTTTGACTTTAGCTTGTGAAGAGAAACCCTTGTGAGGCCAAAAGAACTGTGGAGGTTTTTTTTTGCTTTTGTACCCCATGGCCACCCCACTAAGGAACCTGTAGACATGAAAGACAGAATTTGGATACATTGCAAGTGTAACAGTAATATGACATGCACTGTTACAAAGAGAAATTTATCCTGATTATGATAAATTATTTTTAGAATAGGTGTTCTGTGCATGTGAAGAGGGGTCAAAAATCCTTTTAGTGGAGTAGTATTCTACAGCAAATGTGCCAATCTGATTGGCTTAGCTATGCACCTGTGAAACACTAAAATAAATGTCAACAAATTTTGTTGAAAGAACTGAAGAGAATGTGTGCAAAGCTCCACGCATAAAATGACAATAAAGCCTGGGCATGATTTTGTTAAAGGACTAATTTAACACTGCTCAACGTGAAGACAAATTAATGGAAATCATTATTCAAGGAATTTTCTTTGTTAGCATTCTACCAAACGAATTAGATTCTTCACTTTAGATGTCTATCAGGTGATGGTTGATGATCATGAGGCTGGCTTCTATGCTTGTAATCCAGTTGTTAAATAGACTGTTAAACAGTGGTCACTATAAAATTAACTTAATTACACTATAATGGAGGTATCATCCCATAAACAGGCCAGTAAAGCTCCCACAGATATAAAAGAAAGACATTTGTCTACACTTTGTTCAATGTGCAACATGTATATTATTTTGTAAATGCGTTACATGCTTCTTGGAAGGGTGGGTTGAATGAGATCGGAAGAGCACACGTCTGAACTCCAGTCACACTTGAATCTCGTATGCCGTC
>OMLO01000649.1_pt1 | contig 23774 bp, 7 predicted proteins | sample 1674811 | NCBI WGS metagenome assembly OMLO01 (sample SAMN06265003, study PRJEB25207) | coral metagenome | isolation source: Coral host | place: Mexico:La Bocana,Puerto Morelos, Mexico | collected 2008-11-13
ACGGTTTATCGTCCTTATCCGAGAAGACTAGAATATCTAACCATTTGCAGATGCCATTGCAAAGGCAGCATATTCTCAGTTATATCCTCAGTTATTTTAAGACCCTGAGTGTTAGTCCGGTCTGGGGCTCGAACCCGAGACCTCCCGCTCGGTAGTCCGACGCTCTACCAACTGAGCTAACCGGTCTGCATGCATTGCGGGTATATTACGTCTAATTGTTTTGTGGAGAATATGGCTCAAGAGACGATAGATCATCGTCTCTTGTATGATTACAACATCTTGGTTGTCGTAAGAATAAAGAGTTCTCATCGACAACATAATAAGAATTCTCAACAATAACAATTCTAAGCGTCTTTTTGTAAAGAGAAGCAGAACTAAAGGTCAATCAAGGGAGAATGAGGTGGGAAACGAAATCCCTAAAAAAAACTACACAGTTATCTGTAGCACTTGGCATTCGCGGTAGTCCAACACCTCTTCCAGACCTGTTTTTTAATTCGTTCCGTCTCAACCTCGTTCCCAGGGACTTTTCCCTAGTCCCTGGGAACGAAGTTGGTTCAGTCTTATCCCGCAGCTTCTATTGTTTTCGGTGACGTGGGTATTGTGACATTATTTCCTCTATTGTTTTTTTAGCCAATCCCAGATCCTGTCTGGAATGCTGCAGGCTGGCCGTCATTCGAGACTTGTCATGTACCATCTTCATAACTGATTTTCAATTTGAGATTTATACTTTTTCCTAAAATTTCAAATTCTCACCAAATAAGTTAGAAGTCTTATAGTTGCAAAGCGGATAAAAAAAGTCTGGCTGTAAAGCTAAATGGAACCGAATTACAAATAACTAGCATGGGTTCCCTGTGTCCTCCTGCTAATGTTGGATATAGGATGAAACATTTTTACCTGTTGTAGAGAACAATGTCGGGTTTCCAAACGAGCTTTGGGTCAATGTTGATAAATTTTACACCGCCATACTTAGCTGGGTTCCACCTCAAGAAAGGGTTTTCCCAAGACTGAAACAAAAACAGAGGAGTCAAGTGGTAATTTGCCACTTAAGAATAATAGATAATAATATAATATTAATTAATAAAAAGGTTCTTATTGCGCATGTAGAATTCTCAATGCGCTTACAATTGCATATGATTAAAAGGAATAAAAATCTAACTAAAACATCCAATTATTAAAATCTATGATTAGGTTAAAAACATTTGCAGTGTACAAAAAAGAAATGTTTTAAGGTTCTTTTTAAAAATCGCTATGTTCTCAGACTGTTTGATATAAAAAGGTCGGTCATTCCAAAGTTTCGTGGCGTATAAAGAAAAGTATCTTTGACCGTACGTACATGTTTTCACGTCCGGAACTTGTAAGAGTAATTGGCCAGATGATCGAAGAGACCTGGTTTATAGGCGTTAAAAAAAGAAGTTAAGTAGATTGGTGAATGACCATTAAGGGCTTTGTAGGTTAATAGTAGGATCTTAAAAACGATGAGTGATTTGATAGGAAGCCAGTGCAGGTCCTTGAGGGCGGGAGTAACGTGTTCTTTCCGCTTAGTTCCAGTAATCCGGCAGTCGCGCCGCAATGCTCTGAATTCGTTGCAAACGATGAGAAGACTGGGGGAAATCGGGAAAGAAAGAATAACGAAACGTGGTCCTAAATCTTACCTGTCTGATCCAGACTTTGCTCGTCATAATCTGACTTCGTCCGTTCTACACAATATAGTAAAGGAGAAAACAAACACCAAGTGATTAGCTGAACGCGCCAGAGAAAACAAGTAACAAGAAAACGAGTACATAAATCGTTAATCAAAAGTGATCAAGTTCCACTTCAGATATAAATAGGGTAAAGAGAGTATGATCTCTTAGTAGGATAAAAATTTTAAAATATCAGGTCTGAAATAGGGAATAGAGGAAAGAGTATCACTGAGAGATGCAGAGGGATTTGACAATGGGGCGCCCCACGTCCAAAAAAAGGTGCTTGCCTGCCGCACATACCAATTCAACTAGCTGGCTGAACATCATGTCAAAATTGACTGGTATTGGTTCTTCTTTGTCGATGACCGGTCTCACTTCTTTGCTGTAGTTTGCAAACAGATCCTTCATGAGGCGGTGCTCTGAGTCAAGATGCGGCTGGCCTACACAGGACAGAATCAAAACTCAGCAAGAGCGTTCACGGAATGGCTTTGCTGATCTCACAGAAAGCTCTTGCAACGTGTATGCCGTTTAACCAATCAGAATGCAACACGTTCTTATTTCTTCACATTCTGGTGGGCTACATTCACATTCTGGCTAGGTGTCACACTTAAACTTCACCGTGAATTCTTGCATTGCTTTTTGCTTATTATTTCTTTTAATATCGTTTTAATTTGTTTAAGCAATGGATCATTTTAATCAAGCAGAACGTAGAAGAAAAACCGGACTTCAGTGTGAGTGAAAGGTCTTTGGGTTATGGGCATAGCTCAGTCTGCTTAGTAGAACTTGTATAAAGTCAGAGAAGGTAACAGCAACACTTAATCAATTAAAATTTTAATGATTTACGTTGTTATTTTTGCTGTTTGTAACTTCAATTCTAAAGCAGCATGAACTGAAAAATGTAGCATTTTTTGAAAGTTTGGGCTTTCGCGGTTAGCTGGCAACCTACAGAGCTTTCTAGCAAACAGCAGGAAAACTATGTTGATAAACATCACTCACTGCAGTTGCTTAACGTCATATCCGTATATCAACGACACGTGTGTGAATAAAATGAACACAGATTAAAATCCTAACAATCTAGAATCTTTTTGGTGCCCGTTATCGCACGGAGAGAGCTCAAGAAGCCATAATAAGTGAATTGCTTTAGTTAAAAAGCAGACTTTTAAAAACATTTAAAACAATAATAACAAAGCCAACAAAGGTGTTCTTTATCTCGTGAAATCCACAGAACACTGAAGGATTGAACGTCCAAGTTTCAATTGCGTCTCTACTAACTATGCTTTAAGTAAAGGCAACAGGAAAGTTGTTTTTTTTTAACTAATCTAGTTTCAAAGGAGTGCTTGAGTATGTTAATTTGCCTTATCAATATATACTGTACCAAATCTCTGTTTATCATTCTAACTGCTATGTTTATTGTCAGTTGTTTATAAAGTTTAAAGAGGATTTATCTTAAACTTCATCAAAATGAGAATAAGGCACAACAGATCTTGAGAATGTTTAAGTTTCTCAATTAGTTACTCGGGTCACCAAAAGTCAATAACTGAAAATTGACTGAGCCAAAGGCTTTACCAGCGTTTACTTAAATCCATGTTAAAACTGGGAAAAGACTGTCTTTTCCATTGCCAATTGTGCAGAACCCACGAAATCGATTCATATATGTTGGAATTTTCTAGAAAAAGTCAGCGTTATCATTTGCTTGCAAAGATTAACTCTAAGTAGATAAAGCAATTACGCAGTGATGTCCCAAGCAGAGCTCACGCTCCAAAGTGATTGCGTTGGTTAATGTCTGTTTTGGTTTAAAACACTAAACTTCAGTTTAGCTAGAAGGCAACAACGGCCTTTTACAATGACGTTCACTTACCGTTGCTTAATAGACTTAAGTACTCATTGAAGTTGATCTAGTGAGTTTATTGTGAGCTTAAGTGAGAGAGAGAACAGGATTCGAGGGTGTATTCTCCGAATGCCCACCGGGTTCGTGACCGAACGGTTTGGACAATTTTTTGGAAAGGTAGGTTTCTTCTAGAAATGAATAGCTCATAGACACATATGATAACAGTGTACTATCTCGGTCAGCTCGAATTCTTTGTGTGTTGAGCTTGTTTGGAAAGATGGCAGAAAGTCCAAAATGAAATGTTCTGCGCGGCTTGTGTACTTGAACTATGTGCCATCCAGCATAGAGGTGAAACTCAGTGGGTAAAAACGATTATCAAATTATGAGTAACAATATGACATCTACAGGTTAATATGTTCTGGCTTATTAACTCCGCAGGGCTGAAATAAAGCTTGATATAAGTTTAAATTTGCTATAACTTGTTACCAACCCGTTAAATAATGAGTATTTGTATTGCAGTAGTCAAAATAACGGGTAATACATGCTAAGACCATTGAAAGTGAAGGTATGTAGTCTGAGTGGACTCTGAATGTTGAGAACTAGGTGTATGCTGCTTAGAACCTGTTTTTAATTGAAGTTTGATCACATATGTGTGTTGCAAGCTACTCAAAGTCAAGTGGCCTGTAGCAGCAGTCGAATTAATATTTCAAAACAATCCTTCTAACTAACGGCTCTAGTTTGTAAACAATCTTATCTCAAAAAAACACAGGATTATCAAAATACTCCTTTTACAACACCTCAATGTATACGTACCTCGACAGACTTTCTGACAGGCCGCAATGACCAAAACGAATAACAATTCTCTATACGTCATGACACTGCGTACGGGAAGAGAAACTTCAAACGCCTAGCTTACATATACAAAATAACCTCAGTTTGGCATAAAAATGGCCCTAATTTCGATTGATTGTTATTTTTAAGCGCCTTAACAGCGGGTCGAATACCCTCCTCGACCAATTAACAGTTAAGCATCAGTTTCTTTTGTATCATTGATTGTGGCATGTCTTTGTTTGGCGCGTTCCTTTACGAACAAAAAACCTTTTGTGTTTTTGTTTCAACCAGCCACATAAATGGATTGATAGAACTGAAAAAATGCTCAAATAAGAACTGAAGATTAATTAAATTATCTCGCATTCATCTGTGCCCTGCCGAGAATAAGGCAATGTCAATCAAGTCACGAGAAGTGATCAGTCAAAATCTATAAACAAATCATTGTTGTGACGAGTCAATCTAAATTTCATTTTCTTTATAGCAATCGAAGAGAGTGTAATAAAAGGTAGACAAAACAACCCTTCCTTTTGAATTATTACATGATTGTTTACCAGTGTGTTAAGTATTCGGCAGTACAGTTTTTTTTCTAAACCTATTTATGCAATATATGAGCCAAGTGCACTAGTTAGGTCCAACATTACTGTTGGCTGGAACAACACTTTGCAATCCCCCACATTCAATTTAAAGTCAGGCACAAAGAAAATTCACAAGCAGTTAAATGATACCGAAGAAAAATGTTCGGCAAAACCTATGTCACCTATGCAAAATCCATCAATGAACAGGACCCAGGACTAGAATAAGATGCGTATGACGACAGAAATTATTTTTATTAATTATTTATTTCCATGGTAACGCCAAAAGTGGTCAAATGTGCTTTACTTTGAGGTTAATAACTTGAAACTACCCCTCAAATAGTCGAAAATTTTATAAGGTTTTATACGGTTTCAATAACATGTTCGTGATAACATAATTCCGACATTTGCCTCCAAAATACAAGAGAAAATATGCTTTTTGTAAACTTGACAGGAATATAGCAGAAAGAGAAAAAAACCTTTCAGCGAGTCGTTTTAGAATTATCTTTCAAGTAACCATTTTCCTTACTTCCAGGCTTGACAACGCGAGGCGTTATTATCCTGGGAAGAAATTGGCGTTTGATCGCGTCTATTTGGAATTAAAGGGTTTCTTACCCATGATGTATCTTTGTCGAGTATCAGTTCGATCACTGCAGGACGCCACAGCACTTTTCTCCGTCCAGTAGAAATAACACTCAGTAATTCAAATGTAGTAAGTAGTCATAACGTAGTGATTCTATTTTCACATTAAACAGAAGTTCTGAACTATACATGAAGCACTGCGCACATTTATATTACAAAGGGGAAAGGGGGACGGAGATCAATTAAGCGGCGCTCTTTAGGATGTATTTAGCAGTCCAACTTTCCAATCATCTTCGACAGTAGCCTATGTAGAAGTTCAATTGGCTCGCCATTCGCTTCGAAGCCATGAGAACGTCTGAGTAGAAGGCTACAGTTCAAGAGAAGGGTTGTTCTTGACTTGAGACAGATGTGACAGATAAGAAATGTTCTTCCGCGCATGTCATTTTGTTTTCAGGTAAGAAATTATTAACACGCTTATTTATTTCTTATCATGATTTGCGCAGTCTGACTTCCCGTCTAAGTCTCTTTCACCACACCCCTTTCAAATCCGTCTCTGTTTTTCGATTGATGTCTGCAAATAAATTTATTTCATTTGCATTCCATCAAAATAATACCTCTGTTGAAAAGTTGCTATTTCAGTTACAATTCTCAAACAACACTTGGGGCTAAATGTAGTTTCGTCAAGTCGAGACCATTTTGTCTAAGGTATATTTTATTCATTTAAAAAGAAGACAACGAGTAACGACTTCGAAACGACTGCCTATGAGCAGACTGAAGCAGCGACAACACTTGTTGGACTGTGCTAGTTATGCAGCTTATTGTTTGCGGGTTATCTGTTAAAAACGGTGCAATATTTTTAAGTCCTTTAAGAGCCGTTGCTAGAAAATGGCCTTCAAATACATAACAAGTAATCACCTTTGCTTTTACTAGAGAACTCAAGATACTGAGCAGTGTAGTCAGAGTAAACTGATGCCATTGTAAACCCCATATGAGTTTAACTGCTATTCTAGCTTCAGGGCTAAAACGTACGTCATCTACAACTTTGTTTACCAATTTTTACTAAAAGCCAGAACTCTTTCGAAATAGCTTTGATTGTCATGTGATTACTTTGGAATCATAAAGTAGAACGCCAGTGTGGATCCTAAGATGGTAATGGCCGTGATCCAGAAGAACGCGATGTCCAGAACTGCGGCTGCGTGATGCCAGTCATTGATCTTTGCATCTGATTCTTGCGTGTCTTTCAAATGAGAAACGATAGCGCGCATGCCACAAACGATCTCTTCCATTCGCTCGTCCGATGGTGTGAGTGACAAGTTAGATCCCAGAGGCGACGTGTGAAAACATTTGCTGTCGGTTTCTGTCTCGCTTTTCTTTGGGCTCGCTATCTTTGGCATGGAAACTACCAGGTGATTTTGACTGCGGTGAATTTCGTAAGGATTTCCCTGCACTTTTGTCACGTAGAAATTCTTGTTCTTTTCGTCCCGTGACATCTTGGTTCGTTCGTCAGACGGCATGGCTAGCAGCATTGGGCCTAAGATATCAAAGATGAGCTTGCGGAACCAGGTTGGCATCTCCCTTTCCGGATCACGATGATAAACTCTCAGAATAGAACACGTGATGACTAGGGCAACCGTGACCTGCACCAGGACTGTAACCGAGTATTTTCCAATCAGTGGAGTCACTTCCGAGGTGCGCGGCACATTCTCTGTGAAAACCATCATGAACACGGTCAAACCCAGGAGAATGGTTATGACCAGGCCCATGCGCTCGCCTGACTCTGGCGGCAAATAGAACGAGAAAACCGTCAAGACAGCCAGGACAATACACGGAATGATGAGGTTCATCATGTAAAAAAGCACTCTGCGTTTGACGTGGATGGTGTATGTGATGTCGATGAAGGGATGGGGGCAACAACTGTAGAGCTCTTCATTGCGTACCAGTGGTGCATCTAGTAATTCCCACTCGCCGCTGACCGTGTATTTGGAGAGGTCTGCAGAGTCGCGCTTTTTGGTAAGGTTTAGTTTATTTCCTAGAATGCAAAGAAAGCAAAAATGAGTTGCAGTTTTTTTGTAAGGTTTTATCATACTGTGTTACAGAGGTAGGTATTCAGTTACTTTGAAGGACCTTAGGAGAGAAGGGGGCACAAATAAATATGATTGAATGGACCGCTAAGCGTAATGGTGATTGATCGAATTAATTTACATGCCCATCTGCCACCCCCTCCTCCCTTCTCTGCCAAATCCCACACGATCCCATGAGTGCTAGCGAGGATACTGTCGGCACCAGCGCCAAGGTCGCGCTAAATTTAAAATGATTATCCTGGTTATTTCGAAAAAAAGAAAGAAACTAACTCCATGGAGAACTTTTTTCTTCGTGGATTTTGCATGTGGAACAGAGAGAAACTTTATCAGCGCACGTGCGGAGCGAAATCGGTTTGCGAAGGGCATACCGTGAAACCAAGATGGCCGCTAAACTGAAAGGTGAGTTGAACTGAAATCAACTGAGTTGCAGAAATGAGATTTGAGTTGAAGAAGTGAGGTTTGACAATGAGGTTCCGTTTTTTAGTTGGGGTAAAGGCATCTATGAATAATACTCCCTTAGAAAATCTAGGGAAGTGAATTTTTGGCGTAACATTGAAGCTCAAGAACAAGTCTGCATGCTGTTTTAGGGTGCGAAAATATTTCGTTTTGCGAAGATATCAGTGACATTAACTGTAGTTGTTAATGTGCCAACGAGAGAGCTATTGGCTGGTGAAACGAAGAATTATTGTACAATTAATAAGATAAAAACAACAGTGCTTGACAGTTTTTTAAACAGGTTTCAAGTGATTGGTGTAAAATTACATTAGTGTTGGTAGGTTGTATTGTGACCACCATAGTATGTATGTGGGTCATAACAAGGTACAAAACAAAACAAATGAAAACATTCAAATTTAATTGTAACACTAAAAAAATTGTGGCAGAGGATAGAATGGTCCATGGTTCGAGTTTCTCAAAACCTCAGTGTTATCTTTTATAGACAAATTGTATTCTCACCCGTATAAGTCCAGGAACCAAACACAAGTGGACAAGCCTGCTCATCAAATGGGAAATAATTGATATTAATCTTGCAGATGCTGTGAATCTCTGTTGGAGCAAACCATTCGGTATAGCCATCGTATTTCAGAACTGCCTTTGTGTCAAAATTATATATTGCACCTGTTTCACCAAAACCAATACTTGAAAACAAAGTAAAGACGAATATTAGTAAGGTATTAGTATGGGACTAAATCTAAAGATATCTTGCTATGATATTAGAGTGGTTTTAATTGAGTGTCCAAAACCAAGCCATTAGATTACCAATGGTTCAACTCAGCCAGTCTCAAACCATAGAAAAACCAACACCAAAACCAAAGTACCGTATCTGCCTGACTTTCAACACTTACTGGTTATTGAAAACAGCTCTATAAGAAATACAGACAATAAGTTCTTGATACTGACTGGAAAAATTATTCAATGCTCCAAAATAAAGTCACTTGTACTTGTACATTAAATATAAAGAACATGCAAAACAAAAACTATAGTACTACACCAGGTTAGATGTTTTGTAAGATAATTTGTAGTCAGTGTTGTTTTAATTTGGGCTGGTGCCAGTGTGATCATGAAGCTACTTTTAGCTTTTGTACTTATCTACTCTCTGTGAAAGATTCAGTTCCAAGATCCAGTTGATTGCTACGAGTTGCATAAACATTTCAAAATATGTGTTTGATTGACTGCCATTTTTTAGCCAAGAAAAAGTGTGATATTGGTGTTGATCACACAGAAATACTGTTTGATGATGCAAATAAGAATTTGATATAAGTTAAGTTTCATGCTCAACTACAGTAGCCCTTATTCATATTTATATCAGACTAGCTAATTTTATCTCCAATCCTTGCTTTTAAAGTAGTGTGGACATGCACATTTTGTCAAGATAATTATTATGTGAACTCCAAAAGCAGCAAAAGTGAAAAGCATACAATGCACCTTTGTCAAAACATGCTCTAATTACACAGTATTTATGAGGGCTTGGTGGTGAATTTGAATTTTAAGAAACTGAAATAATCTTTTCTAAAACCTACTGCTGATTATAGTTTATACTGTAGCTTACTTGTTGTAAAGGATGATGTCTGGTTTCCAAATAAGTTTTGGGTCAATATTGATCTGTTCAATCCCGCCATATTTCTTTGGATCCCATCTAAGGTATGGGTTAGTCCACATCTACAGTTGTAGGAAGATAAAAAAGTCATAGTAAAAAAACTGTCCATTCTTATTTAACTACAGTTTAATCAACATTCTTTATTGAAAGGTAACTGTCTTTTTTCATGCAGGATAGATGAACACATTCTAATCACCTTAGTTTAACTTGCACAAGATGGTTGGTGCCAATTACATGGTAAGTTCTCACTATGTTTTAGCAGAGTAATGTACTGGCTAAATGAACTACCATCACATGTACAGTGTGTATAATGATATTATAATGTTAATTTGATATCTTATATCAATCTGGACCTTGCATAATGCTTATACATTCAGGGGTATTGAATGGTCCTTCAAAACCCGAACCAGGTTTTGCCAAATTTTTCTCTGAATTTCATGTGCTTCTGGCAGTCTCAATTTATATATTGTTATATTATATTATTATATATATTTTATACATGTACAGTTATGAATCAAGGTAGTTTTAGTTTTTATGAGTATGAAATTATAGTGGTGTTCTTTCGGTTTTCAGTGTAATAATTATTAATAACCCCAATGATTTATCAATAACCCTAATATTAATAACCACATATATTCAATAACCCCAATGCTCGGTGATCTTTTTTAGGATGTAATTGGATACCTGTAATTGGATACCCATGTGATTTGTGTGTCAATCACGTGCACTTTCATGGCTTTGTTAGTGCTGTTTCCTACACTCTTCAAAACTTATGAAAAGACACTTTTAATTCCGACATTTGTTATAGATACGATTAATCTGTAGACCTTGTGTCGGGAGTAATTGTGCTCATAATTTCAAATCAATCTTGCACTTTGCACTTGTCCAATTTTAAATTTACTTGTGTGATTACTTCCTGAATTGCACTTCACTCGGTCCAATTACTATTACTAATAATAATAATAATAATAATAATGATAATAATAATGTTAATAATAATAATAATTAATAATAATAATAACAATGATAATAATAATAATTAAATTATTTAATCAGAGAGCCCACCTCACTATAAGATGCTCTTTAGTTCACTTTCATGATACTTTGATACTCAGTAAATAAAACTTCTTATGTTGGACTAAAAATTCATCGAAAAATTCCATTTATTTCCACTAACTTGTTAAGTCCTACAATTAAAATTGGGTTTTGTATTCTCTACTCTCATGCTCAAGTAGGGTAAGGGATTGTTTTGATTATACATGTATACACTGCTAACTGTACCTGTCTTAACCATACTTTACTGGAGAGTATTTGATTTTTGCTATCCTGTTAAAGAAAAGTAAGAACAATAATAAGATTCTTGATACATTAATACTGAAAACTGTAGTACTAAAAGGCCAAGGGTCAGTTTATGTAACTAGCTGCTCGCTCATGTCATATTTCTCTGTCACATGCTTACAGCATACTGAACACTTTATATTTTCCTTCTCATTTCTTATATTATAAAAAATACTTAGTACTAAAATATTACACTGTAGGAAGAATGTTTTGTATGTACATAGCATGTAATTTTGTTGTGGTCAGCGTGTTAGTGCCCCACCCCGAACCAAAACATAGCAACTGTTGTTTTGCAAGAGTTCAAAAACAAATGTTAAATAGGGAAGTATATTTCAGTGTTGTTTGGGTTCAGGAAGCCTTTTGCATCATTCTTCATATGGCCTTCTCTTCATAAAAATAAAAGCAACCCACTTTTGAGAAATAAATTTATCGGATAGAATTAGAAAGGTTGTACACGATAAAGAACATTTTCATTGGCAGGGTTGTCTCCAAAAAGGGTATTTTTAAGGCTGTTTAAATTCGAAGCTTTTGTGTGGGAAGAACAAGCTTTACCAACTTGTCATTCTGTATTGCTGTACATGTACTTAAAATATTTTGGATCCGCTGTAAAATCTATCTCTTTCAGGCTACTTGACGTGTGATATTTTTCTCGATGGTCATTTCATACAGTTATATGCAGTCATGTAACATCAGTGTCTTTCTACAAGGATTAATGTTATTATAGAAAATGCATTGAGATTGTAACGGTTTCAGACTTGCACGCAAGAAACCTCACTAAAAGCGTCCTAAAACAATTACCGTTGTGTGAGAAAAACTAGCATTCGGGCGTATTAAAGCATACTATTTCTCGAAATCATATGCACGTATCACCAGCTGCTACATGTTTTACAAGTGACCAATAGTTGTCAAAAGCCTTTTGGTTGGTCAAACGTTTCAGCTATCTTTTTCAACGCAGTAACAGGTACCACGTGAAAAAATGCTTACTCTGTCGTAAAGCATGGTTTGATCCCCACACGCAGAAGGCAGAACCACATTTCTTAAGTCAAGATTTACCTTTATCAGGGGTTTTCGGTTCTTTTTTCACACGTTCTTACATTATTGACAATCTCATTTTGAAAACACATCTCGTTAATATGCGAATTAATAGTTTCCTTACCAGGTATATTAGTTGACTATACGCCAAATCGAACTTGACTTCAATCGCCTCTGACTTGTTCCTTACGGGCAAGGCATCCTTGCTGTAGCCACTCTTGAATAAGTCATGAATCAGACTATGTTCGAAATCTTCGTTGTGATAACCTGTGGGTAAAATGAACGAAGTAAAACAAATCCTAGTGAGCAGACGTTTTAAAATAATTCTGGACTTCAGGATTTGTTTCACATTCACCGAAAATCGTATTTTCCTTTGGTTTGAATTGTAGTTTGCATTTTCGAAAGTTCGTGACATTTTGTTTCGTTTTGAGAGTTCAACAACTCTCGGCTATAATTCGAGGAGAACAAGGAACAAAATTCGTAAGAATTGGTTTGCATACTTTGTGTATATTACTGTAGATATAACAAGTGAAAATAGCCCCATTTTTATGAAATATATCCAGGCCTTTGTTCCTGGTACATGTTTCAGCTGGGTTGAAGCCGAAAGTTGTACTTAAAGAGCACTAGCGCGTCGAGGTTATGATATTTGTGAAAGAGTAACACTTAACTCACAATTAAGCTGCAAATAACTTTGTTAAATCGAAATGAAAGAAAGGTTCCAGATCTTTTACAAACTTTTTTGGAGTGCATGTAGCGCCGAAAAAAAAAAATGGCTTATAGTACCAGAAAAGGGTTACGCTTTTCTTAGAACGAAAAGCTTCTAATAGTTGTCTCTTAATTGCTATTGCTGGGACAAGATAAAAATCTTGATAGTTTGACTAAAGCTTCTTTTGTCTTTCACTATTGGCGATTATCGCCCCAGAGTATTAAGAAACAGACAAAATGAGCCTCGATTTATCTTGGCCCGACTGTCGAAACTAATTACTTGCGATTGTTGTAAATCATTGTTATTGCTTTCCCGACTTCGATTACATCTCTATAAATGCTTCACTGGCATTTATGTTTATTATCCTTTCGTTTTGATCTATTGGCTTGATGTTTATTTGACTTAAAAACCAATTCCTACTGAACAGAATCGGCTAAAATATGTTTTAGGCAACAGTGACCCCTATACACTGAAAGATGTTTCTTACAACGCATTTAATTACCACACCTTGGAATGGAAGGAAACTTGCAAATGATAGTTAACTACGATTGATAGACACTATAAAGATAATTAGACCAAACTAGAGCAGGGATGGCCAAGATTTGGCCAGACTGACACCAATGAGAACCCTGTTGGACTAAACGTTCAGTCTCGATGCCATTAAAATTTGCAGCCTTCATTGCCGGGAACTGAGCCTTGGCGCGATGTCAATAAGAGCTCATTCAACATGATATAATATGGGTCAGTGCCACTTAATGCTTTTAAAATGAAAACACGAGAGCTAGTACTTCTTTTTTAAAGTTTCTTTAAAGTGCGTCTGAAGCGGATTACTGTTCACAGAATTCACAAATGTCTTTGTGAACCTAGAAAAAGATTATCGACCGTTGACTAGCACGAGGTACAAAAGGCTGTCAAAACATGGTCGGGAGTTAGTAAAAAAAAACGAACCAATAACTCCCGCCAAACAAATTAGTAATTTTCTTTAAATTCTTTCTCTGGTGTATGGACACTATGGTGACATCCATATGCAAAACTCTCATAACGGCTTGGCCGCCTTGAGTCTGGAACATGTGCCATTTAATTAACAATTTCTGAAGTATAAACTACGCATTAGTATTAAGACTATTAGTATTAAATCCAATTTGTTTAACTTTCATGCAAGACGGCTGTTAGGAATGAAAATGCTAAATAGCTCCCTGAGCGAGATCTAAATTTATTTTGCATTCTTCTGTCTGTATCACTGAAAGTTCAATGGTCTTATTTTGTCATCTTGTTAGAGTGTTAATAACTTGGCGTGTAATAAAAAATGATAATGCCCTGTGAAAAAAAATGTTGTATTTGTTATATTCGTGTGTAAGCGAGTGTGCATTTAAGAGAGCCGATGTCTCTATGAAAACAAGTGGTTTTTACGTGCAAAATATCAACGAAAAGTGCCTGATAGCAGCTTTTTTTCTTTGGTGCGATAATGACGAAAATATTCTGTGTATTAGTGTGTTATTAGTTAATGGTGGAGAAACGTCTGTTGTTGAACTAAACAAAACATTAGTACGAACCAAAGAGTGATCAAGACGACAATGAATGATTAACAACGGTCAAATGAACAGCAGATCTTTCAACTCCAAAACAGCAGTTAAACAGTTAATAATCGAGGACATCAAATCGAACCGCAAACCACAAAGAAGAAAGGAATCTTACACTAGGGATTGCTTATTATAGACGATAATGATGTGCCTACCTTGTGATGTTACAACCCCTAAGAGAACAAGGAGTGTTCCGAAGATCACGAAACAACGGCCTGAACCAGGTGCGTCCATTTCGAGCCCAAAGCGCGTCGTGCTTCAACGTATATCCAATGCGTCGAAGTTGGACTGAGCAACAAATCACATTCTTTTGTATGTAAATTTGTTCTGCTGACTACAGGAGATGCATTGTGGAATACTCTGTCAGCGGGAATACTTGGTTTCGTTTGTTTTACGCCCCAAAAGAAATAATTAATGGAATGAAACAAATCAGCAACTCTTGGCAGGTTTTGTTACCAACAGAGCTTGCAATCAAAGGTCGCACTGCTCATGTGATGTGAGCGTACTTGTGTGATTGTGTATTGTCTTGACTATTTATTCAGAGCTGTTGGAGTTTTTCACTTGTTTCTTAACTTTACAAAGTTACGCTGTTTTTGATTGAATCCTACAGACATGGTTATGGTCAAAGTGCTTACCCCAAATTATTGTGTTACCACATTTTACACTTCTCGCAATTGTTGAAACTCCTGTTAACGTACATGTATTAATTAGTTGAATCAGTTGCTTCCTGTGTCATCATTCTTTTAAAAAAAATCTCGCCAGGGAACATAGCATGGCTTATTGTGGTCTTGTTTATTAGCAAATTTACAAACCATTACATTAACACAGCTCTAAGATTCTTCATGAAAAGGTTAAAAACAGCTTTAATGAACAGGTTCTTTTGTGCGAAGAAAATTGTTAAGTGGAGTCTTTTCGACAGTGGAATGTCTCTATTGTCCGAGTTTGCCGGCTTCACTCAGCCAAAGAAATTTTAATTGAATAGACTCACAATAGACGTTTTTGCATATTTCACCTGGGTTCAGCTGCTGTTGTTTTAGTCCTCATGCATTTGTTATTGAAAGTTGTTAATACCAGTGAGTTTGATGATAATGACTGTAATCAGCAAATCATAAACAAAGCGTTGGTGACCTGAGGTCCTATTAGTAGAACTATTTTGATGCGCTGGTGCATATCATGCGATATGCCGCGAGCACATCGCTCCTACCTCCTGTTAATAGAACATTATAATTGGAAATTGCGATGACTTTTGTTGTTGACCACACCGGGTAGGAATTTGAAATGCTTGGCAATTTTTGGCGCGTCCACACATTGACGAAAGTCCATAGATAACTGAAAATGTAAAGCGTAAACTAAAAGTTAACAAATCAGCTGACGTGGGCTCCCTGTTAAAATTCTCTATTATGAGAGAAAAAATAATTATTTATCTCTATTGTTATGGAATAATTTTATTATTTGTCACCTCTAACTATACCAAAAAAAGAAAGAAGTGTTATATTTGGTTTGGGGTACTGTACTGATTGGGTAACAACCATATCGTTCTTGAAGACCAAGTATGTTCAGCCATGTAACCACGTAGTGAAAATATTAGCTTTGTAACAACTTTTGAATATTTTTCATTCGATAACCAGCCAGCACCCAATCTATATTCACCCTTCACTTTAAGCATGTAAAATGAAGCAGTGAACAGTGCAAAATTGTAAACGTGTAAGTTGACGTCAGGTCCAGTACTCCAAGCCTTGTTGCCTTTTTTTTCAAAGGCTAGGCTTTTTTGCGAGAAACGTTTCTGTCTAGTGAAATCAGTGAAAACCTGTCCATACCACCGGCCTCACCACAGTTAGTGGCCGGGAATCATAGATTAGAACGCCAGTTTGCTACAATGTTTCAAAGGCTAGAAATCTTTAAAAAGTTGTTTACCAAGGAGCTTCCCTTTGTTTTTACTTTGGAATCATAAAGTAGAACGCCAGTGTGGATCCCAAGATCGTGATGGCTGTAATCCAGAAGAATGCGATGTCCAAAACGGCGGCTGCGTGATGCCAGTCATTGATCTTTGCATCTGATTCTTGCGTGTCTTTCAAATGAGAAACGATAGCGCGCATGCCAAAAACGACCTCTTCCATTCGCTCGTCCGATGGTGTGAGTGACATATTAGATCCCAATGGTGACGTGTGGAAACATTTGCTGTCAGTTTCCGTGTCACTTTTCTTTGCGCTTGCGATCTTTGGCATGGAACTTACCATATGATTCTGACTACGGTGGATTTCGTAGGGAAGTCCTTGCGCTTTCCTCATATGAATATTCTTGTCTTTATCTTCTTCTCTTATCTTGGCTCGTTCCTCTGACGGTATGGCTAGTAGCATTGGGCCTAAGATATCCAGAATGAGTTTACGGAACCACGCAGGCATCTTCCTTTCTGGATCACGGTGATAAACTCTCAGAATAGAGCACGTGATGACTAGGGCTACAGTGACCTGTACCAGGACTGTCACCGTGTATTTTCCAATCAGTGGAGTCACTTCCGAGGTGCGCGGCACATTCTCTGTGAAAACCATCATGAACACGGTCAAACCCAGGAGAATGGTAATGACCAGGCCCATGCGCTCGCCTGACTCTGGCGGCAAATAAAACGAGAAAACCGTGAGCACAGCCAGGACAATACACGGAATGATGAGGTTCATCATGTAAAAGAGCACTCTGCGTTTGACGTGGATGGTGTATGTGATGTCGATGAAGGGATGGGGACAACAGCTGTACAGCTGCACATTGCGTTTCGCAGGTGCCTCCAGCAATTCCCACTCGCCGCTGACTGTGTAGTCCAGGAGATCTGCGGAATTGCGCTTTTTGGTAAGGTTCAGCTTGTTACCTAAAAGGATAAAAACCGACATACGTACCTTAGCTCACTTATTTAAGAATGCGGATATCTCGGAGCCTGAGTGGCAGCGCTTGCGCCGCGGAAGGGTTTTTTTTTCGATGCACTGAAGTTCTAAACGACATGAGTCAAACGCTTAATGTGATTTTTGAGTTCAGACTTTTACATCATTTAGTTCGCTGGAAAGTCAACTGGATCAGAAAATAGTCCAGAAAATCCGTTCAGAAATTGTGGACTACCTCCAGAGGCACTTATATTTTCTGTGTTGAATGGCATATCAGAAATTTCCTTGCCATTTACTCTTTTTTCATTTAGTTTTCAGTCTTCCATCATCGGAAGGCAATGATCGGAAACAAATTATAAATGATAAGCGGCATCACTTTCGGTTGGTTTGCTGATGTTGGAAAAAAGAACTTTCTTTCAGTCAACTGTCATTCCGACCGGGTGCTTCCGACATACAGTTTTCAGTCGCACGCATATATTCAGCCGCCGTTCCTTGACGTCGCTTATCGAATTCAGAAACGTGGTATTTGGCGTTAAAGGTTTTATTTCAGTCGTGCTCTACTGTAAAACGTAACATCTGAGACGGAGTTCTGGAACTGCTCGTAAACGCAAATGCCTTGAAATTATTGTGCTGAATAGTTGGGAAACAACGTCCATCCCAACACATCACGTTTGTACCTGTATATGTCCAGGAACCAAATCGAAGTGGGCAACTCTGCTCATCAAATGGGAAATAGTCAATTTCAATCTTGCAGATGCTGTGAATCTCTGTCGGAGCAAACCACTCAGTATATCCGTCGTACTTCAACACTGCCTTTGTATCGTATTTATATATAGCACCGGTGTCACCATAGCCAATACTGGAAAGCAAACAAAAGATGAGTATTATTAGTTATCCCTCAAGGTACACCTTGTAATTCTTCCTAGGAGTTAATGAAATCACTCTAAAACTAGACTTTGCACCTTCTAACCTATTTAACCTATTTCTTTTTAACTGATCTTTTTTGCGTTTTAAGTTCGATAGAGATGCTGAAGCTGGCGATCGACTTTGAATGGAACATTTTGACCGCAAAATCAATCAATTAATCAATCAGTCAGTCAGTCAGTCAGTCAGTCAGCCAGTCAATCAGTAAAATAATCAATCAATCAATCAATTTTTATTGTGCACTATTTACAGAATTAAAAACTTTCCATCACTACTAAAAAATATAAAAAAATATAAAATAAAGATGGGAAAAGAAATAAATGTTGCATATGGCTATGGAGAAAATAAAAAAAAATGTGCGTGGTAACCAGAATAGGCATTGGCTTATGAGCTGGTTACCATGATGTTAAAGTAAAGTTCAACAATAACAATAACCCTTATTTGAATTGACATGTCCATCAGAAAGCAATCCGGGCTAACTAATTTGACCAGCAAAACTTCTTGTTCAAGTTTAAACGTGTATTTATTTTCTTAAACGCATCCCAAAGTTGAGTTGCGTCTAATTGATGGCGAGGTTTGACAAAGTGACTTGATCATCAGTAGTTAGCTTACTTGTTGTAAAGGATGATGTCTGGTTTCCAAATCAGTTTTGGGTCAATATTGATATGTTTTATCCCACCATAGTTCTTAGGATCCCAGGTAAGATATGGGTTAGTCCACATCTAGGGAAAAAATGAACAAACAAAACAATGACTATATGTTAATCGAGTACACTGACAGTTTTTTTGTTGATATTATTTCTTAAACATTTTATCAAAAAAGTGTCATGTCTAGTGACCTCAAATGTTTATTACAGGGTTGGTTGTTCAGGAAAAAAAAAACTGAATTATGGGTGTATGAGAAGTATTTCGTGAGACCAAACATATTTTTTTCTCAAGTAATCTTTTGAGAGTGATACTTCGAACATGACCTTTGGGTAAGGTAGAATGTAGATAATAAACTCCAATAACTTTGTTTGGCACTTAAATTTTACATAATATGGTCTATCCTTCGCATTTCGTGTAATTTGTTTCTATATGGTGTGCATGTTGTAACTCTATATTATATGCAAGGTATAAAAATGACATTGATTTGGGTGAACTTGTCTGTTGTTATGTTATTGAAGAGATCTTTTTTATATTTCAGGGCAAAATGAAACTGTTTTGTTACTGAGGGAGAAAATGTCTTGTCCATATAATCCACTTTTAAATCGTTTTGAGATGTCGTGAATACAACTTCTTGGCTTTGTCCCTTGCAACAGTATTAACATTAACATTGCATGTTCATTAGAAGTTATAATGGGAAAATAAAGATGTTTCTATTCAGTTGAGAAAGGTATGTAGACATGGTTGTTCATCACAGTTAAACACCCAACTTAAAAAACTTTGAAATTAACGCCTGAAAAAAATTCAGGCTATATTTTGTCAGGCATCAATTTCACACCTGCTTAGGTTGTGTGTACAACTGTAATGATCAATCATGCCTTCATAACTAGTAGTTTGTTCGCGTTACACGCTAAAGTAAAGTAAACGTTTTTCTCTTACAATACATATTAGTGCTCTGTACCTGTCGTAGCCAAACTTTACTGGAAAGTATTTGATTTTTACTATCCTGTTGAAAAAGCAAAATCAGAAAGAAGATTAGTTCACTATGGTAATCCTAATAATTAAGCCATCAATTCTTCATTCATTCTTGTTACATTTCATACTAAGTGTTAAGAAGTTAAGTTCAAGCTAAGTTTGCATAGCGCATTTTGTGTTATGTTCTATTTTGCTAAAATGATTAAATTAAAACAAGTTAAAAGTGTTATCAGACTTTGTAGCTACGAAGAAAAACGGTAAACAACGACGGAAAATGGGCTTCACATTTGTTTAGCCGCCACGTGGTCCCCTCCAAGCTCCCCCCACAAGAAAAGATAAAACTTTATTAACGTGTCAATGCCACATAGCCAGGGAAAATCCGATACTAATTTGGGGACACAAATTAATAGATACTAAAAATATGTAAAAAGAGAGAATTTAAACCGAGTACCTTCTGGTATTGTAAGTTTCAATAATTAAAAAAAAATCGAATTTTTCATAACATTGAAAAGCAAGCAGCACCAAAGACTACCACTTGTTAGCTTTTACTTGAATGGTCACACACTTTCGCCAAAGCTATAATCACCTTTTAACGGCACTGCTTGTTTTTCATCCACAGGTCCAAAAGAACCAAATTAATTTGGTAGAGGTTTAATCGTACCCCGGGTTTGGGTGTTTCTTATCTACCTTGCGAAATTACAAGTTACCTTACCAGATAGATAAGTTGACTATACGCCATATCAAACATGATTTCAATGGCCTCTGATTTGTTTGTTACAGGTAAGGCTTCTTTGCTGTATCCAGTGTCGAATAAATCATGAATCAACTTGTGCTCGAAATCGTCTTTGTGTTGACCTACCAATAGGTAAGTGAAACCTGTTTTGGTCATAAACGACTGATAAGGCCATTATTAAGTAGAAACATAATGAAAACGTACTTCATGATTGCGAAATACTGAATTAGTAATACTAAGTTAGTTCGTTTCAAAGGACTTTCCAGCTAAGATTGTTGAAACGCACAAAATATAACTTTAAAGTGAACCAAGGGGCATTTGCAAAGTTAAAATGAACAAAATGTTCAGGGGAACATGTCCCGGAACTAAATAACTAAACGTCTCGGATTGGCTGTGTCTAGAACTTTTCGAAAGCCTAGCCTACAATTGAGTGTGCCAAATACAATGAAAATTATTAGTCAGCATGCATACGCAAACGAAAACAAAGAGCTAGGACAAAGTGCGAATCATTTGGATTATTGGTATAACCTTTATGAGAATGTCACGCCATGGCTATTGTATCGTGGGATATGGATAACTGGGTCTATATACATAGTCCACGTGACCGGTATTTTTATTGACGTTGAATGGGCAATACAGCGTACTTCAATGTTAGTGTCTGTGATTTGTATTTATGTTTAATTCGGCCTTTTTCACCGGCCTGCTTGGACGTGAGTAGCTTCTTATGATGAAGCTTCACTTAGCAGTGTATAATTAACTTAGTAGTGTATAAGTAATCTGCTAAAGGGGGAAAAATATCAGGCCCACGATATCTGTATTTAGAAGAACAGCTTAACAGATCAAGTTACCCCACAGTACTATCATTCCTTCTAACGCGCTAAAAAGGTTCACAGTCTGGCTTTCAACAAAGTAAAACGATTGGTAAAAAATTTCCCCGGAGGGATTCTCATATAATAAGACGGGACGGGGGTGTACGTACCTTTAATGGGTTAATAAAAGCGGATATGATACCTCTAAGGGTGTTTAACCTCAAAAGTTCCACAGCGGGAGCTAAAGTTGTGCCTTTTAGGATATTAAGCCGAACAAAATATGACAAGAGATAATGTGTTTTGTAAGAATTAGTCGCTCTTAGGGGAGAAAAGAGTTTGAAGACACGCACACCAAATGTGATCTTGGTAAATCTTAGGAGTTCTTTTCAAAATTTCCGACGAGCCCCCTCGTTCTGATGTCAAAACACCCCTCGCTGCAACATCACCGAAAACTGAAAAACAGAAAAACTGACCGTACGGTTGGATTGAACAATTGTATTTCCAAATAGTTCAATCCAACCGTACGGTCAGTTTTTCTGTTTTTCAGTTTCTTGTATCCCAAATTTTGCTGATCAGATCCACCAGGATCCGGTTACTGAGCATTATTTATCGCATCTGGGTTTCTTTCTTTGCTGCTATCGTTTTTATTGCCGACTATTAACTCTAAATAGCTATTAAGAGCTATCTCGAAAACCTTGCGGTTACTTTAGCTTCTAGGCTTAAACTAACAGTTACTCTTCATATTTTGTTTAATCAGCTTGTTATGTCTATAATACTTCTCCTTTAATTTGTGCAAGCGTGAGTCAATAAATATTACTGTTATAGTGTTATTAGTATAACTGTATATTTGTATTTTGACTCTTCCAGTTGGCTCGAAAGACACTGCGCCCCTTAGCTAGCCATAAACATGCAATAGCCACTTACAAAATGTTGCGTGATCAGATAAAGATAACGTTTTACGGTAATGCTGTACTTTAATAGCATTAATGATGAAAATTGTGCAACACGTAGAATTGTAAATGCGTAAATAGGACATAACTGGAGTGTTTTAAGACTCTCGAAACAGTTACACATGTAAGCAGTCGCAAACGTAACGGAGGTTTTCTTAAGTACTACGAGGATATGGATGTGCGCATTATATCTGTTTGTATTGTGGTCGTGGAAGACGTGTTGTCGCCAAAGCAAACCATTGCACTAACGACACTTCGATCAAGTGAAAACATTGCTAGAATGATCAGTAGGCAATGTAACTCCATAACAGTCTTCGTTAAGTGAACGATCGTGAATATGTAATTCAATGACGAACCTTGTACCAAAACGGACCATGGAAATTAAACTACAAAGGATCGGCAACTATCATACTGATTGGTCTACCTTGTGATGTTACGACTCCGAAGAGTACTAGGAGTGCCCCGAAGACCAAAAAACATCCCCATGAATTCCGAGGGGCCATGACGAACCAACAGCCCATGGTATTACTGCAAAACACTTGCTCTCCAACATGCATATAGTGCGCCTGAACAAGAGAGTGAAAGTTCACGTTCTTTGTATCAAAATGTTATCTTGATCTTTAGCGTTGCCAAGCAGATGTCTTCTCTTCTATAAATAACATTACATCAGAAGGAAAAAAAAATATTTTGGTTCTGTTTTCTACTTCAAGATAAACGTTTTGCACTTTAAGTTAACTTAAATAACGAGAACATCCAAGTGAATGCAGTTTAGGGAAGGAGATTTTTCTCTGTATTGTAAACAGTCGAGATAACTGAGCTTGCCCGGTCTATATTTCGCGGTGCAGTGGCTGACAGATGACAGGTCGATGATAGGCTCTTTTATTTGAACGATAAGGATGATATCAACTTTTTCATTCACATCCTGCAAAATACATTTGTTATTTCATCGTCATTGAATAGTTTGGAGGTTTTGCAATTGATAACATCTTTTCGTCAAAGCTGGAACACATCTGTTTAAACTGTTGCAAACTTTAGTTTGTTTCGTGCCAATTGGTTCATAGAATCATGATTTACTGATAACTGTGTCAACTTATGAGACATCTCACTAGTCATTATAGATAACAGATCATGGCAAAATGCCTCACATCTCTAATGATTGTTGTGCATATCGGTAGCGTGTCAATTTCGTTAGAAACACGCCCCTGAAAGTAGCGACCACCCGGAAACATTACGGTCACTGATTCCCTTACCAATCGCAAACAATCGCCCCGGAAACCGAAGTAGCAACTTCTTTTAAAGTAGTTTAGAGAGGTTGCTGTTGTTGTTAATCGTCTTCACTGAGAAGTAATATTGGGTTCTGCCGCGATGTTATCGCATGCTAGTCTGCGATGGACTACAGCTACTCACCCCGGGAGAAGTAGTATAGAGCAAGTCGGTATTTATCAATGTTTTCTTGTAATAAACCCCCGGGGGGGGGACTCCGATATGAAATGGACGGGGATGCTCGTCGTCTCGCTTAGGGGTGTAAATTTCGGATTTTGG
>OMLO01000650.1_pt1 | contig 23764 bp, 15 predicted proteins | sample 1674811 | NCBI WGS metagenome assembly OMLO01 (sample SAMN06265003, study PRJEB25207) | coral metagenome | isolation source: Coral host | place: Mexico:La Bocana,Puerto Morelos, Mexico | collected 2008-11-13
AAATGGATATAATAAAGTGGCAATTGAACTTCGGGTCGTGCAATTTTGGTCTGAAATCATACTTGTGATTTCAAATCGAAATCGCACTGCGCTCGTTCGATTTTGAAAATTATCACGCATATGATTTCTGACCAAATTGCACTCCACTCAGTTCAATTACCATTATTAACAGAGCCATCTGCTGAATGCAGGTTTATAATCCACTAAATGTAGAAAGAAAATTTAGGGACTCAAAGCTGGTGTCTGCTTAACATAGGGTGTCCTCTTAATATGTGGATTGCTTGCATGTAATACAAGTTTCACTGTGGTAGCATTTATTTACCTGCAGTAATAAGTGATATTTAAGGATTCTTTGTACAGGTTTCAACAAATATGACCCAAGGGGAAGGGAATGACCAAGTTCAACTTGAATGTTCTGAAGAAAAAAATAGATAAATACAATACTTATATGCATGAATGAAACAACAAAGGAAGGAAGGTCAAGGAAAAAAACAATGATAAAGGAGAATGACTAAAGGAATTAAGAAAACAATGACTGAATAAAAAAATAAATTATGAATGAATGAATGAATGAATGAATGAGCAAACAGGCAAAGACATAAACAAAGTGAACAAATATACATGTACATCAAACAAATCAAAGAAATGAATTACAAACTAATGACAATTAAATGAACAAGTAAATAGATGAAATGACAAGGGACGCATTTGTATCTCTTGATCTTGGCTACATGTACTACAGCAATAGTAATACCTTTATAAATTCTGCTGTCTCTTTTTTCTGTGTAGACTTTGTTAGTACTTCAACAGACCTATCCAGAAACAACAAGTGTTATGATAATCAAATCAATAAATCCTGTTATTACAGAAATATTAAAAGTATATGATGCCAGATTTTAGAATATTGATAATAACAAGTTGGTTGAATCTCTCCTTAAAGATAAGATACAGGAGTAGCTCTATAATACAGACACCTCACAAGTTCAATAGGTACCTGAGAAAACAGAATTTATATAATCTATGCGTTATAGTACAAACATCTCCATATTACAGACTATGTTTGTTTCTGTGTTTAAGAGGTTTGATTGTACCAGTGATTCTCAGCTGCACTCCAATACCAGGTATTTATGACCTCTTAATACTGAGTGCATTACAGCCACAGAAAGTGAAATCTAGAGTGGAAAAGCATTTTTCAAACAATTGATGCAGAGGCAATGGTTGAATGAAGTTTTCATTTATAACTAAATAAAATGTCACTGTCTATATTACAACTTACTTACTCACTACCCATCCACACTGAATTCTTAGCTTACTAAATATTTTGGTTTCATCATCTGGTTTGATCATCTGGAGGAAAGGTATTTTAACTTATAAAGAAGTTCAGTTCAAAAGGTATTGCCTGCCTGTGAAAACCAGTTGCACTCGTACTGAAAGCATTACTTAGACTCCCGCACATTTCATATCCTTTAAGAACAAGGAAAATGAAAGCTCAGATTGTCTGTGCTTGTCCATCTGTCTGTTTGCCTAGCTCTCAGTCCACCTGTCCGAGTGTCTATATGTATCTGTCTGTTTGTCTACCCATTTGCTGATATGTGTATCTGTCTGTCTGTCCACCTGTTCATCACTCTGATCATCCCAGACCTCTGATCTTTCCTCTGTCCGTCTGTGCAACTATCCCTGTCTATATGTCTACCTGCCAGCTTGTCTGATTGCATTCATTCTACCCCTGGCTATTCGCATGTAATTTCTGCTAGTTTGACTTACACTGGGTAATTTGTACAGTAGTCTGTGTATGTTACAAAGCCCTTTTCCTGGAAAATAGCAAACAAAAAGGGAGAGTTACAACCCAAAACAATAAACTGAATAAAATACTGTATTATCAAAAAATATAACCATGATTATTTTAATAATCACAAGGGATCACATACATGTAGTGTTGTTCTAAGTGTAGCACTTGGAGAGTTATGTGATCAACCTTCCTCTTACTACATGGCGGAACATCTAATACCATCATCATGTGGGTTTTTGAGCAAATGTTTTTGTATTAAAAAAACTTGAACTACTGCCTATAATAATTTGAGGTGGATTAATTAACTTGATAATGTACATGTACATAGAAAAACGTCAAAAATTGATACTAGTACATTAATGTACCACTATTGGTATTCTAGTGCTTATGTATGCATTTTAGTTAAAGGCTTAATAATATTAATAGCAATTCCTGAACAAGTAAGTCTGCATATGAGCCAAGTTGGAACATCAGGCTAGCGCTTATCTCCAGTTTCTGAAGCATGATGCATTTACACGTAGGAGTATTTCCACTCTCCCTGGATGGATTCTAGTCTATCACAGGGTTACCCCATTGGTACACCTGTGTGCCTGAAAGCCAGACTTGAATTGTTTTGTCTAAAAAAATGCTGTCAAATGGTTACCTTGGAGACAAATTGTTTCGCTACTTCAACAGGATCATCACTGCATGTTTCCAAGTCAGCTAGAAATGTTCTTCAAAAGCAATAAGCCAGTTAGTAATTCTTACTGTTGAGCAGTGTTCAAAAGCTACATAGCTACAGATAAAATGCAATTTTGGGTCATGAGTGGGAATAGGTTACGGTTATTTTTAATTAAGTGTCATTAAACCAAAAGCAAACCAAATTTATTCACCATTTTGTCTACCCAACCAATCTCAAGCCATAGTGAAACAAAAACTGAAACTAATTACTTTCATGCATAATTATCATGCATGTTTGAAATATTTCACTTACTTGTTAAAGTCATAGATTTCCTCTATATTCATGAATAGATCATTGACGTCCTGCTCATGGAATGGAGAATTTTCTTCCTTCATTTTAGTTAAATAACCCTGCAATTAATATCAATGAATATATTGCTTATTATAAATAAAATCATTTTCAAAAACCAATATTACATATTATACATTCCATATTACAAATAAAAAGATTTCCTCCAGAACATATATACACTGCAGGAGCTGACTAACTCGGTTTAACCATTTGTAAAAATGTGGTTGACTTGGTTCAAAGTAGACCAAGCCTAGTAATAAACTCTTTTGATTCAGGTTGGACTGCAAATTCAAATACTTGTGGTAGTACCTCAATAATCTCCTGTAAATGTTCAACATAAGCCTGTTCAGTAGAAACAATTTCTTGCACAACCCTCTCTGTATGGCTGGAGCTTGAGGCAGTGGAAACACGATTCATATTCACATCAAGACAATGACTGGATGATAATACAGAGTCTTCAGAGATTGTTGAGGGTGATCTGTCTCCAGAATAAGTGGATTGTGGCCGTAACAATGCCTTTCCATCGGTTTCAAAAGCCTTTTTCAGTGAAGAGACCTTGTTATCTTGATCAGATTCATTTTCAGATTGTGAATCTTTGTAGATAATTTCAACCCTTGGTTGAGGTGTTGATTGTTTTTTCTTGTCATTTCCTTGCGTTTGAAGGTCAATTGACTGATTCCTTTCAAGGGTGGGTCGGCGGAAGAACCTCTTGGATGATTTTTTTGGTGATAAGATTGAGTTAGATTTGGGAGATGTGTGGCCATTGCTAATTCGCTGAGGAGAAGCTGCTCTTTTAGAACGTGAACTAAATGGCTCTGTAGTACCACCACCAGCTGGCTGATGGTAGTTTGTAATTGGAGACATTACTAAAAACAAAAATGAAATACAATGGAGAGGTTAGTTATTATATGTACAAGTTAAGATGTTTTTAATCATTTAGAGCACATAAAGAGTGAGCATTGCAGAGAAAACATTCTAGACAGTTAAGTTTGGTTTTCCCATAAATATAAAATTAAATTAAATAATTTTTTTATAAAATATATCAATCTAGAAGGGGAGGAAGCCCAAGGAAGCAAATAAGGCTTATCTTAGAGATACCCAAGACTAAACAAAATGTATCAATGAAAAAATATCATCTACACAATATATTATCAAGATAGTTGTAACAATAATAAATCATATTATATTGAGATGTACATTGAACTGCATGAAAGTACAGTCAATAGTAGAAGAACAATATATATGCATTGTGAGATGTGAGGGGATTGTTACATTTGAGATCATGAATGGATACTGTCTTAGTATAATAATTGTAAATGATCAATATGAAAGTTATAGCAGGTACATTGAATATTTTGTAAGCATGCAGTGCTTGCTACCATAACTTTATCAAACACAAACAAGCTACATGTAAGGCAGTCCTAACTGTCACAGTCTAGATGGAAACCTGCCTAATACATTATTCAAGTGTGACAACAGACCAGCATATGACATTAGAAGCTCTACACGGTGGTAAAGTGAAACACTTTGATTCATAAAAGCTGCACATGAAAAACACATTGACATGAAATAACTTCTATATGAATGCTTTTAAGCTACAAGAAATGGAAGTTTCTTAGTTTTGTCAACTTGAACCTGGACTAATGACTTTTGTTTTGAGATGTGTTCATGATCAGTTTGATCCAAGAAGTGGATGCAGAGTCATCAAAATTAATTTCGGACTTCTCCCCTTTTTAGTTTGAAGTGATAAATGCTGAGTAATGTGAGTAACTAGCATTACTAGACTGTACAGTGCAAATGTTATGTGTTGAGCAAGTTCATATTTTTAGCTAACTGCTTGATAAAAAGATTCTCTGCCTATTTGAAACATGCTGTTAGTGGTACATGTACTGTTCCAGGGAAACTTAGAATGTAATACTGGGTATGGCAATTACATTTGCTTACCAACTGCAGAAGCCTGAGTTAGAGAACTTGTAACTTCGACAGACATTTTGAGTCAACCATTGTTCTGTAAGCTAAAACCATTAAGCAAATATGTCAAGTACAGAAGACCTGCACATGCATTCATGTTACCCTAATAAAATGTTTAACAATGGCAGATTAAAAACTGTCTTAAACAATGTACAGTCCATAATAGCTGCTGTCAAAATTTTAGGAAGTGGAATTTGTGGTTAAAGAAAAGAGATTTCCTTTTATGTGGCCCACAGCCAAAATGACTTAACCTTTTAAATGAGCTAATGGTTTTGATGGTGATAATTACTTGGTCATTGATATTTCACAGTCGTCTGAGGCAGACACAGGATTCACATTCTAACTGCAAGTTGATCGATTTTCTTGGTCTTCTCTTAAAAGTTCTTTGCTTGTTCTTGTTGACGCAAATGTAGTTATAATGCAACTTACAGAATGTGTAAAATGCAACAGTAAATCATGGGCATGATAATATTATTAAACATACTACAAAATGTCACAACTTCCTTGTAGACTAATTGAGAGGATTGCTGTTGTAACTCAGGAAATGCAACCCCATACAGTAGATAAGAGGATAACCATTAACTGGCTTTACACCTTAGTCTACTATTAAAATTAACCTTTATTCATGTATGACATTTTCGCAGTACAAAATTTTTTGACCCATAGTATAAATAGACTACTGTATGGACACAAAATGCCATCTAAAAATACACAGAAATGAATAAATGAATAATTATTGTGTTTTAGGCATTGCACTACATGTTTTCTTCGGGATGTTTGTTTAAAATTAAGCCCTTTAGACCAGGTGTTTGTTTAAACTGGCATTTATTTGAACCCAACTTATGAACTCAAACATTCCAAAGAGATTTTAAAATCCAATTTCACCTAATAACTAAATTTGCTTAAATCATTGTCATACAGACTGGTAATGAGAATAATAAATAAAACAGAAGCATAGGATAGGATTAAAATTATTAATATTTTTTTTCATAAAAGAATTCATCACCTTTTACATTTCATTACATTGTACACTAAGTGCTAATTACATTGTAGTAGATATTTTACATGTTATAATTAAAATTATAATGATAAAAATAATTGACTATTATATCTAAATATAATTTTCAATGATTTAAAAGCAAGAAAAAAACAACTGCAGAGACCCGTCCTTCAGTTTACCAAACCTTAAAAAAATACTATAGTGCTGTCTAACACATCCATCTTGACAAACAAAATTTCAGAGTGGTATGGGCTTCGTCAGACAATAAAACAGCCACCAACCTTCCTGTCATTTTTGTGGCCAATCAAACAAGCTGTATATAGGAAACCATAACAAAAGAGGAAACTAGCCTGATAAAAATCTGTGTGATTTAACAAAGTTAAACAGCTCTTCCTGACATCTGATCTTATGTGGAATCACAATACCTTGTTTGGGTTCATGTACATATTTCATTAGTAAAATCTCAATCAAATATTGACTGAGGAAAATTGGAGAATATAGAAAATCCAGGTCTTGAGGAAATGAAATGGTATAAAAAAAAAGAGAAAACAGCTGTAGTGCTAAAGGGAAGAGATTCTACTAACTTTGGCTTAAATATTCTTGGCATAACTCAGTCTTTAAAATAACAATAAAGTGAATCCCTACTGTTTACTATTCCCTCTAGGCCAAGTCAATGTTGGCCTGATTGTCACAACTTATAATACAGGCCGTTGAGTTCAAATGTGATGCTACATGTAAGGCAACAAATGTTGATACTGGCGGGAGCTAAAATAACAATCAGTGAGTGATTTCCCAGACATAAGGGACGCCACATCTGTTTTATAAACAAGCACCTAAATATTACATATTTCTGTGAGGTAAACTGCACTGCACAATATAAACACGACATTACATACTAGATAAATAACTTGGCATTGGCCATGCTGTGAGTACTGAGGCAAGATCAAAGAAACATTTGTTTCCTTTCATAACTCAACTAAGGTCATTACAAAACAAAGCGAGATAGGATAAGGTCAGAGTTTTCTGACAGCCCATCACTGGCAAACACAGATAACATTCACATCAAATTTACGCAACAAAGTACTTTCATGTCCTGCACTTGTCTATTTCCATACCATTTCAACTGTGTGTACATAATAGGTTGGTTATGACTAAACTTCGGTTTCCATATCGATGAAGACTTTTCGTGTTTACAAAATATGGAACAGATATAAATATGTTTAATTCTTCTTTTCTCGCTTCAATAATCTCACGTATCAGCTTGAAATAAAGTTACCGAGTAGATTTAATATCGAATTTCGCAACAGCTTAGGTCTGAAAAGCGTTTATATTTACGTAGCATTTCTTTCAGTAACCAAGTCAACAATCGACAACTGGTTAAAGTAGAATTTGTCAGAGAAATTTGCCGTTTGCATGTTCTTTCCAATAAATATACACGAATTTGTAAACTAATTTCCTGCGAAATGTTCTCTCGAGGTCGTAACAATAACCAGTCAATTTCGCATCACGAAACGTCGCAAAATCGTAGCCATTAAAAAGTGCAAATTATGCAGGGATACACGAATTTGAGCTTTTAAAACACCTCCTTTGCTATTAAAAATATATTAATTAAACGGCTAAATGCATCAATGCTAGAAAACATTTTACATTAGATTAATGAATTTTTTACCCATCGCACGCTGAGGCACATTTTCCACTTTTTTTATTGTCGAAAAATGTTCGATGCCTTTGCAAGCGGCGACAGAAAAAACCACAAAATTCACACTAACAATGCTTTTATAGACACCACGGCTATGCAGGAAAAACTAGGCGGCCGTTTATTATTCTTGTTATTTCCTGAATGGGAGGAAGGGTACAAGATAGTACACAGTGAAATCAAGCGCAAGTTTCCGAAGTGAGCATTCATAGAGGGAAAGTTGACCAAAAACAACGCTTGATTTGTGCAAACCTTGTTCTTCTGGCTACTTGAAGACATGCTTTTCAAATATCACCAATTCAAAGAAATGCAAATATACGTATTAAAAGATCGTTGTTTAACTGCAATCATTCCAACGAGGCGAATTGTTTTGTGGGGTTTGCGGCGGTCTGTTTGAGGTAACTCGCTACCAAGAATGAGAAACAGTAAAATTTCTATGAGACATCTTTGTTTATTTAAACTTCTGTGCTCTAAGATCAATTCGAGGAGATCAGAATTACGCACTTCACAAGCAAGATCGTGGTTTACTTTACGGATGGAACTTTTTGTCGTGAACATTCTAGCGCGTTAAGATAATCGATAACCGGACGCGCGCTCGCGCTGGCTCTGCAAAATTTTGTCTAAGCGCACATTCTCAACTACTTTGAGAACTATACAAAATAGTTCCTTTAGAGCAACTCGATTATGTTAAAGGAGACCTGTCAGAGGTAAACATACAAATGACACAAAGCTCTGTTTATCTCGAAGACAAGAATAAAGTTCAAAGTCGGCCATAGAAGACTTGTGACCACCCGTAGCTAACGTTAACATTGCTTCTGGTTCAGATTATCACGAAGTCACAACGCCACACATGCAATATACCGACTTACCTTCTATTCCACAACGGAAAGAATAATAGCTGAGAGCTTTCCTTGGTCAAAATTCCTTCAACAGTCCGCGAACCCCTGTAATAACTCCACACTCTGATTCAAAAAATTATAGTTCCACTGATTCAAGGGAAGATACCGCAATAATCAAATCATTTCGAACTGAGACCAGCTCAGGGAATGATCGTGGTAGATGTTAGGTATTTTTAGTCCAATAGACCGGTCACGTTTGAAGGAAATCAGTTTGTATTCTTGTCCGAAATGTTCATAAGCTCCTGTCAAGCTTGAGTGGGGATTGGATTAATTTTCGCCGGGACACTGGCCGAATAGCATGCTGGGTAATGCGACGTTCGCTTACACTAAAACTCAGTAAATCCAACGGACTTTTTCGACTTTTCATCTACTAAGGTAAGACAAACTAATCCCAAAGCACACATGTAAAATTAGCGGAAGTAACAAGAAATTTTCGCTAAGTCAATGACGTTTGATTTCAACTATTTCCTCCCGAGATGAGAGCCAGATATTGCTTTTTAAAATTTCTATCTTATCTCTAAAGTGACATGCCGACTGGCATGTGTCACGCTGTGATGCCAATCAGTTCTAGTTTTGTTCGTCAGTCTTTCCATCTTTTTTTTTAGCCATGATTTTTAAACAGGCGCTTGAAATTAAAATTTTTATTTTAAAGTCTGTTCAATGGGAAATTTAATTTTTTTTTGGCTATGGTTGATTAATTCAGTGAGTGTGACTTACTTGACCTGCCAGCGATGGCCTGAATGGTAAGATAACATTTAAACAATACCGCAGAGTTTAACAAGAATTCATTATGTGATGATGGGTGTCATAAGATTAAGCAACAAAACCTTAATCGAGGTAACGAAAACTAATAACGATTTTCAATATGAAACTCACGGCTTTTTAAAGTCATAAAATACTATAGATAGCCGTTAGTAGTGGTTCGACAAATGTTATTTTAATTTCAGGACGTTAACATATTGAGGTTCGGACCTAATAAAAAATCAAAGAAATTTATCTAGTTCAAAAATGTTGTCATCCCCTTTTTAAAAGATCCGTGGAATACAGTTCGCGCGATCGAGTACTCCACTGCAGAGATACGTAGTCCGCCTGCATGGCCTCTATCATGAGGTGTCTTTTATAGGAAGGTGTTGGTATGGATGAAAACCGGCAGAGACTTGACTATTACAAAAAAAATATATATATATATATATCCTTTTAAAGACTACATATTTATAACTGCGCGCAAGAGAACAATAATTGACTCGATATTAACAAAACATAACAAAATATATATACTTCGATAGAGCTGATTTTTAGGGATGTTGTGGTGGTGCTTTGTTCTTCTTGTAGCTTCTTGTTCGCGAAAAAAATTCCAAGCATCAAGTGTACGCAGAATCAACTAGTATTTCCCTTTCTGAAATAAACTGTTCTTCAACTCATTCAGAGTAAGACAGGAAATGGCGACCCTTATTACTGAAGCAAATCGTTACGAAACACTTCCTTGCATTATAAATGAGATGCTGCCTTCACGCCGTTATAGACAAACCGCTTAATAAGACCTACGACAGTTTACTATCTGTTCCGCATTCACTTCGCCTGGCTGTCCAACATTTATAATGATAACCCGTCACACCAGTTCATGGGGAGTGTGCAATCAAAATTTGATATAAATAATTATCGTGACCGTGTCCTGGTAATACGTGTCAGATGAAGAATTTTTTCGAAATTCTGCCTCTTGTGTGACGTAACAAGGTCAACAAGGCAAGGTTTCGGTGCTCTTTGTGGAAAGCAAGGACATAGTATGGGATAAAGTCAGTAATCTTTTTACTTGAGGTCTTCTCAAAGTAGACCTCAAAAACAGCAGACATACACACTTGTGAGAGAATTGAAATGAAGCAATTTACTTGTTCACGGCGTTACGGCCTTCACGAAGTAATCTCTGCTTTGACGATAATCACTTATCTTTCTAGAACACTTGAAGTAGATCTCTTTATCTGATGAGTCTCTCTTAAAAAACCAACGCCCACTCGAGCCCACGGTCGTCCTTTGTAGATGAGTGTTTAGCTGACAATGGCTAACAAGCAAGGTAAAACAATATTAAAACACCCCAATGGATTGACTCATTTATTGCTCAATAACCAGAACAAACAGAAACGCTGTAATCTGCTTTTATAGACCATGCATAGGGCTGTATCTTGAAATGTTTACCCATCTTAAAACGCTTTTTCTTTGTTGGCTGAAACTCATCATAGTGTCTAGGTTATCCTGAGAGAAATCCGGATTAATTTAATACCTTACACCGATTTGAGATCGGATTTTTTCATGTACCTAAAGGTAAATGATCTGTTCTTTCTCATATCGGTTTACACATGACTCCCGAGTCGTATTCCAGTATTTCAGGCCTACTTAATAACGTTTCAAAATTGCACTTGTGCATGCGTTATTTACCTTCCCTTGAAATTTAGGCAAAGCAGGTGGTCTGGTCCGTCTTGTGTATCTTGGGGATCAAGTGGTACAGACCAAGCTTTTCATTAAGCTTCAGTTTATCGTAATGCGCAATGTTTGTTTGCGTTTTTCCTCTTTCACAGACAGAGAGAGGACCGGCTTTCTGCCTGTAGCGGTGGGTAGATTGTTGGTTTTCTTTCTTCATTGGTCTCACGCTGTTTTCCTGCTTTAGGTCGATAGGATTAGTTAAAATCTTCCAAGCGTGATGCGGTGCTTTTGCCAAGCCTTCTTCGAGTATTTGATTACCGCTCTAGCGGTTAGCTAATTTAATTTAGGCGCAATGGCTCCAGGTGAATTCTGAATGACAGTCATTTCCAGATCTTAACTCTTCGTGGTTTACCAAAATTACTCGGCCATAGTCAGTCCAGAAGACCATATCGACACCCCTGAAAAAGACGAATTGTTGGCGAATTACCTCTTTGTACTACTAATCCAGCATTAATTGGACCTTCTTTTTTATATATTGACACACGTTGTCGCAAAAAAACTCTTCAATCTCATTTGGGTCTTTGCGAAGCAATATTAATGTTTGTCGCAATCTGCTTGTTTGAACTCTCAGCGAGTACATTTGACCATTTTTTCCCGCTAGTGAGTGAAGTAGATTTCGTTGACAACATTGCAAGTGGCAATCATGGTGGTCGAACTAACAGTGATTTCCTGGGTGTAAGGAAGCGGACCTCTCGTAGCAGATATATATGGACAATAATTTTTTTTTTAGTTGAAATTATAAAATCAATCCGTTATAGCCCCCCACTAAGGACAAAATAAAATAATTTCTTAAAGGAGTTTTATATTGGAAGTTGTGGAGAGAAATCATTTCCTTTTATGGGATCATAACTTGATACACGAGCCTTCGCGTTCTAATGACTTGCTGTCAATTGTTGACTATAATGATGTTCGACTTCAAAATTGCTTCATGATTAATGATTTTTTTACAGTATCTTAACTCAAAATAGATTTAAGTCTCCCTGAATAGACACTGCCTTCGTGGAGGTCACGGTTTACACATATAATATTAGACATATTAGTATATTAGTAATAATAAATTGTAATTCAATTTCTATTGCCAAATTTTTTATAAACAAAACAACTTGAACGCGAATTACAGAAAATTTTGATTGTTAAATCCAATAGCTATTGAGATCTCACGATTAAATGAAGTTATACAAGATTTTCTAAAATGAGGCATTTTTTACTCAGCTCAAACATAGAGTTTCTGATTTAATATATATTTTTTAACATGGTCATCTTACGTTTTATCGCAATCTCTCACGTAATTATGGAGTGAAGGCGGAACAAAAATGATAAATTCACACCAAATTTACTTTCACTATTATTGTTTTCATAAATACATGTAGTTACTATCATGGTACATTACGGCAGTTTTATTGAATCGAGAAGTTCATTCGAGTGTTAAGCAATCATTTACGTCAGCCGCAAACATGCAAATTCAGAGCTAAAAAAGGCCCTTTAGTTTCCTTTATCTCCCGCGTATAAACAATGCAAAACTAGCTCCTACGATCTAAAGGTAATTTTCGGCACGTTCGAAAAAAATATCTTTGTTACTAGTAGAGCTCTATGCTGATGCACCGACAGAAAAGTCAGCGGTTTGACTGCGGCTGTGCTTGGTGACTCACGACCGGCCGGTCATTACTCCAGTTGGTGCATACAAAGTTGGTTAATTGTTGGGGGGGGGGGGGGGGTGTGCCTGCTGCCCGATGCCTGTGGAAAAATCATATTAGTGGTACGACGCGACTGAGTTAAACAGGCCATGGACAAATTTAGTTTAGCTTGTTTGTTTCATTTAACTTCCTTTTAGGAGCACTTGGAGCTATATTAAATTCTTCGCCAGTGCAAGCTCAATGTGCTCCACAGAAAGTGGCTTAGTCTATAGTCCAGTTCTGTCACGTAACGCTGCGCGCCCTCTCTTTCCGAGAGCGTAGCGTTGCGTGACACAGATGGACCAAAAGTGGCTCATCGCAAGAAAGCATAGAGCGGAAATTTTGGTTCTTTGATCAAATATTCCAAATACGTTTTTCTGTAATATGGTACCGTGCCTAGCTAAAAAGAAAAATACAATTTTCGACTTAGCGTGTTAAAGGGCAATCCGTTATTAATGTCCAGCTTGAATAAAAGCTGGCAAAATATCATAATTGATATCATTGAATTTCTCAAGCGGATTTTCAAGGATCGTTTTCATGTCTTTTGGCCCACCACGATTTGGTAACTGTGATTAAACTAAAACACGAGGCACCGTTCCGTGCACTTAAGCTCGCCATTTCGTTAAACAACATGTTTGGTGATATTTCTTCCGCAAGAGATATTACAGTACTGTTGCAAACAAACACTTTTCAATGCAGACTCGTCAGTACATGTCAACTGTCGAGTGGCAATCTGTCAACGTTTTTTAAAATTCAATATTTATCAGAATCAAGTAAGCTGGATGAAACGTTAAGCTGTTTAATTTAGAAGAAAAAAACATTTTATCGACTCCTGTGTCAGTTGGATTATCTTGTTCACTAAGTTTACTACATTAAATGTAAGACTGAATATCTCGTTCTTGTGCGGTATGACATTATCAATTGACTTTAGATAATTAGTTTTCTCTCTATTGCGAGCTTCTTTATTGACATCACACTCTTCACTTGAAAATGAAAGGAAGTGACGTCACAGCTTTCCTTCCCTATACTTTCCATCAGGTTTGTGTCATTGGAAGTGGTCATAAAATGGCATGACATTTAAATAAAACTGTCTTTTCTGTCTTCGATTGATCACACAGAGATGTTCTGTGGAGCAAATAAATTTACTTCATTATTGGTAATCACTAAGTTTTTCACTCAACAAAATGCTTACATAGAAAAAAATTCTTGCTGTGTATCGCGTGCGTAACAAGTAGTGACGTAGGCGAACAAGTCACGCATGACGGAAATCCAGAACAATCCTTTTGTCCATGATGTCAGCTACAACTACATGTGATAGCGGCGTTTCGCTCTTGTCGTAAACACGGTTTGCTAGCAGCCGTCACTTAACAATTATTCGACGATAAAAAGTTCACCGACTATAAATAGCTTAGGTGAAAAAAATATCTCACGAACGAGACCAATATGCAACAATTTCTAATTTTTTTTTTTTTACACAATCAATATATTTTAGTGTAGATGATGCAGCGCACAGAAATAAATTATTTGCCCCACATTTAATTCTTTAGTGTTCTCAGAGACAAAATACGTGCCAAAATTTCAGATCATTAAGTGCTTTGAGAGTTTTTCCATAATTTATAAACCATTAATCAAAGATGTCTCGATAGAACAAAAAAATGTCCAGTTCATTTACATTTAATTATTACCATTATAGTAAAGGAATTTGTGGCATATTCACATTACGTGACAAATATAATGTGCGTGAGTGAGTCTGGTTTCCTGATGGTCCTGTAGAAACCAACGCCTTTTTCGTGCATGGCGGAAATTTAGAACAACAAGTGGGACTAAAGTACAGGTACTTCCTTAAGCATTTTACCCTGTCATATCGGGGCGATCGCTAGAGAGCCTGAGCATATTCAAAGTCACGCTATAAATTCTAATTCAGGTGTAGAGGTCGCGCCAAACAAACGCCAACAGAGGATAAAGCTATAAATCAAGATCAACAAAGACACTTGTTCTCTGAAATATTGGATTGAAGACGACAAACTAAGAAATCCAGAGGTTTTTTTGCCTGGTCAAATTATTTGGAAAACTCTCCAGAGAATTGCATATAAGTTGTAGGGTATTGTCTTATTCTCTTTTACTCAGCTTTCTAAAAAAGAAAAGCAGTTAAAACTGGACAAAGAAGCGACACTAGAAATCTAAATTTGTTGGTCTAATGATGACAAATCAGATTTACCAAACCTCACAAAAAAACTGATAATACGAGGATTTATTATATGGCTGTCTCACAGGGACTGGGAACGACCGAATTCACGAATTTGATTGGCTGAAATCGATATTGATCGCGGTCTAGACCGGCATCTACACTGGTTTCATTTTCGTTGGAAAAGTAGCAAACTAAAATACAAAAATGTTCACGCATTCTTTTATTTCCTTCTCAATAACCTATGGAAGTGTCAAAAAGCCTAATGACAAAAAAAGTAAAGAGAACGAACAACTTTCGGCAGGTTTAAGTAAAAAGCAGCACATTAAGTGTGCAGAGCTGAGTTTAAGCCATTGAAAAGTTGTCCATGATGGCGAAAACCCAGTCCTGGTCAGTTTTCAGGCATAATCATTTGTTCTGGCCCGGGTTATTCATAAGGCTATCAGTGTTAACACTTATTCACTGTAGAGTGAGTTTTCCGGTGATCATAGCGTTGTCAGTCTTCAAACAACTGGTCCCTTAACTTCAGCGGAAAGATTCCAACAATTACTTGTTGTAAATAATTTATCGTTAAACCGATACGTTAGCGATGAGTTTAATTCTACGAAAGCAATGTTATGATTTTTTTTTTGGAATGATTCTCAGAAATATCTTTAATCATGTTTCGCAATATACGGTCCCAATCGTCTCCTTCCTTCATTTCTGTGTAACGAGTAGGACTGGTGAGTAGTTGAGCCAGCTGAGGAGACAGCGGCATTTCTATCCCAGCAGCCTTCACAGCCTCGGAGAATTTGGCAGGGCTTGCGGTGGCCACGCAAACAGTGGGTGTCTTGAGAACAGTGATGTGCCTGAGAATGGACAGATACCAAGAATTATGGGAAGACAATATAGGAAGAACAAATGCCAGAACTCCCTGAAAACGACGATGCTCCAGACAGTTTTTAGTTAGCTTTCCCAAAAGAGCTGGCGAATCAGAATTTAAACCTAAAGCCTAAATGTTTCAGGTTAATTGTTGGTTATCTGTGTGAATACTTCTGAAAGTTAACCATCCTTGAAACCACATGGTTATCATGTCATCTCAGCCTTTTCCAGTCTCAACAGGTAAGTTTGTAAGCAAGTAATTTTATAAAACCGTTAAGTAGTTTCGACAAATGTTTTTACCGGTAGTTCCTTACAGGAACTAGGAACTAACTACCTCTAAAGGAGTGCTGTCAAGTTGCGGCTACTTTGTCAGTGGATTACTCGACAACTCTCTAGACAACAGATCAGTGGGAGTCTGGCGAGATGCCCGGATGCTAGACCATTGCGGATTGTGCATTCCTTCCACCCCCCCTCACCCCCATCCCCGTCACGTTGCCTCAACAGAGAATTGTAAGAGCTGCCATTTATGTAATTCTTGAACCATGAATCTTTTTAATTATTACTTTAAGGGGTATATACGTGTATAGAATTTTCATGAAAGGGAGGGAAAGTGGGTGGGAGGAAGCAGGTCGTTTCACCCGATGTCCTGTTCGCCCGGAGTCGTTTCGCCCGGACCCAGAGTCGATTCGCCCGGAGTCTGAAGTCGTTTCGCCCGGAGTATGAAGTCGTTTCGCCCGGGAGTTGAGAATAAGTCTTTTTCTATTAGAAATATCTGAGAATCACAAGAATCAAGTCAAGTTCAAGATTTTTTCTGATCGATGGATGGATGGATGATTGAGTTGCAACAAAGCTCGTTGTCAAACAAATCCCGTTGATCAATGTGTAAAACAAAGCTCGTGGCTTGTGGATGAATCAAGATGGCGGCTTAAAAGTTATGACTCATCGATCGATCCATCGACCGGCACAAAACATCGCGAGTCTGATTACAGTCTGTTAAGAAAGCTCCCTTACTGAAATATAGGGCATAATTTATATCAGGCGAATCGACTCTCAGTCCGGGCGAAACGACTTCACACTCCGGGCGAAACGACTTCGGGCGAACAGGACATCGGGCGAAACAACCGTAAATCGGGTGGGATCTTGCGTAAAGCATTAAGGGTATATTTTAGTTACAATTTTATAATGTAGGTCTTTTTAATGTAAATATATATACACTTTTTATTATTTAGTAGATGGGTGTCCTCAATTAGATAACACTTGATGTGTAATCTAGACAAATATTGACACGTTAATATTATTATTATTATTATTATTATTATTATTATTATTATTATTATTATTATTATTATTATTATTATTATCATTATCATTTACACTCTTTTCTCCTTGGTTGCTCTCTCCACCCAGGTGTATAGAGCACAAGAATGGACTTGGTAGCCATAAAATAGGTTACTGATATGTACCAAAAATGAAATAAACTTCCCGAAGAGAGAAGAATCTTTGTTGGTAAATTCCCAAAGTGGCAAAGTCACAAAATGCACAAAATTAATGACCTATAAATTAACCTAACCATTTCGTACATGATACTGCTTGAATGGAAGGTAAAGAAAAAATTTGAGAATCCAATTTCATATTTTGTATGATTACCTTTGGTCCCAGATCACTGAGACACCAACAGCTGTGTGTGGACAGAGGAGGTACTGGTTTTCATCCCAGCATTCCTTCATGGTTTGCAGTGTTTGGTCAGATGACACAGAAACAGACGAAATTACTTCACACATCTGCAAAGTATAGGGCTAAACTTCAGAATACCCGGCCACAATTGCGTGACATTAATGTTCTGCTCCCGCAGTCCCGCAGTCAACAAATATTTGCATACGATACACATGAATATACCTCGTTCTATAATCCATGAGCCAAGTGCGGGAGTGCGGGACTGCGGGAGCACTAGTTGTATATCCATGTAATATTTGTATTTTTTTTCGACTGCAGGAGTGCGGGACTGCGGGAGCACTCGTTCTATAACCATGTAATATTTCTCTTTTTTTCGACTGCGGGAGTGCAGGACTGCGGGAGCACTAGTTCTAAAACCATCTAGTATTTCGTAACAGACTAAAAGGAAAGCATTAAGATTTGATTTAATCATAGTTATTCGAGGGAATAACTATCAATAACTAATCGAATAACTATGATTTAATTGATCTCTACTCACACAGCAAATTTAGAAAACTTTCAAGAAAATCTCATTCACATCTTAAATCAGCGATCTAAATGGAAAGTTTGCTTGCAAAACAAGTTCATCGTGCAATCAAAGTTTTCATTTTCATTGGAAATGAAAATTTAAAGAGCAGTTGGCGAAGGATCAACCTGAAATCATAATCCTCTTTACATTTCTAAAACAACTTGAAGACAAAGGAATATGAGTTGAGTTGATGAATCTAATAACATAAGGCGTGCAAGGATAACTGAATCTTAATGCAACACTAAGTTTTCGAAAGAAGTACCATACAAAATAACAGGAGGAAATAAGGGGGATTTTGATGGTCATGTCAACACCGCAAGGGGCGAGCAATTAAATGTAATGATAGGGTTGTTTTTGCTTTTGAAATAATTTACTTCACTGCACATAAAAAAACAATAATGTGATCACTCTTCGTCCTAAAGCAAACAAACCTTCATAAAAGGAACAATACTGTGCAGTGTGACTGTATGAGTACCTTTTGAAATGAATTTTAAAAATAAAAGGGAAAAGGAAAAAACAAAATCTGTTTACCTTTTGTCTCAAGTTATCAGGTATCATCAGTGAGTTTTTCTGTTCAAATTCTTTCATCAGTGAATCAACAAGACCATAGTTCATGTCAGAAAAGAGTAACAACAGACGCTCCATATTATAAGGGACCTAGAAACACAGGAAATAAGTTATTGTTACCATGACTGGCACACTTGTCTCCACTTGTTTCCCTGCTGATCCGAAAAAAAAGAGACATTGGACAAAAACTTTGTCTAATGTTTGTTCACTACTTGGTCCACTTGTTTTAATTTTTGAGTGACCCAAGTGCACTGTCAGGAATGCCTGATTATTAGGGTCCACAAAGTACTACATGTATACACAAAAATTTATTTGAGTAAGCTGGCAGTCTTTCTTGCACAAATGGCAGCCAATAAATTCAGTGAAATGAGCAGTGGAACCATCCCCTGTCCCAAAGGTAAACAGACTCTTTACTTATGGATTTTGCTGCTTTTTGGCAGGTTTCTACTCTCAGGAGATAGCTGATTTTAGAAGCAAAAATTTGGGCCAATCTATCTTTAGAAAACAAAAGTGCCATCTTCAGAGAAAAGGGCATATGTTGTTGAAAAGAATTTACATTACACCAAACAGAGTTCAAAATATTGCCTGTATGTCTTATCTGATAATCCATTGTTACTAGTACAAAGTCTTCTATACAAAGTCTTGGTCACCATTTTTTGCAGAACTGTTACTTTTGGAAAAGACAAATTTTCAGGATTTGCTAACAATTGTCATTTGGAGGGCGTCTTCTTTAAGAGGATTTCCACTTTAATGTGAAACTTTCCAGTATTTGCCATTGTATAAGATGAACTGCCAGTTTTGCTAGCTATGTACTTGAATGTCCATAGCAGATGACCAGGTTGCCACAACATCTTGAGATACAGTGAAGTCACCTGTAGATATCATTCTGTGAACAATATCATTCACATTTACAGCACAGACCAGCTCCACAGGGACACCCATTTTATTCACCAGTGAGCCAGCTGAAAAAAACAGTACAATAATCAAACTTCAGCCCACCAAGCATTAAGGATATGTGTAAAAGGTACAGGCAGGGCTTTTGGGCCCAGTACTCACACTTATAATCCACATCTTTGTTTAGCATTATTACATTAAAACAATTAAGTTATTGTATAGCTACTCTGCCTGAATGAAATGCTGGTCAACCAGGATATTCCACATTTTATTACTACTTATCATCAATATACAAGGCCAAATAACAAACTGCCCTCATCAAAACGCGCGCCTAGCGGGAGAAAATGAATTTTGGCGGGCCGGAAATCATATCACATCAGCCCTGTTGCTGATTGAAAGCTCTGATCCGGAAGCTTTTCTGAAAATTGACATGATATATTGATGATAATGAGAATAACATGACTTTTGAAGGGCATATTGCTTATTTGCGGCCCTTGTAGCATCATTTGCACCCTTGCTATGCTCGGGCGCAGATGATGCTACTCGGGCCTCAAATAAGCAATATGCCCTTCAAAAGTCATGTTATTGTCCTATTCATTACCTTCTAGACTAAGAGATAATTACAGATCTGAAATGCAATTTCTCAATTTGTTTTGCTAGTTACTTTTCAGAAAAAGAACCTAACAGGCTGCTCTTTATGGCACCATAAAAATAATTCCAAAACCTCCAAATTTTGTGGGCATCTTGGAAGAAATAAACTGTGCACCTTTTTGTGAAGGTACCTGTAGAACAAATATTCTCCTACACATGGTGAAAAGGAAGCAGAGTTCCTTGGCCAAGGACAGAACAGAGTACATGTAGCTTCAGCAAAGGCTCAGCCCAGGCCACTTGATTGTGACCAGTTTAACACCAATAACAAACAAATAGAGTAACGTTTGATTTAGTTAACATGCATTCACCTGTGCAATGTCCAAGTGCTCCTGACGGGATTACAATCTTTACAGTGTGTCCCACTTGACTGCAGACTCTAAGATATGCATAGATTAGATGCACAGTTTGTGCCAGTATGCGGCACCAGTTGGTTGAGTTAATCATACAAAGATTATTTGCCACAGCATAGGCTGGATTTGAAAAACAATTTTTGATTGGCACATCCAAATCATCTGAAGTTCCATCAACCCTAACAACATGAACATTCTCCTCAAGGATTGTTGTCATTTGCAGCTCTTGTACCTGAGTACAACGACCTTTAGGATACAGCACTATGATGTCAATCCATTGTGACCTCTTTACACTTTCAATGGCTGAACTACCAGTGTCACCGGAAGTTCCCACAAGTACAACCACATTCTTCTTTCTCTTACTTAGGAAATAATCCATAAAAACACCAACACTTGCCAAGGCATAATCCTTGAATGCCAGGGTCTTACCATAAAACAATTCCAAAACATGAAAATTGTTCACTGTTGCTATGGAAACAATATCCTTATGCCCAAATTCAGAGAAAGCTTTATTGACAAGATCTGTAAAAAAGCCCAAAGTTAAATTAGCCCATGTCAGCATGAATGGAGTCATTTTTTTGGAACTTATAAAATTCTCTCTCCATTGAAGAAACCTCAAAACACTGACACTTTCAAATAAGGCACCAACTCTGCTCAAACAAAGATGTGCTTTTTGGTCCAACCATCTTAGCAAACTCTCAGGAAACAGTTGACTTCAACTCCTGTTTGTTTTTTTAATGTTGTTGTTAAGTTTACTCAAAATTTTTCTTTTTTTTCTTTTCAGAATGGAAAGCTAGTACAATGAGTGGTAAAGTCATTCACCAACATTTCAGCTTCCAAAGCACTTCTAAACCATATGATCTTGGAGTAACGTAACAGCCAGGTATCTATACACTCACACTCACTCACTGCCCATTGTGCCCACTGGCATATAGGGCAGGGTATTCCATTGTTGTCCTTATTTGGCTACCTTTTGGATGGTGTCCCAGCATTGTTTTAACCCCCTCAGTTCTGTCTCTACTATACATCACCATGTATTGATCCTGGGCCTGCCATGCTTGCGCCTGCCTTTGGGTGTTCAATATAGTGCTGTCTTTGTGATGGATTCATTTTCCTTTTAAATCACATGGCCAATCCACCTCCAGCATCCTTGCATAATCATAGTAGTACCCATGCCCTTCTGTACCACAAAAGCAGATCCTTTTTGCAAATAGTCTGAGGCCAGATGATGCAAAGTATTTTTTGCAGACTTTTGGTGTGAAAGGTTGCAAGCTTTCTCAGATCACTTTGTAGCATTCGCCAACATTCTGACCCATACAAAAGGATAGACAGGACACAGCTGTGATAGATCTTGAGCTTGGTTTGTGTACTGTGCTGTACTGTGCTGTACTGTGCTGTACACATTATTCAGCATCCTAAAGGTATTTCTGGCTCTGTTTAGCCAGCTCTGGATATCTATGTCTGCACCTTCATCTTGCCCAACGATACTGCCCAGATATTTAAACTGTTTGGTCATTGGGAGGTCTTTTCCATTCACCTTGATGGGCTGAGGTGTCTAGGGTCATGACCTCTCTCAGCCCCCCTGGTGAGCATATTTGCTTAAAAGGCTGGTCTTCTCTTGCATGTGGCTGTGGGTGTGAGAAAGCAGAGCTAAAATAATCATCCACAAAATCTAGATCCTCTAAGGTGGAGAAGAGGGTCCACCTGATGCCCCTGGGATGGTCTTCCATAGTGTGAATCACCCAATTGGTGATTAAGTTGATCTATGTTTCGTGTCAAACAGCCCAGCATGAAGTTTGGCAGGAAGTGGGCAGGAAGATTTGAATGCACTTGGTGCTTCTGCTTGTTGTTTTCCTCTTTCTGCTTGTGTTTTCCTGTCCATGCCTTTTTGTGCAGTGCCATTTTGCTCCACTGCAGCCATTTTTGTTGAGCTCTTTGACACCACTCATACATTGTCTGGCTGCTAAGTTACTCCAAGATGGGGCATTGTTTTTCAATTTTGGTGCTACTTAAGACAAGGACTTCGTATGTTTGGAAGCACTTTGGAAGCTGAAATTTTGGTGAGTGAACTATTATTGTACAAACTTTCCATTGTCACAAAGAAAAAAATGTGTCAATTTTTGAGGGAACTTCTCCTTTAATGTTGTCGCAATTATGATTGACAGCAGTGAAAAATTCAGTCACAAAGTTTTAAACTTTTTGTTTTGTGTGTTATTGAAAGGCACAGTTAAGTAACAAGAATGCATTGAAAAGGATTGCAATTGACAAACTAAACTAAAAAAAAATTAGGATTATGTTTTCAAGATGTGTCATCCTTTAAATAATATATGTATTTGCTCCTTTAGCCTGATAAAAGGCTTCTTAGAGGGAACTCATTCACATTTCAGTAATGATGCTGGCTATGGAGGACTGAAAGTGCAGATCTAGAATCTAAACATTTGTGTATTCTAACTAATTATAGAGCATTGTGGGATAGAAATAATTTTCTCCAGGGTAACAGAAGACAAGCCCAATAGAAGTGAAACAGACCAGCAAGAACTTAGAAGACATGTGTACAGCTTAAATGAAACCACTGTCTTAAGTTTATAACATGGTAGTTTTCTATTTTTACCATTATTTTGACCTAGATTGAAGGTCTCAATTAGTCAAAATGGGCCATGGACTAGAACTAGCTTGCAACTGCGGCTAATGGGGGGGAGTAGTTTTAAATGCAAATAACATTAATCTCTTCTTCATGATAGTCCTCTTTATTAGTCTTCATTGCAAGCTAGTTTCAAGGCCTATTGCAACTGTTATTACTGACAAATTGAAATGAGTTCCAAGGAGTAACACAACTGCAGTTACAACTAAACTTCATTAATTAAAAACCTAGTGAGACCTCTATTGCCCATAACCACCTTTATACAGGCCCCCAGGGGGAGGGGGACAAGAGTTAAAGCTTGAAAGGAAGGTATGACACTGGACTGGAGTTTTGAAAAGGGGGAGGGGGCAGGGAATTAAAAAGCAAAGACTTTTCTTTGAGAAGATCTAGATAATGAATCTTTCTGAGACAACAAAATTTAAGCACAATTATCTACCATTTTTATGTACATTGTATGATTTATTTTGCAGTTTAAAGCACTGCTAGCTCATTACCATCCAAGTCCTTGGCAGGTATTTCTTCAGAGGGAATAAACAGTGACATCACTTCTTTGCTTAGGTCCAAGTATGACAGACTCTTCCATTTCTCAAGCGTGGTTCTGTCCACAAGTGGAATTCTCTCTGGCATGAACAATCCACCATCACTGGCATAGCCACTAAATAGCACATCTTCAAACGATTCAGCTTGGACTTTGCCTCTCGTGCTTCTGTATTTCATTTCAGTAATTCACCTAAAAATAAATCAGATAATTTCGCTTTGAATGCATATATGACTTTATTTTTTTCTTGGCTTGTGAGCGGGCGGAATATTTCTCTAAATCCTGCAATCTGATTGGTTCCGGGAGCAGGCGGAAATTTT
>OMLO01000651.1_pt1 | contig 23760 bp, 14 predicted proteins | sample 1674811 | NCBI WGS metagenome assembly OMLO01 (sample SAMN06265003, study PRJEB25207) | coral metagenome | isolation source: Coral host | place: Mexico:La Bocana,Puerto Morelos, Mexico | collected 2008-11-13
CGTCGGTGGGGGTAACAAGGTAATTTGGTTATATCAACTAAGTTGAAAATGTAAATTGGCCACCGTAACGAGTTATTCTGACGAAGGGCTAACGCTCGAAACGTCAGCTTTATAACTCGTTATGTTATTAAGTTAGATTACTAAATACTGTTTTTTTTTGTGGTCATCAAAAGTCTGCACTTTCGAAATTTATATTGCACCTATCTCTATAAAATCGTCAGCATGTTTTACTGCTTACGAAGTAAATGTTACCATGGGCCGGGTGCTTATCATTTGTAAGTTTGTCAGAATAAACCAGTTAGGATGATCACTGAATAATGATAAGGGTTTTTGCATATCAGCAAGCCCCTGGCCGAATGAGAGGGCGTTTATCATCGCAATAGCCCACTTTCGAGTTTTCCGAAGTCTCTCTCCTGGTGCACAATCATTCATTTAAAATGTTTAATTTGCATATGAATGAAATCTCATTTTCGTATGAATTTAAATTTCAACCGAAGTATCCGAATTTGTGGCTAAAAGGTAGGGAACCTATACTATATCTGCTGATGTCAGATTTTGCCTGCTTTTTCGAAATAACTCAACCGAGATTTCGAGTAGCAGATTTGCTCTCACATGAGCACAAAATTACTAGTTCGATAGGACGATAGTTCTGAAAAGAACTGTCGTCGGTTTCTGACGCTTCGATAACCTGAGCGAACGTCACCATAAGTGTCAATTTGCTATTTTGTGATCCCTTTTTTAACTTCAATATTTCCACAACCACTCCTTTAGATCAACAATCCCTGTACCTGTGTTAAGTGGGTCGTGAAACGCCGTAGAATGTCGTAGTATTGACTAGCATGGGAGTTGTACGACACCTCTTTTAGGATAGCAAAGGTTCTAGTTTTCTATGCTGACTACCTAGCTTTTGCTCCATTAGTTGTTACAGATACAAATTTGAAAAGTAGCCTATTTGCTCTTCTTTGTGGTAGAAAAAGTTGTGTAATGGCGCATACGCATTTATCTAGGTTGCTATAAAGACGTATTCTCGACCCTTGAGCCCTTTTCGTTTGCGCATAATTGAAAGTGAGATACGCTTGCAAGAAAGCTAAGGCTCTGGAGGTCAAGAATGTAAACCTCGCTTGCTATTCCTTGTGCACGAACATGTTGTGAAATGGTATATTGGCTACAAATGTTATAGGCGTTCAGGCTTGATCAAAAGCGAATAAGAGATTACGCGAGAAATGTCATCATTTAACTTTAAACGAGAGAAAACACGTTTTGACATTGCCTCTTTTTCGATTATAGTCTTACAGTAACCTGCAAGATGTACTTAAACTGTCCACTTTTACTCGATAAGAAATTAACACATTGCATCTATTAGATTCTAGCTACTTAATCCTCCCTTAATGCCAAACAATTATGTGGTGTTTCATTGCTAAGCAACGACGCACATGATGAATTAAAAATAGCATGTCTGGTCTTACTGCACATTGATGTCAACCTTAAAAATTTATGGGTTTCGCATTACAGACTAGGTGTAATAGTTTCTTTGCAAAACCTTTTTTAACACTCTCCACGTTTTGCCCTTTAAAAAGTCGCTACAGAATACTGATATCGATCATTTACTCCAAAGTGATAGTGCAATGACCTTGTACATTAAACAGAAGAGATTTTATATTTTTTTCTGCATTGTTTTGTAAACTAAATTTTCAAAGAGGGCAGAATTAATTTATTTACAATAAGGCTCTTTACCTCAGTTCATAATCTCTGATGTTGATTGCAAAATCAAGTTAACTGATTTCATTAAAACGCGAGGCAGCGAAACTGTTTATCAAAATTTCACCCGTGTATTTTAAAAAGCTGATGTGTGATATTTACACAACTGTACTCTTCTGTTCCTCGATCTTTTTTGCTATTGAGATATCTAACCATTTTTTTTTAAGTTCTCGTAAGCGAAGACGACGAACACTGCAAAAACCGTGCGTCAGATAAGGGGACATATTTAGAGACATTGAAAAGGGATTAAAATTAGCGTAAACTGGGTCCTTTGAAACAACTGAGTGACCATCATCTATTAAATACTTAATGAATTCCTTCTTCAGTGGTGAGTATGGCGTAAGTTAGCACAGCAGTGTGCAAGAAATTTCATAACAAAGATCATTGTTCTTTAACTGAATCTGTTTTAAAAACTCTTCTAGGACAAACGCATCGCGTCACTGAACTCTACCACACGCCCGCTTCTTTAGTGTATTTAAAGCATGACGCAGCTCATTAACTCCTGCGGTTACCAATTTATTCGCATCGATTTCAATTCTGATTAAGGTCCACGGAATCGGTGGTTTAATAATCAGTCGGTCAATATCGAAAATACAAATTGCTTTTGGTCAAGACCAAGCTAGCCCGATTTGACAGATTGCCAAGTTAACACTGAACCTTTCGCGGGTATCCTCACTTTGGAGAAGCGAGATGTATCGGCGTGTTTTACTCTTGCTGTACAGTTTTGCTTTTATCGTAGCAATAATAGGTACGTAACCTTGAGCGACAGTTTCGCGTTCCCACAAAGTAACATGATTGTCTAAGCAGCTAAGACATGAACTACTAGCCAATAGACAAGTTGTTGATACTGTTTTGTACCTCGTAAACGAAGCTAAGCTGTTGTCTTACTTAAGCTTGTTGTCACTCGCCGATTAATTCTATTTTTTACATACGCATAATAATATTGTTCAATCACTTTGCTCAGACGAAATCTGTATGAATACTATTCCTAGCATCGACCTCTCCCGCTGTTTCTCAGTCTTAAACTTAGTTAATCACTGAATTAAAATTCTAGTTGGAAAATTAGTTCTTTTACACAAAAAAACAAGGAATTACACACGACTCTATTTCAAGACCCTAAGAAATTTGAACACCACTGAATCTATACGGTTACCTTTTGTTCCTCTTTTTCTTGTAGATTAAACTCCGTTTATGTTACTTGGTTTAGGAACACTCGCTTCTACTGTAAAATAGTGGGGAAACTCATTTAAATTTACATTGTTTTTGTTGCGAAAGGTTGCCTAGGTAAATTATCATTTTTTCTCATTTTCTTAAATGCCGCGTTTGATAAATTTATTATATTGTGTAAACTTGGTTGGAATCGCGCGGTAAATGGAAATGTTCGCAAGAAAGTCAGAGCATCTTATCACCACTACTAAAGGAAACCAGTTTTTGATCACAAAAAACGTAGATTACTGTTATTACCAGACAGTTATTTTGACTTCGAGGCAACCACACTGCTAATTGGCTCTTTAACGAAGACGCAAAAAGGTTACCTTTTTCACTAACACCTACACAGTCTGGAAGCTTTTTGCATCACGTTCTTCAATTTGAATTAACTTTCAATAAATGAAAAGCGGTGATGTCTTATCGCTTCCAAATTAAAATTTATCGATTTTATAAAAGCACGAGACAAGAATTACCTAAAGTTTACCATGTGCAGAACTAACAAAATAGACTTTGCTGCACTGTTTTTACGACCACGAAGCGAGATTTGAAATTAACTGGCGCGCGCTTGACAAAAGAAAGATGAAATTCTATTATTCTATTCTATTTAACTCTAAAAATATTCATGGTAATCCATTTTGCAGATAATTGCTAAATATTTGCGGTATTTACGAGAAGAGAGAGAGTTCATGATTGATTTGCCACTGTGGTATAGCTTGTTATTCTTCTGTCTCCGCAATACCTTGGCAACAGAACAATGCCGCGGGCAGTCTTAACTTAGTTAATAACTGAATTTTAATTCTAGTTGCAAAAGTAGTTCTTTTTACATAAAAAGCAAGGAATTACACATGACTGTTTTTCAAGTTTCTATGAAATTTGAACACCATTTAATCTATAGTTACCTTTTGTTCGCCTTTTTCTTGTCGTTTAAACTCCGTCTATGTTACTTGGTTTGGGAACACTGAATTTCTTTTTTTTAATATGGCGGCCATTCTTGTCGATTAAATTTTGCCATATGACCACGAAACGAGATTTGGAAGTAGCTGGCGCGCGCTTGACAAAAGAAAGATGAAATTCTATTTATTTTCCTCTAATATATTCATGGTAATCCATTTTGCAATTATTGCTAAATATTTGCGGTATTTAAGAGAAAAGAGAGAGTTCATGGTTGATTTGCCACCGTGGTATAGCTTGTTATTCTTTTGTCTCCGCAACAGAACAATGCCGCGGGCTGCTTTCTTTTTATTTTGAGATTAAAGCAGTTTGTTTTGCCAGGGGGAGGAGTACTCGGATTTTATCTATCTAAACTATTTAACCTAAGCATGACTCCGGGTGGTTAGGGCCTCAACGTTTGAATTTAACTCAGACTGTATAAATAAGGTTTAAGCAAGTCAATTTTCTTTCCTGATGACTTAGGGCATAATATTGCGAAACACTTCGGTGTCTTATAACTGAGTGAAGCTGACCCTTAATGTTCTTAAGAGGTGAAAACTTAATAAGTTTGCCATCAAAGTTAGAACAAGGAGTGTGTTTCTCATAAAGCTTCATTAGAATATGTATCATCTTTTTCCACAGCGCATTTCTTTGCTTACTGGTATATCACATATGACATAATATTTTATGGCATGGCCTGGCATTATGTGACATGACATGACATGACATGACGTAATGTGGCATAGCATGACATGACATGACGTAATGTGACATGACATGACATGACATGACGTAATGTGACATGACATGACATGACATGACGTAATGTGACATGACATGACATGACGTAATGTGACATGACATGACATGACATGACATAATGTGGCATAGCATGACATGATATACCGTGCGGTAACAAGGCGTGGTATGACATGTAATAATTCTCGTGTTGTGTCATATCAAGGCAGTCAAGTTCTACTATATTATGGCAGAAAATGTCTGTATTACGTCACATGATATATTAGACGAATTAATAGCATTATATATCTAAGCCTGCTTGGGTTTCGCCTGGGTTCGGGCCAGCCGGGACCCAGGTATAGCCAGCCACTCTAAACCCAGAGAGGACTCCGTCAAGGCCAGGCTGAAGTGATGGCCCAGGCATTGGCCTGACTACTGGTGATTGGCTGGCGGCCAGCTGTCAAACGCAGAGGAAGGAGAGTGTGTCTTTTACTGACACCTTCACTTAGCTGGACTTCGAATTTTCAGAGCCAAATAACCTTGATAGTGATTGTGTTGCTGAGCTCTTTGCTCAGTTGTTGAACCTTGTTGAGGGTTCTGTGTTGACGTGGCACCCTGCTGGATATAGGCTCATGCCACGTGCAAGCGTGAAGGGCCAATCTCCTAGCCAGGGGCTGGGGTGCAGTCAGAGCATTTGTGGCCGCGGAGACTGTCTTTGAGTTTTCTGCGGGCATGTTTTTGTGAATGCAGTCAAATATATACAGCCTGAATATTACATGAACTAATCTACAGCACTTCTTGCCAACAGACGCAGTTACCAAAAGCGATGACGACGAGCTCAGGCTGGTGAAAGATCTCTTCACCAACTACAGCAAGGAAGTCAGGCCAGTAAGAAACAAAAATGCTGCTATCAAAGTTATTTTTGGCATTGCTTATACCCAGCTTGTCGAACTGGTAAGTGAACTTGAACTAATAAAGGTTTAAGACTTTCTCTTCTACCTCCGATGGAAATAAATCAGGCCATTCACAAGGAATTTTCCAAATGTTTTATACCCGCTCTAATTAATTGCTGTTTTTCTCTCGTTTACCGCAGGATGAAAAGAATCAAGTTCTTGTGAGTAACGTGTGGATAAGACAGGTAAGTGATTCATTCTTTTGGGCCGGGATGGTGAGTGGGAAAATCTATGTCGTTATTATTTTGTGTAAGTTCTGCGGTACTTCTAAAGTTAGCTGCGGTTGTGTCCGGTTGGAGACCGGAAAAAAGCCCAGGTGGTATTAGATTAATGTTTGTAGTTTATTTCCTAGAGCTTTAGAACCAGATTGGGAATCACCTTTGTACCCGTGTCTATATCTCTAAACATCAATCTTCAGTTTAATAGCAGAGGGCGGTAATGAAATATTACTGACTGTTTTTCCTTTGCATTGCCTTAGAAATGGAACAATCACCTTTTACGTTGGAATTCGTCTCACTACGGTGGAATCAAGTCTATAAATGTGGATCCCAAACTTGTCTGGCTGCCAGATATCGTGTTATATAACAAGTTAGTACACCGTCTTATAGCAACAAGGTCACGAAAGGTTAAAGCGTCGATTAACTAGAGAAATCAAGTGTTTTCCATAAATATTGGCTGACAATTACATGATGTTACAGAGTCCTTATTAATTGTTAAAACAGGTCATACTTTTTAATTGTCGAGGCTTCGAGGAAATGCCGAACGAAGAGGAGAGTCTTGAAGTTATGGATAAAAAACGTTTTCAAATTTAGTTGTCAACGATCATAAAATAGGTTTCTATGTTCGAACTAGCCTGCCACAGACGAGTGCATGCAAAATAATACTGCTGCCACTTTGTGTACTCTGCTGTCGAAAAAGACAACAGTATATTTTCAAATTAATTGGTGCATAAGCACAAGCATTACCAAAATACGAAGACTTGTTCAGTAAGGTGTTATAATGCAGCGCCTTTTGCAGCAAATGTTTCCCCAGCAAAATGTGCCAATTATCAACTCGTACTGCTCGCATGTCGCATATGCTTACGCGGTAGTGAAAGAGTCTGATGAGCGGTCAATAAATCCCGTATCACCGTGGAATTTTCTTCCTTCAAAACTGTCTCACTGACGCATATGTTGCTGTTTTTCAGCGCCAATACTGGAATAACGAGTGGCAACATGGACCAATTTAAGACCAGGGTAATACTTTCAAGCGATGGTACCAACACCTGGTGAGGTTAAAGCACTTTTAGCTTGTCAGTCAGCTTGGTATTAGAGCGGTTTTCATTTGAGTGTGGAAAAGTTATTGGTTTTGCACTTACTACGCTGATTGGCTGAAAAACTCGCGCCAATTTATCATTCATTCAGAAGTAAAAGCAAAACCAATCGTGACTCGCGTCAACTACCCTCAGTTATTTTGAGATTTTATTGGTTCGCTGTATTGTCTGCGTGTTATGTGATTGGCTGGATTGATTACTTTTATTACATTTAACTGAGAACCGTTCTAATAATGACCAACTATACACTGAGGGTGAATTCAAATCTCGGCGAATATTCGATCCCCAAGAAAACGTCGAATGGAATATTCGCTGAAATTCACTGACCCCGAGACGAGTAATTGTTTTATAGGATCCTTAAGTATAATTTCCATAAGTAAATATCAAGGACTACAAAATATCGAGTAAAAAAATTAAAAAAAAACATATGTGAAAGAGCTTGAATAACCTTCTGTTGCCATATCATCGAATATTGCGTTCCCAGAATTTTTTTTTTCAGGTCCATATAATTATGACAATGAAAAGATTACTGAGTTTTCCATTACTGGTTTCTTTTCTGGGGAAGTTAGTGGTTCCGCACATATTGTATTTTAGAGACTGATTCAACTTTGTGTTTTATGCATACCCTATCGCTTTTTTATCGCCGTTTAACCACTTTACGGACCTCCCCGTGAAGGCAGGGATAACTTTGTGATTTCGACTTTGTATTTATTGTTGTTTGTTCAAAGGTATGCTCCAACAATTCTGCGGAGTCGCTGCGCCATCGACATCAAGTTTTTTCCTTTCGATGACCAGAAATGTGATCTCCACTTCGGTTCATGGACATACGACGGACTTCGAGTGGACTTACTAAACGCTAGCATGTCCGTTGATCTGGCCTCTTATATGAAGAGCGGCGAGTTTCAAATGGTGGAAGCCCCTGTTAAAAGAATAATTGTTAAGTACAGGTGAGGGGAGTCCCATCTCTGCAGTCGTCCAATGGGAAAATAATTTGAATTGCGTCTATGAAAATAAGAGAGTTACAAGGCTTATGATCTGTTATACGATATTTTGGAACTTAATTCAGTCACTGAATTAGCTATCTTACTGACAGTGCTGTAGCAAGCTAGAAGATACAGCCCACTGAAATACAGTCAAAATGTTCTCGCTCCAGAGGACCCAGAGAAAGGTAAACATGGCCCATCCTCGGCCGAGTTTACCGTGCTTACATAACTTTACTTCACGTACCAAATTGATAATAACCTTAATGTATATAATGTTATCCCTTAGACTGCCTGTTTTTTGCTTCTCTACTTAGCTGCTGTCCGGAGCCTTATCCGAATGTGATTTACACACTGCACATCAGAAGAAAGGTGCTGTTCTACTTCAACAATCTGATCGTTCCCTGTTTTCTCATAACGGCTTTCGCACTGCTGACCTTTGTTTTACCGCCTAACACGGGAGAGAGAGTAACGCTTGTGATCACCACACTGCTAGCAATGACTGTGTTTATGCTAATGATCGCTGAGAATACGCCGACAACCTCTGACGTCACCCCCTTGATCGGCAAATTCTTTGTGGCCTCTATGGTAGAGATAGGACTGGCGCTGATCGCCACTTGTTTCGTTCTTAACATCTACGAAGCCACAGGACCGAGCTCCGAAGTTCCACAGTGGGTGCGCGTTATACTAATCGATATCTTAGCGCCGATTCTTCGTGTCACCAGACCCAAGGAAAAGCCAAAGCGAAGATTTAACCCTACCAGCATCCACTCGTATAGTCCGATGTTAGCCGAACACAACGGAAACAATTTCGAACTGGACGGAAATCCAAAGGATGTGCTCGTCATCGCACCGAAGGTCAGCGATAAGGTGCTAACATCCCGAGACTTCATCAACTCTGTGAATGACAACAACATCCGACATAGGGTACCTTCTTCACAAGACAAACTTCTGGAAGGTATTAACGTGCTCACTGAAAGAGCAAAAGAACAGGAAAAAGAAGAAGAAGTAAAAGAAGAGTGGGAATCAGTGGCTAAAGTTATAGACAGGTTCTTTCTGTTGCTTTTCATTGCAACTGTGGCCATATCGACAGCGCTGATTTTCTTACAACGACCGAGTTACGCCACGATGTAAATGAACTGGGTCCAAGAGTATTTTAAGAGTTTTGGACTGATGCCCATTTTCCCCTAAGTGCGAGGAGGCTTGGCTGCATGTCTTTCGCCAAATTGCGAGGATACTATCGGCAAAGAAATATGTTGGTTGACAAGATTTTCTGTGGTTGGGGAAGAATTTGAAACCTTGGAGTTACATACAGAATGGAACAGTTTTACAACGGAATATTAGAAACTGAGCAACCATATTTGGAGTATTGGAGATTGATACGGTGAAATTATTTACGACTGAAGGACGATTGAATATTGTATACAACCCACTATACGACCCATGAGTGAACCAAGTCCTATTACAGTGATTTCACATAGAGTGGTGATTATCCAGTGTAATGAGAGCAGATATAACCAAATTAATCGCGAGAATTAAGACTTAATGAGCGAAATCCTTTTTTTTTTTTAAATCATTACGTTGCAATTTTGTTGACATAGGTCTGTATTTTATTAAACATCGCGGCTTTAAAAAAATTACTGCGGGGTCCCACAAATTTTTCAATTAAAATGTTTATAAACAGAAGAATATTAAAAATTTATACATAATCGTTCACTGGCTATATAAAATTAAAAAAGAACTAAGCTTTCGGCTGTCAGACTACAGCCTTCGATGAGTTAATTGCAGTTGTCAATTTTTCCAATTTGACTCATCGAAGGCTGAAGTCTGACAGCCGAAAGCTTAGTTTTTTTTAATTTTATATAGCCAGTGAACGTTTTTATAATTTTTAAAATTGTTACGTCATGTACTTTCGTCTTTTCTGTATTTTACAATTTTGGTTTCAATCGAAATGGCACTTAGCAAAAATCTCAGCAAACAGCTGTTTAGTCAGGGACACAATTTGACTTTCACTGTTTAACACGTTTGAAAACAAAAAATATATCTTTCAATATTGGATTTAATAAACACAGACCTTATTTTGAGTTCTCGAACTGAAATACACATTAAAAATAACCCAATTTTATTTGTTAGGTAACAACCAAACTGTTATTCGGTTTATCTGACAAAAAGCCTTGTACCATGAAATCAAATGTGTACTCTAGCGGGCTTTGTTCTCACTAAAGCGGAAAAAGCCAATCTGGACAACTGATTAAAAGCTTGCAAAGATAAAAAGAGTAGAACTGACATTTATTGCGGTAAAGTGACTGAGAGCAATCTATGTCGTAAGGATTTTGCAGAAAACCCAAAATAATTTTAAAATCTGCAGAGTATGTGAAAATTACTCACAGTTTTTTAGTGCTGAAAAAATCCTTTTAAACCCAACAGAAACGCGGCTGGTCCGTCTTAAACTGTTTGGACTGCAGATATCTCCTGTACATGGACACGGCTTAATAACCGAAGCTTGTGCGAGTGCTTTTGTTTTAAAGCAACCTTGAATGAAACTCCATCGATGCTCGTCTTTTTTTTGGTTGTTTTAATCGCAAAGGTGTTAAATAAAATGAAAACTGCACTGTATGCGCCAGTAAACGACAGGTTTTCTTCTTTTTGGTTTACCCAAGTAGACTGTCCAGTAGTGAGGAGAGGACTATTCGTTAAGGATGGTACCTTTTGAAAACTGTACTTCATTGTTTCATAAAAGTCGTTGTTAGTACATGAATTTGATTCATGTACATAGTACATAGTACATAGTACTTTTTTGGCGTTTTTCTGCTTTAATATTGTTCTGACATTTCCTTCGATTGCAAGAACCTTTTCTACATCTCTTCTTCAAACCCAATTAAACATGACAGAATTCCTTTGGGGATTCCGCAGTTACCAGAATACAAAGATAGTTTTTGCAACCGAACCTAGGAAAACGTTGTATAAGGCTTGCCGAGGCTTGGACTTTTCAAAGCAGAACTTCTGAACGCAAACTGCTGACGATATAAAACACACATAATGTAGCTTATTTCTTTAACTTTCGTCAGGTATAAGTTATTTTACTTTTATGAATACAGAAAGCAGAGTTGGTAACATGGAATGTAACATTTAAAATGTTATTAGCTGACATTCATGAAGATAAGATTGTAACATAGAGCTCAAAATATTATAATTCAAAACGATACTGGATTTGAATAATTTTATTGAATGGTTTTCTTGAAGTGCCTCGCTCAATGTAATTACTCAGCTTGCTATGAAATTTTGAAATACGCTTTACTGTTGACACCTTAATCCGGCAACGTAACACTAAGGGCCAGGTCAAAGGACGAACTTCACCTGAAACGAACTAATTTGAATCCATCCACTGAAAAGGGAAAAGCTCGACCGTTGCGCCGGTCAAACGTCGAATTAATTCGAATTCAAAACCAACACGTTCTGTTCACGTTTCGATCTACATTCAGTCGGACGAACTCAGGTGAGTTAAACGTCGAACTTATATATAATGAACTTAATTCGCTCAATTTAGTTTGTCTCATCTGAAGTTCGACGTTTGACCTGGCCCTAAAGAGCTCTTTATTTTGGAATGAATGAAAATAGACATGCAACGTTGAAGAAAACATACATTGAGCTGGAATTTTCTACCACGATGTCTCAAATTAGCGAGTGCCATGGAAGCAAGAAAGGGCTGACAACTCTACAGCGTATTTCGTTTCCTTTTTTCAATTACAAATTTATTTAAAAATAAAATTCACTCAGAAGTCCTTCGCCTCTCGTTCTGCTGTTCTCCAACTTTTCCCTCGTTACCAGGAGCTCTCCTGTTGAGTTGGCGCAGTTCATTCGGTGCCTTAAAATACAAAAGATAGTATCAAATTTTAAAAGCTTGTTTTTAGCACCACTGACTTCCAACCTCGGGGGCTCAGGGGCTCAGATAAAATAGCGAAGAGAAGAACAAACGAGCAATGCAAATTAATTTTTTCCTGAGACAGAGTGTAAGGACGTCTCTTCAAACTTTCATTCGCGCTGTTTCCAGTGACCTCACTCTCTCACGTCCACCGCCATCGAGTCCTAATTCAACTAGACCTCGTAATAGTAGTCCTTTTTTCGCTTCGCTGGTCGTGTGTGACGCAAAAGAAGACCTCGAGGAAAAAACTTGGCCGCGCGAGGTCCTGGGGGCGAGAAGCGCGCGAAAAAGCCAAAGTGGGAGTATTCCTAGTCTATTATGAGTCAATGAGCAACATATAAAGTCTATAAATGTGCTATAGAAAGGTCTCCAAACTGATACCGATAAATTAAGGCCTGATTCATTCCCTTGTTCATGTTGCTGTGTCGGTGTGTTGTAGCCTCATGTCGTTAGGGGTCAACGAGGCTTAAATTTTAAGCCAAGTCTAAACATAGACGGGTTGTTTCTAAGAGTGCTTGCAAGCCACGATAAACAAATGAAACTTTCTTGTATTTTTTGGAGGTGATCTCACGAAAATCACAAGTGCCAACTGACGCGTACACTACAGGGTGATTGAATTTGATCTAAGCTGGTTGAAAGTGAATTGTTTAACTAAACCATTTGAGTTTGAAAGATTTGAAAAGAGAGGGTGATTCGACAGTCAACGGTTTCTAATCCTAGCCTCGTTGTCGAGTTTGCGTCGTCACGGCACAAACTGTAAAAATTGGCAAATTGAAAAACATTATTATGCAAGTCTTACCAGTGGAAATGCTGTTCGCAGGCCAGGGCGTTTGGTATCGCTTTCAATCCAGTCCTAGACCTGAAATCACAGAAGAAAGGGAGATATTCCGTGTAAGCAAACAAGAAGGCCCTACGTATGGAGTTATTTGTATAAAAACGCAACCTGCGGAGTATTCTAAGGAGACGTTAAAGATGTTTCTAAGGCTAAAGACCATAAAGACATCTTTTCACAAACTTGAATTAACGACTTAACCTTACTAAAGCGTTACTTCTTCACCTTACGAACATTTTCTGACAAAAGCAATTCGGGATTAGTAGCGCAGTAATATGTAGTACAGCTTTACAAGCACGGAAGACTTCTTACCAGACTGCATTGATCATGGAGTAATGACTGGTGAACGCTCTGTCCAGGCACGAGGAACACATTAATAGCTCTGTCGCATCCATGACTTCACAAGTTGACTTGCAACACTTGACCTGAAAATTATTTACAAATAGAAGTCGAGTCATAGAGGTTTAGGTGAACGCAGAATATCCTCAATTGATATTTTTCTCGGTGTTTTGAGTTCTCCGAAACTTTCACGTTTTCACAATCGTTACCACACGGTGATATTTATGTACAAGCGATTGTAATTTTAGATCATTTTTTACTTTGAATTAATCTTCTACTAAAAGCGAGATGTACCGGGAAAATAATACTCAGTTATAATACTTAGACATAATTATACAGTACAGAGTTTCTACCTGTCTCTGAAGCTTGTACGAATAAAGCTTCGTATGACTGGGATATTCCAAAAGATGATTAATGAGATGTCCACGACCATCACATAAAATTAATCTGAGAAACAACAAAAAAAACAAGAATTGTTATAACTAGCCCTTGTCGCTTACGTTCTCCAAAATACGCAGAACTTGGTCATTTCACGTTCTTGTTTTACCAGAGGACGACAAAGAATTGTACAAAGATTTTCAACTCGCGTGCCCACCTATTGTTTTGCTAATAGCATTTGGCTCTCCAATAAAAGGGGACATAATTTCAATTAAAAGGCCAGTTTATTAGTAGACGCGTGCGACGTAACTGTGAGTATCCAAATAGAACAGGACCACCTTCTGAATATACTTATGTCGTTCATCACCTCTTGACGATGGATACCTCCCATAGAGAGACACGTTCCCAGCTACATACAAAAGCCCATCTTTACCCTACAATATTATTATAACCTCTCCTACTCTGAGAGCAACAGATAGCAGTCCCTGAAAGCTGTTCAGTTTCAGGAAACTCATGTACAACTGCAGTTGTAAAATCCTGTACTCACCCACACTCAAAACAATAAGCCAAATTTGACCTCACACCACACTCAGTGCACTTTACATCTTTGGATTCTCGAAGTGTTTGACATCTGGAAAGAAGAAAGAAAATGATTTAAATTTGCATACACACATCATATCAATTTATAAAACCAGGAAATGTTGAGACCAGTTATATTGCTTCAATGGCAGCCAATAATTTCATTTCATCAAAAAGAAAGAGCAGGCAGGGTTAGCACACAGACTTTGAGTTGGTCCTTGGTCACTTACCTTTTGTAATATTCCTTTAATGAACTGGAGTAAAATGATGCTTGACAATTTCTCTGTGAAAATAACAGATACGTGTAATACAGCACATCTGAGTGAAGTGTAACATCAAGCAGACAATATATGTTGAAGAGAATAAATCATCTAATAAACTTGAAATAATTTAGCTGACCTTCAGATTGTATTTGAATTTACAGACCACTACAACAAATGTTTCACTGGTAAAAAAGATGGGTGGCATGCAATAGACACAACGATTTATTCATTGATTAGATCCTGGCAAGTTCCCTCAGCAAAGAACATCTTGAAGTCACTATCTTGTAACCTCCTAACTAAAGTAAAGATGTGATAACAAATGGCAGAAATATCATGAAGCAACAGAAATACCAGCCCTAATCTCACACTAGTACATGCAAGGCTAATGCAGCTCATCCAAACGGAAGATTAGATAGACTGAACAGATAAAAGAAAATGAAAAGTTGCAAGGTATTTAATTACATGTACCTTGAAAACAGTTTATGAATTAAATGAAACCAAACCTGTTGATTGAGAGGAACCCTGGACTGACTACCATCAAACATTGATCCTATAAAAATGTAGCAAAAAACAGGCAGCATCAATACCAGGAAAAATACCACTAACCCCCCAAAACACTTTCAGACAACTTGCTATCAAGATAATATTTACCTATTGTGGAGTTACCGGTCTTCACAGTGCAATCATCTGGAAGGTGGCCTACACGTCTACACTTCCAACTGAAAGAAGCAAAACACTGTCAATTTATTTACTACATGTATCAATGTTGCATTAAATAATTTTTGCATACTGATTGAAAAAGTTAATGATTTTCTGTAACTTACCATTTATAACTTGATAAGGTACTGACTTGATCTTTATATTTAAGCTTTGTTGAGTCCCAGACCTCTGACTGTTTAACTGGACGATTGGATTGATAAGTCTGTCCTCTGAAAAGATTCAAAAGGAACCCAACATATTAAACTACTAAATATTAATACATTTTAACACTTTCTTACAGGCTGTGGTCTGCTCACAATGATTTTGTCTACTGTGTTGTTTTACACAGTAATACGGACATGTATAATAGTATTACACTAACTCTTCCCAAGGCATTTAAAGGGATATTGTCTTTTCTATACCAAACCTTGGTAATAATCTACCATAAATACAATACAATAGAATAAAAGCCAAGTAATTAGAGATAAGACTTAAGTCTTGTAGAAGTTTACATGTACACATGCACAAGGTTAGAGTGTCAAATGAAAAAAAAGTCAATATTTAGCGAATTAGCAACTGGGTTGTGTTGAACAGTCAAAGCAATCAGACCACATACATGTATGCTTGGTTCCTTAGCTGACAATGACTAAGAAGAGGACTTTTTCCATGTCTATAGCCTAAGCAGTTAACTTTCAAGAATTCTTCAAACCCCAATGAGACATGTAAACACAAAAAAGTCCTATCACACTGTAACTGCTTAATATAAAATATTTCTCAAAAATGATTTAGCGCAATTGCCTTAACTTAACATACTTTCGTCTAAACACACCTGTCAAGTAATGAGAGCATGAGTACTGTGATCTTAAATATTTAACAAATAATTACTACAAAACATGTACCTTGACTGCCTTCCCTCACACTTCTGGTCAACTGTAGTTATACTACAGCTTGAACTTTCACCAGATGTTTTTATTGATTTGTGAGATTTCAAGTTCTGTTAAGGATATTTTCAAAAATAGTTTCAATCAATATTTAAGAATTACATGTATTAAGGTCATAGCTGCAATATTCTCTAAGCTTATTTAAATATCAAAAATATAATGTGGTTAGTATAATTTTGAAAAAAGATCTGACAGGTGACCTTCTTTTTGGTATTCAGTCCAAAAAAATCTACATCTTGTTCGTCGGAACTTTCGTCACTCTCTGTGCTTACAGCTGAAGAATTTCCATCTTTGTCATCTTTAGGATCATTGTCATCTGAGGAGCCACAGTCGTTGTAAGCTAAACAAAGGAAGGAACATGTTTAAAACATCAATGAGGACTATTGGTTGTCACATTAAGTTATTATCTATATGTACATTGCATAAATGCATACATGACACCAGAGCAGTTACAGTATTGGCTGTCAGTAGTACTTTCATTTACTTGTAAACTTAAGTAACACAGTTTTGTGAGCTACATATTTATATAGAACAGGAAATTATCTAAAGAAACATGGAATATATTTCTGATGTTAAATTAAAATTCTCATGAGTAATATTTATTTAGCTCTTGGTGGGAGGCATGGTGCCCAGGTACATGTATGAGTTCTGTTCTTGGGCTATTAGCACTTAAGTGTTGCAGTGAACTTTTTCAACTGGCATCTACATGTAAAGCGTACCTACTGAGCTCAATAAATTAAATAAAGGGGTTACATAGGCAAGCATATGATAGCACTCTGTTCCAAAGAAACCATAATAACCAGATAAGTAGAAACCAGATAAGTGTGGACCTAATGGGCCATTAAGCTTGAATGTACAAGCATTTTTTCCAAAGCCAAACTCCCCATAAAGACTCCACTCAGAAAACAGATTGTTAGAATTAGAAACTAGTCACCACTTAACCCCCCCACACCCCCCCCCAAAAAAAAAAAAAAAAAAAAAAAAAAAAAAAAAAAAAAAATTATCAAATATACAAGAACGGATAGATACTGTGGTGAGAATTTGGATGTTGACAAATAATATGCATGTACCTAGCAGTGCTGATGGAATAGTGAGAGGTTCATCAGGGGTCAAGGGAGAGGAATTTAAGTTTGGCTTCAAAACTGTACAAGTGGAATCCGAAGTTTCAGCATCTTGTTTGTTGCTGTTTTGCTTTCTTTTTCTTCTCCTCCTCCGTCTCTTTGCTGGTGGTTCTGTCCTGACATCTGCCACTAGTAGTTTGATCAGAGAACAAAACACATTCAAGATTACTCCTTCCAAGTAGGAAGATTGGTCAACAACAAACTGTATAATATTATGTCTGATGCAAATAATAGTTGTTGTTAACCCATGGGTGATGTAGCAGCTCTCGTAAGTTCTCACATGAGTGGCGCAATACAAACAGAAACAGTGTCCCTAACCCTAAAACACCATGACTGAACAAAAGCAGCTTACAAGAGCTGCTACACTTCTGTAACCCATTAGCTCCTGTGTTGACCATAACCATCCATGACAATGATGAGTGGCCTTTGTTCTAATTCTGATATCATCGCCTTGGTACCACTCAAATTCTGCATGAGGAAAATATCTTTCTAATTCCCCCTAGTTCAGAATGATTGGGTCAGTTAAACTCTTGAAATAATGCAATCTCACTTTCTTTCTTGGAGCTTCCACAAGCACTTGTTATGAGTGATCCAAACACTGCACCTTCGTCTGAACCTAGAACATGAAATAAACAACTTTGCTATGACTTTTTTTTTAACTGAATTATTCCTTGGAAATTATTTAAAATAAGTGTACTGTCTAGTAGCTAGGCTTATTTCCAACCATTTTTAAGCTGTGTTGCACAATGATTACTAGACTCCAAAAAGGCATACATGTACTGTACTTACAAGATCAGGTTCACAGAGCTCTCAAAAACATAGATCTGCATATTTTATCTGCCTTGTTCCTTATATTTGTGTCTTCCCCTAACCCATCCTCATTTATTCCTACAACACACTCAAGCAACTATGATTACATGCTGCTCAGCATTGGCTTGAGTCTAACTTCAAGTTGGTTTTTTGAAATTCCCAATCTTTGCTATGTATGTGACCATGTGTTTAGGACTGTCCAAGGCAAACTCAGTTCAGGATTTGACAATGTCTTACTACTCTTGCTTACTTATTTGGCTGTTCTACACAATATCAATCATAGTCACATCCTTGTTGTAGAAGTAGTGAAATAGGCTTGTTCTGTCATACACAACACAAACTCTCTGTATGTCCCCTGTACTTACCATATCTATTGGATACATTTCTAAGCTCCTCCTTACTCACTTGGCCTGTGGCAATTTTATAACCCTGTCAACAATCAAAGCAATATATATAAGTAAAAAAAAAGGTTAGGTCTGCATTCAAGATAGTGGGCCATGAAATGCTTATCTCTAGTGCAATAGTATCAATAAATAACAACAACAACAACAACCTTTAATGTACTCTTGCACTTACATGAAAAAATTACAACAAAGAGGAAAATTAAATGAAGTAAGAGTACTGGCTGCCTGGAATAACCATAAGAGCTAGTGGAGCCAGGCAGCCAGTTGACATTAGCATTAAATGAAAATAAATAACAGGACGACAAAAGAACAGATTCACACATAAACAGAAAGAAAAGAAAAAAAAAGCACACTATTAAGTAAGTCTATCAAGTTACATGTATTATCACATATGAATATAAAAATATTGAAAGAAAAGAAAAGCACAGAATAGATGGCTATGACAACTAATAACACATAAATGATTATAAACATATTATATATACTATAAATATAAGGTTCAGAACTCAACATGAGACTCAGTATCAAATAATTCAGGAAATGACACAACAACAATTAAGAGGATGCATATACATGTAATTAATAGTCTATAATGAGATTGCTTATAACTGATTCCTTAAATTTTGACAGAGAGAAAGTCTTCATATATCAAATAAAACCAGCCAAAGGAAGAATCCCTCTACTAAAAGGGACATATACTGATACATGTGTTAGGGTTATTAGAGTAATATTGTAAGTTTGATGTATCAGCTAAGAAAGTACTATTAATATTCGTTACGGCATTAAGACAAGAACAAGTTAATATTGCTTGTACCACAGACTGTAAGAAGCGTCAATAGGATATCTTAGGGTAACTAACGATAAGCTTAAGTTATCTTATTATCTGTTAACGAAGTTTATTCCACAAACCTGTAAATTTCCAAGAAATTTGTCAAGCTTGAACCCTTTGGCATCTAAAGTTCAACACAAACGCAACCAAAATTTAATAACTTGGACTGTTTGACAAGAACAATCACAGAGAAATTACTTACACATATAAGCCGGTCTCTTGTTGTTGAAAGAGTTCATTTTAACGAGATCCTTGACCTGTTGAAGTGATCAATGTTAGTGCTGCTCAGCTAATGCAACTTTACACGACGTAATAACGGAAGACAGAAACGACTGAAGACCCAACATGATGCGGGCTCAGGATAGCTACAGCGCATGGCGGGTTTGGTCAACTACTGCTGGCATATTCTATTGCTGGGGTAGTTTTCCCGTTTGTTTTAGTTTCATGCAATGTTTCATGCAGAGTTTGATGCAGGGAGATCGATGTATATGGAAAGTTGACCAAAGTTGTGTCGCTTTCTGAAAATGGAAGAAGAAGAAGAAATAGACTTCAGAGTGGAAGCGGGATTAGTGATAGAAGACATTGGATTTACGGTAGAATCGATTAGTATTTCAAGGGCACTTCCTTCTTCGCGCCAGTGCGTCTATCTCAATGTTTTGACAAAAGAGCGTGAAAGTCTTTGTGTAGAACTTAGCGTCCTTGGATTTCGGGTAAGTCCAGCTGTTTTACAGTGTAGTTGTGCTTATCTCTTTGAAGTGGCTAGCTAGCTCTCTATATAGTGATGAAGATATAGATGTGATCGTAAAAATAAATGACAAATCATTCATCCACGTACGTAATATAATTACAAGTTATGTAAACATCTCAAATTAACTCCGCCCGGCAGCCTGGAGGCTTCTGGAGAAATATCAGTGAATTTTTGATATGCAGTTTGAGAGTCAAATATAAAAGATATGCACCATACTCGTACGCGTTATGTTCAATCTGCTCTTCCTTTCCTCAGTCCACTTTATAAAGATAATTTTATACAGGAAGATATTTGTTTACAAACATTGTTTTTGTTTTATGTTAAAAACGTTAAACAAAAGAATTCTTTGTTTCGCTAGCCAATACTTCTCTGGTTGGCATATTAATAACAATAGGTGATGTCACTGATATATTTGCTATTTGCACTTAAAAAAAAAATTTTGGAAGGTGTTTTATGTTTAATTGACAGTACAAGACCACCTGTATTAATTAAGCAGGCTAGAAACATTCATGTTAGCATGGGGCGAGAGTTTACCTACATGTATATAATTATGTAGCTGCTGTCTACATTTCATGGGAGATTTCTTTCCCCTGGTACCCTATTCAGATGTGACCCAAATTTTGTAAAACTATTTCAGACTAGGTGCCTTGTGGTAGGCATTTTGTCTTGGTTCTTATTTAAAATAAATTCCAGATGCTACAAAATTAGTAAGAGCAATTTATGATAAAAGTTGTTTTCATCATGACAAATTACCCTTGGAAGGTAAAACTGAGAAAATTTCTGGAACAACACATTCTAACATACAGATGTACTTATGGAAGCAAAGGCTTTATTCAGGGAACTATTGCTTCTAAACTAAACTAAATCCCTTGGTCCTTAGCATGCATGTCAAAATTAGCCACCTGTTACCTTTGTAACAAAAATTACCATATTGAGACCAAGTTAAATTTCTATTTTTTTGAAATTGATATATCAATTTAAGTGTCAATCATCAGCTAGGGAGAACAGTTTCTTTCATTTTGTTTATCCTAAATGTTTTTTCAGTAACAAAGCTGCCTGCTTTAAAACTTTGTAACAACCTTGCAAAATTATGCATGCTGTCTGAGTAATGCACCTTAGCCTAGGTTTACACTTGTGACAAGTCCAGAGTGTTTTTCTACCTGCCACACTTTAATAGCGATGATGACAATGGTGTGATCAAAAGACCTCAACATGATGGACAACAGTACTGCAGTCAGCAACTCTCACCCTGACTTTATGGAACTTTGTGAATATCTTAACTGTACAGGATTGACACTCATCCCAAACAGACACAAAGATCAAATACTGTGTGTTCAGACACTTCTTTTTCTGGCAACAGACAAATTCAGTCATCCTTACCTGGCTATGCCGTATTGCAAGAGTTACTATTTTTTGACAACTGCTTTTCTTTAAACCAGCTGTTTCTTGTTTAGTTTACTAAGTAAGGTTAATAAAAATGTTGTTGCCTGTCGCTACAAAGCTACATGATTGTAGTAGCTATTAAATTTCATTTTGCACAACTCACTAAATTCACTTTGTTCCAGGTTGTTGGAGATCAGTTTGATAAAAACCAAGAAGCCAGAGAGTCCAAATATTATGAGACAATGTATGCCTTGCTAGACTCGGTGAGTCCTGGATACAGTCAGTCATTTGGCGAGGCACTTGTACAGAAACTGGCTTCACTGCCTGGCAATGTTGATGAAGAGTCGTCAGAGATACCTGACAAACCTACTGATAAAACTCATCCAGTGTCATCCTGACAACAATCATCAGATGATATTCCTACTAATTATTAATGTGAGGTTTTATGTGTGCTTTAGTTGGTGATTAAATGTTATAAGGATGACATGTTCTGAACTAAGTTTTTCTTTCAAATAGATTTTTATAGTCCTGAACAATGTGGGCAAAAAGTTTTTGTTAGATAATGTATTGTAAACTAAAGACATTCAACTCTCTCATAAGCAGACACACTCAGGAACTGGAAAACGTGCCAGCAGTGTTCACTTACAAAAGTTATTCCCATAAGGAAAAAGGGAAACAGGGCAACAGAAAACGGTGTCCATAAGTAGAACTGTCTACTTATGAGAGTGTCCATTAGCAGAGAGTTGACTGTAATATATTATTTATTTTGAGCTAGTCACTATTCAGAGCTTGAAAAAAATTGAATTCCAGCTTGCCCTTAGGGCACTTACATGTATCTCTAAAAAATTGCTTCCATTGCCCTGAGCAAGACATCTTAGTTTGCTCTTTTAATTATTTAGTTGGGAGACAATTTGCCTTATCTATCCCTTGCCTATCAGGCAAGTGAGAATGAAAAGTTACTTGCCAGAATGAGAATCTACTTGTTCCAGATGACCAGACATGACTTTTTTCAAGCCCTGGTAGTGTGTAATTATTTAAAAGTTTGAAGATCTATTTGATAGCTCGACATGAACGTTCTAGCCACCTGATAGAGAGTGGTAGGAATTAAGCCTACTAAAACAGATTGACAAAGTGTAGCAAGATCATTGCTTGTTTACTGGTATTTCTTATGCCTGCACCGTACATAAGTTAAATTTGAATATTGTAAGTTGTTTTTGAAATCTGGTTTTATTTTTTATTTTGAGTTATTTTTTTTTTAATTCAAGGTTTGTTATTTTGGATAATTTGACAATTAGTGTAGTAGTCAGGCTTTATTTTAAATTGGTGTATCTGATGTGATCCTTTCTTACTTCCTTTTCTTGATACTGCAGCTGTAGTACTAGTTTCACTGGCAGGATAAAAGTCAGGGGTACCCAAAAACTGTTTTCTCTGTAGAAATTCTTTAATATGCTGTTTTACACCAAAAAGAGTTTAATGAACCTGTACTAAAACCAGAAAAGCAGTTTAACCACTAATTAACTGTTAATGGCTTTCAGCTGAGATTCAAATATAAACATGTACCTGCAGATTGGTGTAGTGCATGCACAAAACAAGTGTGAGAGACAAAAGTTTTACTGTAGGGGTGACAGGAAAAATGACCGGCACAGTGATAGTTTACAAAAAAGAGGAATAACTTTAAAAAACGCATGGATACTCCTACATTTTATGTTATGAAATGGAAGTGGCATGCCTATTCAACAGTTTCTTTCAGTTGATCAGTTTCTCGTCATGAGGAAAAGCTATTTAGACTGTTTTAAGCTGAACTAAAGGAAGGCTGTCAGAGACACAAAAAGCACTATTGTAATAATTTTGTTATTAAAAGCATACGAAAATTACCAATTAGTTTTAAGATCTTTATAAATGTGTTTGCTTTTCTGTATGTAAATATGTATGGAAGTTTTTGAAGGAATTTCCTTCCTTCTGTTTCTGAAGTCAGCATTTTTGTTGAGATTCAAGGCTGATCATATTAAAAAAATGTGTGGCTACCCCCAATTTTCTTTCACTTGGAATTTGAATGAAGATATCTTAAAATGTTCAAGTTTGTCATCAGCTGATGAGATCAGGTCATTGCCCATAATTCTGCTGTCTTCCCCAATGCTACTTGACCTTCCTTAATCTTGCATGACCCCAACCTCGTTCCCAGGATATCTCATCGTCCTGCCCTCCTGTAGAGCCTGAAGATGAGACACCTTGGGAAAGAGGTTGGTATGACCCTTATTTTTTTAGTGGCACCTTCAGCAAACAATATTTTTCCTTGCATCTCTTAGGAAGATCATGCGCATGCCATTATGTAGACAGAAAGTTGTATCGGGTTACGTAGCTCTGATTTCAAGCTGACATGATTGTTCCGTCGATTTCTTGCGCAGAAATGTTCACATTTAAACCGCCTGTTTCTCTCCATCCTGGGGTACATGATATGGACTATATAGGTAGTATCAGGAAAAGATGAACGAGAAGATACTCGTTTCTCACATCAGTGCCGTAGCAGGGTTAAATATATTGAGGGGGCACAGCACGAGCGCCGAAGGCGCGAGCTTCTAGGGGGGTCCGGGGGCATGCCCCCCGGGAGATTTTTATATCTAGGGTCTCTAAA
>OMLO01000652.1_pt1 | contig 23749 bp, 16 predicted proteins | sample 1674811 | NCBI WGS metagenome assembly OMLO01 (sample SAMN06265003, study PRJEB25207) | coral metagenome | isolation source: Coral host | place: Mexico:La Bocana,Puerto Morelos, Mexico | collected 2008-11-13
TTTTTGTTATCCTGATTTCACCACTCGCTTTCCGCAATAAACGTCATCGATTTATTTTACCGTGTGCATTCGAGTATTTCAAGCTCCTGCAATCTTAATCTACACGTGGCTTCGCTCCTGGAAAGTCACACATGGATTGTGTTGCTTTCACACTAGGGTCAAAACCAAATCAACTGGCCACCATGTATGTCCTGCTAAAATGCAAGTCATATTGGTCCACTCTAACCGAATCAAGTTTAACAGACATGTTCTAAAACCAGAGTAGTAGCATGTTACTAACTGCTGACTGCTAATTGTTAAAGAAACCAGCCACTATTTACAAAAAATTGTGATGGATCCTGGAAGTGATTTGAAATGAAAGCAATTCAATTATAATTAAAAACACCTGTTTACCGTTACTTCTGATCTTATGAAATGGAAATGGTTAGTCTATTGACATGTCAATAAAAAAAAAAGCTATTTAGACTGTATGTTTGCCAAAATCAGGTGAAAGCTGTGTAGGAGGCTTGGTCCCCTAATGGTTAGTACTGTTAGTGCGCAGGACTCCATAGCAAGTGCTGGCCGGGGACATTGTGTTGTATTCTTAGGCAAGACACTTTACTCTCACAGTGGCTCTCTCCACCCAGGTGTATGAATGGGTACAAGGGAGGGGTAAGTACAAATTCTCCTAGTCACTTCATGATACTGAAACCAGGATAAGCTCTTGCCTGATGAGTGACATGGCTTGTACACAGAGTTACCTGCCTAGAGGGAGGCTATCAGAAATCCCAATGCCAATTTTCAGGTTATTTTTTAAATATTACTGTTTTGTGTGTTTCTTATGAACTCAAAATCAACGGAAATATATAGAGAAATATATTTTAGTTCTTTTTTGAACCACACCATTGAAGGCAGATTTGAAGCCTCTCTACACATTATTTTCTTTTTGGATTGGAATGACCCCTACAGGGATTTTTTTCAAATAGTCCTAACTCAGACAAAAGGCCCTGTATTGTCAACGAAACTGAATTTTAAATCTATGTTTCTGAATAATGTATGCACCATCCTTAACAAACTGAAAATAAGTGGCCCCTTTGCCCAGAGGGTGGGTCTTAAAAATAATCTGCCACATGTTCAAAGGTCTTCAAAAATATTTCCGCGAGGACATGCAGGGTGCGGTCAACTACCATATCAAACTTTGCCTATTGTTGTGGTTTGATATTTGCTAAGACAATGAAGCCTTTGTTGTCCGTCCTTAGGAATTTTTGTATTCGGTGTCGCGAAATTAGATTCGGATCAAGTCGGATCCAGTCGGCAAATTTACACTGATGACATTTTGGTTCCTCACGGGAGTCTACAAGGGATAAATGTCTTTCTTTTTAGCAGTATTACTTGTCGACGTTCCTCTTCGATAGGCTGACCCCTGATCGTGAGCCAGCAAAAGTAAAAGATAAAATACGACGGAAGTTTCATGAGGTTTCATGTTCGTATCTTCACAAGTTGGAATAAAAAGTTAAGCGAGGTTTCGAGTTAAAAGCGTCGGTTAGAATGGTCACAAGTTTGATTATAAAGTTATGGGAGGTTTCATGTTCAAAGCGTCGGTTTGAATGTTCTCAAGTTTGGTAAACTTGAAGTTAAGCGAGGTTTCATGTTCAAAGCGCCTGCTCGCATCTTCACAAGTTTGAATAAAAAATTTTATCGAGGTTTCATGTTCAAAGCATCGGTTTGAATGTTCTCAAGTTTGATTAAAAAGTTAAGCGAGGTTCAATGTTCAAAGCGCCTGTTCCGGCGCATCTTCACAAGTTTGAATAAAAAGTTTTTCGAGGTTTTATGTTCAAAGCGCTGGTTTGAATGTTCTCAAGTTTGGTCAGTATAAAGTTAAGCGACTGGTTTCATGTTCAAAGCGTCGGTTTGAATGTTCACACGTTTGGTTATAAAGTTAAGCGAGGTTTCATGTTCAATGCGTCGGTTTGAATGTTCTCAAGTTTGATTAAAAAGTTTATCGAGGTTTCATGTTCAAAGCGTCGGTTCGCATCTTCACAAGTTTGACTCAAAAGTTAAGCGTGGTTTCATGTTCAAAGCGCCTGTTCGCATCGGCGATGGAAAAAACCTCAGTGCCCAGGGGCGTTCCTAGACCATTTTAAGCGGTACGCAATAAGTCAGGAACAGATAAAAGTTTCACTTCGAAGAAATGATGTGAGCTCCGAGCGCCGTATGCACGAGCAGTTAGGGGACTTTGTTTTTATATCACCCGCTCTGAATCGCCCGTTTTTATTTTTGTTTTGCATTCCTGTGTCTAAAAACTAATAACTGTTTGTATTATGTCAGGAAACGTCCGTGTATTTCTTCACTTTTAAAGTCACCGCATTCGGTAAATATTCCATAAAGTAATGAAAAGGCAATATATGCGCTACACTGAAATAGCCTCAATTTCTGAAGACAAATGAACTCACGGCAAAAGTTGCAAACCTGACACAAAGTTACGATGATTACAATTCAAAAGCTAGCCTTCTGTTCTTTTTAGCGCAAAACTCCCGTATTACAATGTCAGTATCGATCGGAGTGGCTCTATAAGCATGCATAAGCGCCAGAGCGGAGAGCCGCTCAGTTTTCTTAGTTGAACGCATGTAGCTCTTGACTCTTCTCATGACGCTAAATGACCGCTCTGGCGTCGCAGTTGACACTGGCTTTGTAAGAAGAATCGTAAGAACTTTTGTTACGTTTAGGTACAAGATTTCATTCGTGGTCTCGATGGTCTCCACCAGACCATTGGGTTTCTCCAGAGTATCTGCCCACTTTGTCTTCCATCGTATAACTTCATTGTCATAGACCACCTTGTCAGAAAGATCGCCGTGGTAAGTTTCGTGGATCTTATCAAGCACTTCTCTGCTGGCGGTGGAGACATTTGAAAATAGCGAGAGAAAACAACAACATCAAAACGAGTACAAAAACTGCAGGACTTTACCCTCAGTATTTCTTCTATGTGATTGCCAGAAAAAGAGTCTGGATAATTCTGGTACGCAATTGCGTACCTCGCGTAAGGGCAGGTATGCCCCTGGCGCCTGTCAAAATTCAATGCGGCGTAAAACAAGGATGCATCCGCCTTGCACCAAACTTTTTGGGTGCATTCTCTTTCCCTTCTGCTTAACGTCGCGTTTAGACACTGCAAGGTATCCGCTTACCGTTGTAACCGTTATAGTGGAATGGCATCTGGGGTTTATTACACTGGTAAATCCATAATAAGAGCGGTCTTTTGCGAAAATTAAGTGAGTGATCGTTCATTTGTTTGGAATTCATCACCATGGGGTGATATGTGGTTAGCAATGGAAGTTGTCTTGTCTAACATGACGTGCGCATGAGTAACGGTACGTTTTTCCCTAGTAAACGAATAGAAAAGGAAAAACTCTGAAAACTTCAATAATGAGGTAACTACGCCTACGCGGGAGAAATGAGATTTAAAGTCGCTTGAAAGGAAGAGCCGTTACACTCTTGAATTGGGTACCGATGTTGCAACGAACTGGAAAGCAAAACCGACAAATGGACTTTGGTTCCCAAAACGGTTTATTGACTCGAAAAACATAATCAAGATGTATCAAAGTGTAATCAGAGGAGCAATACAACTGATACTGTACTGAAGTTGTTAAAGTACAACAAGTCATGCTAACATATGAATGTACAGAACAATAGCAACGGAATACAAAATCCTTTTAAAAGGGCGTAACCTTTAAAGTCAAATTTATGTCAAAAAGAATTAATTTCTTGGTGCAACCTGAATTACACTATAAAATTAAAAATACTGACACAAATGCATAACTGGGAATAATTGGAATTGCTTTTCTTCAAAGTTTACGTCTCATGCAGTAAAGGCCCGGCCGTTCAGCTTTAATTGCGGCTGATTGTTTAGAACTAAGATGGTCACAGTTTGCAAAGAAGTAGCGTCACTTCATACACCAATATCAGTAGTACTAAAGAAATAAAAAAAACGTGCATTGTTAAAAGCAGGCGGAAATTTTTAAGAACACGAGAGAAGTGCATAGAGAAGAACGAGGCTGCGCCTCGTGCTTCTCGCACTTCTCGAGTGTTCTTAAAATTCCCAAGTGCTTATATAACTCAACAATGCACGAGGATGAAGTTTTTTATTTCTTTTATATTCGAAAACATTTCAATTGACGTAGTTGCCAGGGAGGGGCGGCTGAGCCCTTTTCACGAAGGTCTAATTAGACATTGTTTACGATCACCACTACGACCAAAAGCGGTGGCTGTTTTGCTGTAGTTTAGACGTGATTTGAATTACTTAGCTAACATAACTTTGAATGTTTTCACTATTTATCAAGATAATTTGACAAGTTACCTAAACAGCTTACAGGTCCTTACAGGAATAGCTTTTTTGTCCCTCGTTTTAAGTCATTTAAAGAGTACATATTTATAACCTTATCGCAATCTCACAAAATGGGAACCTCGACATCTACGACAACAAGTCATTTAAACTGCAAAGGACAAGAAAATATGATATTTAAAAAGATCCTTCCTCATTCTTAATTACATTTAATAATAAAATAAAATATTGATTATTTTTAAAATGTAAAAAGTCACATAACATCCGAACATTATCTCCTAATGATTCTCCGCAGTTCAAATATATGATCTTTCATATATTCATTTGCACTACTGCTTTTAAGTACGTAAGTAAGTAAACTTTATTTAAGCACAATAAGTAATTAAGCTTGCAGCTTGTGGAGTCGTATATAAATGAACAATAACCACAAAATAAGAATTAAAAATTTTTCACAAGTTTTTCCATCAGTATGAGAGTTATTCAGCTACCAGATCCTCGGTATTTGCGTACAAACTGTTGTCATACTCTTTGAGGTTAACGTATATCTGAAACAGACACATAATTCACTGGTTAAAATTGAGATCACGTGATGTAGCTCTCTCCAAAAGTTTGTTTTAGGAAAACTGAACGAAATCCTCCCAGTAATAGAGTAGAGACGAAGGACTGCAAGGCCTAAAATCACAGACGATTTTTTTTACGGTAGTTAATATTACTATGCTACTTCATTCACCCTTTTGAAACTAATTTTGATCACACTAAAAAGGTCTATGAGATTGTAAATAGTTTAGTTATTTTGTAAATTGCCATACTGGTGCATTAAAACCATTTAAAAAATATTATCGTGACATTTGAATGTACCCTTAAGGGTTTGATTGGAAACGTCGTTACAGCCCAATTAGAGTCTAATATTATGGCTGCTCTATCTATTTAAATCATTTTTTTTCGATAGTTAGTCATAGTTTAGCTCCTTCGTGACCCTAAACAGCTCCCATGACAGTACATTTTCAAGTGGCGTGGCTACATACTTCTAAATGGCCATATCACCTTAAAATAACAATGTAATGGTCATGTTTCAGTAATTATGTTGTCTACGTTTCAGCTATGTTTTTCCTTTAAACAACATTTCACTGAAAGTGAGTCAGAACCAGACATAAGGTACAGAATGAACATTCAGATTCGTGTCGCTGAAGATATATGACAAGTTACAAATACCTTGTGGTGTTTCTCCATTCCTTTAATAGTTTCTTCGAGCTTGGCAAACGTTGGTCGATCAGTTGGGTTCTGCTCCCAACACCGCAGCATAATTTGGTATCTAATGAACAGAGTTATTATCAGTCGCAAAAAGAAAAAAAGTTTGCAAAAATTATTAAATATATCAACGGACCAATAATATGTGAGGATTTTGGTACATGTACTTCTTTATTTTGACTTTCAATAAGAGGTAGATCTTAACTGGTGTTCAATACAATGTCAAGGACATTCTTTATTTATTACTTTCGGCACGCAACAAAATAAACGAATGTACCTATAAAATATAAAATGTATTCTCGCAGCAAAAACTCTTGCAAAGATGTAAAGTCAAGGTTGAAGAATGGGTAAAAAGTATTTACAGTTTGGTGTCCACATGTTTTGGTTTTGGCATTCTGAATCCTTCCTGAAGTTTCTTGGCGATTTGTCGAGCGTTTACTCCTGGATACGGAGATCCACCTGGATTTGATAGTGGAGGCAATATTATGGTCTTAAATATGTATCATGTAATACATTTATCAATTTGCATTGTGTGACTAAACCTACCTATAGTGAGAATCTCGTACAGTAGAACTCCATAACTCCAACTGATAGAAAAGGACAACAGCATCATGCAAGTCAGTTGATATATAGAGGATATTACATGGTGGCGAGAAGATATGAATCTTATGTTCAGTTGTCACGAGAACATAAAATTCATGTATTCGAGCTAACGTGTAATGTTTTTTATTATATCATTACAATAATGCAGGTATACATCGTTCAGCTTTCAATCTTCTTCGTGTTAACATTTTCTTTTTCTTTAGAGAAGGATTTCACGTCATATTCAGAGAACTTCACGATCTACTGCTCGCCATTTTTGACTGTTAGCACAAACAACCGTGAAAAAGCGGGAAATGACGTCATCGATATCTTCACTAGTGAGAATATGGAAAATACGCTACTCAGGTCCCGGCCATGCAGTTTCTTGTGCATTTTACGAGTGGTGTATTTTCCAGTAAAACAGCCTTGTCTATATAATAAAACAGTAGAGTTCAGGCGGAGGAGAAATGGAAGGGACGAAACCAAAAAAATAGGGTTCAACCGCTACTCTCTGTCTTAGCACTTCTCATTCCTAGATGCCTTACACACGACAAGAAAGTCTGTTGCACTGTCTGGTCAACATAAGTCGCTCTTTGACAGGAGGTAAGTTTGTTCCCGATGACTGAACGAGTCATTGCATCAACCACTATATCACAAATGGTTCAGTTGGCAAGTTTTTTATAGTACTTACACGTCACTTTGTGTTGTGTATGTTCCATATAACAGAGCTTCATAAGCAGTCCACTTAACAGGCAACCGACCCTAAAAGATAAGAATAATGTCTTTATTAGGCTTCCTCGTGTTATCCTACGGTAGACTTTACAAGAGGAATTTCCTCAGATTCGGAAAGTTCAGTTGATCTATGCGACTCACTCGACTTTGTTTAGTGTAGATATCATCCTGCTGAACATTTCTCGCCATCCCAAAATCTGTCACCTTACATTTCTCTCCTTCACCAACAAGAACATTTCTGGCCGCCAAGTCACGATGAATTATCTGAAAGAAACACTATTATGTTCAAAAATGCCTGACAGTTTTACTCGTGTTTATTTCACCTGTTGACATCACATTGGCTTAACTGCACAGCATAGCAATTGATTTGTTTGTTCAAATCTGACTGTTTTGTTGGACTGGAATGATCTGTTTTCGCTTTTGTAGAAGTCACTGAATTTGCCATTATTACAGAGCTTCACTGACCTTCCTTGAAGACAAATAAGCCATCCCGTTCGCTATCTGCCACGCAAACCTCATCAACTGCTTTGAAGTTAGGTTGGTTTCCGGCTTTCTATCCGGGTTATTAAAATACGAATCATTGAGCCCTCGACTCTTTCTTAAATAACCCAGCAGATCACCGTACGGCACATACTCGATAAGAACCAGTAACGGATCTAAAATGAAGGAAAATACCGGTATCACGTAAAGTAAAAGAACGCGATCAATCAATTAAGTAATCAATCAATCAATCAATCAATCAATCAATCAAGTAGACTCGATAAATATTAAGTAGGCGAGTTCTCTTTATTTACATATACATGCGATATTATTTTAAAAGTAATTCCTTCACCTGACTTAGTGACACATCCAATCAGTTTGATCACGTGAGGATGAGGCTTCAGTTTTTTCATCACCTCAAGTTCTGACAGCAGGTCCGTCCTATCGGACTCTGGAGCGTTGTCTATTTGAGGCAAATAAATTAATAATGAAAATTCAGCAAATTTGAAAATATCAATCCATCCATCCGCTGGTCCGTCCGTCCATCCATACATCAGTCAGTCCATCCATACATCAATCGACCATTCAACTAATGAATGAATCAATCAATGAACAGCCGATCAATCGGTCAATTAGCGTCAATGCTAGAAATTAATAAGTCTGAATATCCTATAAGTTTTTTTTAATTACAAGCTTGAAAGATACGTTTCCATAACCTTTCAACATTTTCACAGCCACTGTTATGTTTTCTTGGTTGTCACTGATGTTCTTCACGGTTGCTTTGGCAACTTGGGAAAAAGCCCCCTTTCCGATATTTTTAATGATATCGACTTGCTCTCGACTGATCTCCCAGCTTCTCGTTGAGGGATGAAGCGGCATGTAATCTCCACCACTGTTAGGAATCTCGTAGGTTATGCTGGTAGCATCGGTTATTTCTGTTGACTGAAATTCTGCTTCGTGGTGGTCAACAGTGCTCTTTAAAGGAATAGAAAATAAGTCAAGAATATAACCGACTGTACCAACTTTATCAACCTTATAGCTGCTGAGGCACAATATACGGACGGTATCGTTTCCTTTCTCAGATTGAAAAAGCCATCCCTAGATATGTTCCAAACTGTTGCTGCTAGTATTTTCCTACTGTACAATGTCCCTCACTTATCAAAACGACTTCTTCCTCGACTCTATTACTAGAAGACGCTGCACAAAGGACTTACCATGTGAATGGAATCTGCAGGTGATAACAAACTTCTAACACTGGAATTTACAAACACAATTTTATCAGTTTGAACTCTGTGGAATAAGAAGCCTAAGGAGAGGTGCAAACAATCAGGGCTAGCCGTTGCTTCCTAAAGCAGTCCTTCATAAAATCTTTTTTTCCGAGACAGAGGTCGGTATACATAAGAATATTATAGATTATCTGTTGTACTCACCGTTTTTCTCGCCTAAGAACTCCTGAAAAAAAAGAAGAACATGCTCTAAGAAAGACAATAAAAAATGAAAACAAATTGGATAAAAAACATCATTCAAAGCTTTTTGTATAACTTTTAGCGCTAGTGCCTATGACATGAAATTTTCGACCCCTTTTTTATTGCAGAAAATGAAATTACATGTTCCACTGATTCGTATTTTTCCAATTTGAGCTATATTGAAGAGCATGATCTACTAGTTTTCTTGCTTTGAAGGTGGGCCATTTCGAGCTAAAAATGTGCGACTACCGGCGCGCGGCCAAAACATGTAAATTAGATCTCCTGACGTCATAAGGTGTGTAGACATGTCGATTACATTGCAGCAAAGAGGAGAATAGCGCTTGTTGATTGTCGTTTTAACTCTGGATATCGACACTGCTAAGAAGAAAACTTTCAGGACTGCTTCATCAGAACGCTGTACGTTTTCTACGCTCGAAGAAATAACGCAGAATGATTTTCTGCCTTTTATTTAGCGCGACAACTGTGATTGTGTTTGTAGCCGTTGTGCATAAACTGATGCTCAAGTGTACTTATCCGCCAAATTATCCTTTGCTTTAAACACTTAAAATTTAACATTTTTTTCACTTCATCGAAGATAACTTGGACCATGGTAGATGCTTGTTGCCGTCACCCTGCGAAGAAGTAATCTAACGTCGGAAACAGCTTATTTTCTTACTTTCGTAGTCCTGCATCGGACGGTTATTTAAAACAATTCTTTAGACCACGAGTCAAAGATATTCCGCCCCTGAGTAGGGAAATGTTTACGTTCGACTGTCTGTGTTAAAACGCTGTGTTGTCAAAGCCAGTTTTAAGCTGCGCCCCGACACTTTAGAATACTATGTCTTTCATAAAACTGATAAAACATGTTCGCAAAAAAGTCAATCGACCGGTAAAGTTTACGCAAATATAAATCATTTATATAACTCCTTTGATAACTTCAGCGCGGATCAGGCGGTGTGCGTACCCAATAATGACTGCTGTCGCTCAGCGATCGCTTCAGCTGCTTACGAATATCCTCGATAATATTCTTCAATGCTTGAAGGAGCGGTGAAAATTAATGGCTCCAATTGCGTGCGTTCACTTAGTTTAAAACCGTGATATGAAAATAATTTTCACTGACAATGCGAGCGATAGATGAGAAAACACAGGCTACCGGCCACGTTTGTATTGCATACAGGAATTTTTTTCCTCTCCGATCTTTTGTAGTCTGCTCTTGCAGTCACTGGAAAGCCAGGAGATCCCCGTTTCTCGCACGCACAAACATTCCAGGCTATGAAGCCAAAGAAAAGCTTTCATGAACTATCGGTAGTTCACTACATGCTTATAGTAGAAACAGGAGAAACTGTGGCAAGCTGAAGGGTTTACACTTGTGACGTCATAAGGAGTTTTTTCGGTACCAGTCCATGGAAAACGGAAAGGTCATTTTGGGACTACTTTGGACTTCGAAAAAAACATTTTCTCGCCCTGAAATGCTGCTAAGATTGGAGAATTACGAATCATTGGATCATAGGCTACGTTTTCCATGAAAGGTACATGAAAAGGTCATCTTACAGAGGGGAGGGTTCAGACCTCTTTGTGAAGCTTCCCCATGAACTCGCTTGAGGTCGACTTCCTTTTCTCGCAAGTTTAAACTTGCAAAAAGAATAACAGGACAAATAATCCTCAATACTAATCCACTGAGCTTGTTCAATAAAGCACTTATTATAAAGGCTCTTTTAAAACTCTGCCAATAAATTGATGCGTCCCTGTGAACTAATCTAAGCATTTAACTTAGTTTAATTTAGTTTGTTTCCGGCTCTCTCAGGTTGCTTCTCAAAATTGTCAGCCAAATAAAAAAGAAAAAAAATTCCCAAGAAACTGTTTGGTTTTTGTGCAAACTAGGAATTTGCCGAAACTAATTCTTGAGCATTCCATCTTAGCGGTCGGCGTTGAAAGGTTTGGACGGCTCTGAGAATCAATCAGAATTTTCTTTTCCAAAAAATACCTTACTGTGTCGATCCTCAGCGGGGACAGAAAACTTAGGAAGGAAACTCTTTGGCAGACTGGGTATCGGGGAAAACTATTGGATAAAGATAGTAACTAAGAAAATGCAAGGCAAGGCAGTCAATCTCAATAAGAGTAACTGTGAATGGGGAATAGAGGAAGGTTGAATGTACCCCTTGTGTATTATGTCACAGAGTGAAACACTAGTGGTTGGCATTAAAGATACAAACAGCGAAAAATGATGAAATCCTTGACCTAACCTGTTTGTTTATTTCGTTAGAACAAAAATTTCAAAAAATACTTTCACTTAGAAAAGTATCTCCAAAAAGCATTTGCCATTGGCACGTGAAATGTAAGCCTAGGTACGGTGAAGGAATTGAGGACAGAAGACAAGTTATTTATCAGCGCAATTTGTTCCGAATAAATTGTGACTTTTTTTTTACAGGAATTGTTCATTAAATGATGTGAAGACGCTCTAATGATGAGTTCGTAAATCAGTAGATCCGGTCTTTTACATTTGAGGGACAAGTTTTAATTTTGTGAATTAAGTCCGGGCATTATCATTTTCGTCTTTAAAAAGGTTGGCTCAGAGTGACCTATGATCAGGAGTTCTTTCTCCGCCTCGTCGCAGATGAGGTTCAGAGTGACCTACACTGCGACCATTGGCTTCATGGGTGACATGAAGGAGGAGGTGTGGGCTAAAAACGGCATTGCCATCAACCAAGAGAAAATTACCTCAACTTATTGCACGTCCGCAACCCACAATAGCAGAGAGGATAGATATATTATAAGCAATAAAACATGTCATTTTAAGGTGTCTCCATAGGGAAATCAGTTATGGCGTTGCTTGAACTTTCGTCTCCAGCGCGCGTGCGATCGTAAAACTATAGGGAGTCACCTTAAGAGCTCTTAACGACGTTAGCGCGAAAATATTCTACTCGATAGATTTTTCATTTTCAAAAACCTTAACCCTTGAAGAGCCATTCGAAACTGCCGCACAGCTAAACGAAGAGGTCAAATAAACGGAATTCGATGGAACGTTTTGCAAAAAATTCAAACTTGTACTCGATAGATTTTGTTCATTTTTTCACAAAACGTAGAAACTCGGTAGAGAAAATGACCCATCGAAAGAAAAATAGGGGTCACCGAACGTCCAAGATCGTGAAGTCCACGTAACGTTATAGCAATGGCCATTTGCCCTATTAATGTTCACTTTACTAATAGCGCGTGCGATCGATGCATGACGTGGCGACATTTTGTGCGCAGTAAGGATGCGCAGAAACAATTAGCACGATCGTCCTTAAACTTTTGACGCCGGCAGAGCTTGCCTCTTCTCTGACGAAAGCCTGGCTAGGGCTCTAAAGAGTGAATAGAACGTACCTGGACCTCGACGTATTCTCCAGTGGATAACACTAATAACAACTATGATTATCACCAACAGGATTATGACACTGAGATAAACAGCATGAAGAATGTCCAATTCTTTATCACATCTAATAACTGTGGTGATAACATTTAAATAAAGATTAGAAATTCACTCTTTTACCAAAACAGTCATCTCAAACCTATTAGTCTGAAGTTAAGTACCTTTTTGATTCTGCGGGCTTGTAGGTGACTCTGTGGAGTCTAAAATGAAAAGAAAACAGACATAAATTAGTCCTGGAAGAATGTGTCTGGCAAGTTGGAGGAACAGTAGTTAAAGATAACAGAAACCACAATTCGACGAGGTCCATCTAAGGCGCTACAACTTAAGTCCAGGTCAATCAACTTGCTTAATTGCTTGTTTACTTACTTAAGAAAGAACTAGTTAAATAAATAACCCTTAGAAGAATAATATTCCGTATAACTTTACCTTCCAAAACTCTGATTCTCTTTATCTTGTGCTGTTCTTTTAAACTTTCTCCATATTTATTATTTGCAGTCACCACTAAGTCATACTGCTGGCATTTGTCAAGTGTGACAACGTATTCATGAATAGAGACATCATAAATGACCTCAAGCTTCCTCCAGTCTCCGACGGTATCGTTATTGGTAACATTTCGTATATAAATATTGTATTGTGTGACATCTGCTCCATTGCTGTTGGGCTTTGTCCATTTTAAGGTTACTTCATCACTTTGCACTTCTGCAGGGACATCTATAATTTGTGGTGTCCCAGGAATGCCTGATTGATAACAATATCCATAAAAGTGTTACCTATTAGTCTGATCAAAGCATTGTACGAGTTCTTATGTCTATTATCGGCGATACGATATTTCTAACGATAAATAATAAGATTATCGTTTGGTTTCTAAGACTTATGAAAGCGGCCGCCAGGACGTGTTACCTTTCATCTTTGTGGTGATCGCCTTTTGCACTGCTGCTCCTTCAAAGACAGCATTTCTGGCAAACACATTCACATTGTACTCGGTATCTCTCTCCAGATCTCCAACAGACAGACTTGTTATTCCATGGTCAGTTATATTCACATTTTTTATCTCTTTGCCACCCTTTAGTATGACCACTCGGTATGCTGTGATAGGACTCCCTCCATCATCAGCTGGTGCAGTCCATTTTACTGTCAGTGAAGTGGCTTGAATGTCTGTAGCTGAAGATATGATGACCGGGGATCCTGGTTGTTCTACAAATGAAGAAAAGTAAACTTTGTTTTTGACCTAACTGGCAGTTTGTCACACCTCTTATAACTTGAAAATGTAATAGAACTAAGGGATTAAAATCCACCTTTTAAAAGATTCAAATTCTCCATATTATGACTTGCTTTTTATATCAACTTTAGATCACCTTGCCTATGGCAATGGGTTATTATCGATCTCTCAAAGAAGAGGAATAATCACGCTCATTCCAAAACCAAATAAAGATACCAACTCACTCCATAACCTCAGACCGATATCACTGCTCAACACAGATTACAAAATTTTAACTAAAGTTATCGCAGAAAGGTTAGAAAGGTTAGAAAAAGTTTTACTAAAAGTAATAAACCGGGGTTCTATCTGGATACATAAAAGACGGTATATCGGTGAAAGCGTCCGTTTAATTTCCGGAGGAATCCCTGGAATCGATCTTTTCATCGATTTTAAAAATGCTTTAGATACTATTGAATGGGACTTCCTTAACAGCTGTCTTGAAGTTTTCAACTCCGGAGGCGACAGGTCAGTAATCTTATACAATAACGTTTCGAGCTGCATTATAAACAACGGATTTGGGTCCGAATTTTTCTCTTTAAAACGTAGTATTCAGAAAGGTTGTCCCTTGTCCGGCTGCTATTCGTAATTGGTGTAGAATTACTCGTAAGAACTATCAAAAATAAACACAAAAGTCTTTTTATACACAGATGAAACCAATGTTTGTGTTCGAGATCTCGATTCCGTTGCCCATTTGCTAACTCTACTTCAAAAGTTTAAAAATCTTTCCGGTTTGGAAATCAACACAACAAAGACTGAAGGAGTGTGACTTGGCAGGTGGAAGAACAAAACCGATACGTTTTTGGCTTTCGCTTGCCGCGGGATTCAATAAAAGCTCTTGGTATTTTCTTCCTTTATGATGAAAACAAAACTAATGAATTAAATTTTGTGGAGAAAATCCGGAACTTAAAAAGACCCTAAATAGTTGGAAAAAAAAGAAATCTCACACTGAACGGAAAAATCAACATAACTAAAACGTTCGGACTTTCTAAATTAATTTTCAACGCCTCTGTTCTTGTCATACCCGAGCTTTTTAGCAAGGAAATTAAAAAAAAATAATTGTTGACGTTATCTGGGATAAGAAACCGCAAAGATAAAAAAAGTCAACTATCATAGGAGTGGAAAAAGTAAGGCGTACTCAAGGTGATCAATTTTAAAATTACGAATAAAGCAATGAAAGTTGCTTGGATACCACCTTTACAAACCAGGTCTGACGCATCGTAGAAAATCACCCCGGAAGCCTCGCTTGAAAATCCTGCAGGAATATCAATCCTTGCACAATGCAACTAGGACGTCAAATTCTTGCCATTTAACAACCTCCCAGACTTCTGTAGTGACATCTTAAAAACTTGGCAAAACACTAGGTCTGCTTTCTAAAGAGTACTTCCCTCCCGCAGCGAAATAATTTGGAATAATAACAACATCGTAATAGATAGTAAAGCACCTTTTATAAAAGCTGCCGAGAAAAAAAAACACATTGTACGGGTTGAAGATCTCCTCGACAATAACAGTAACTTCTTTCCTTTCAGTATTTTCTCTGAAAATTTTTATCTCGAAACACCCTTCACTCTTTATTGCGGCTCAATTAATTCTGTACCGACCCCTTGAACAATAAAACAATAAAAGGGACTCCTTTGCACGTAGCGTAAAATGACACAACGAAAATTTCCACCAAAAGCGTTTACTCTATTATGTTAATTACATTTGAACTACGGAGAAAGAATATCTTTCTCCGCAGTTGAAATATATGATCTTTCGTATATTCATTTGCATATTGTATATTGTTTGTAAATTGAAGACTAATAATAACAATAATAATATTAAACTTTAGTTTACATTTTAAATAGTTTTACTCCGTGAAAAATGGAAGTGGAAGCTTTGTTACTTTCTACATTTTTTTTAAGTTCATTAACATGCAGTCAACTCATGCTACAACAAACATTATTCATATATAAACAATACCCTTTATTTGGCGCGAAAATGTGCTATAATATTTGTCCTTGTTTGTTATCTGTTCTGAGCAGCGAAGAGGTTTCCGAGAGCTTCGCTCGAGGAAAACTGTTCGCTTCTTGGAACAGATAACGTTCAAGGACAAATATCCGAGCATATTTTCGAGCCAAATGGATGCTATTGTGCTTATTACCCTTTAAATATCTTTGGCAACATGCACAGTCGGTTTTCAAATATCACTTGGCTATTCCCCAGTTTTAGCTGTGGAATATTCAGTCACGTGACATGTTTAGATCAATCGCACTCGAGTGAAACTATTTGATGGTCATAATTGTCAATATGTTGGCACATACCTATCTGTAGCATAGTCATTGAAGCGTCGTTGAGAGGATCAAGGCCATTGTAAGCGCTGCACTTGTATTCACCAAAGTCTTGATCATCAATTATCGTCACCTTGACTTTGCTTTCCTTAGCTGTGACTGTGTTGATTTCAATTCCATCGGGTTTGTACCAAGTTAGTGTTGGTGTAGGAACACCATCTGACATACACTTTAACGTGACTGTTTGACCAATCCAAGACTTGGCAGCTGACGAATTAACACTTAGTATTTTTGCTGGATCTGTAAAAACAAACACAATACAGTTATCAATAGAAAATACCTTGTTTTATTTAGCTTGCATTCGCTATCCTAAAAAAGAAATTCCGTTTAAGTTTGTTTTGCAAGGTCTGGATGTATATTGTAACACTAAATCAGACTCACAACGAACCACCAGGATCTCTTTGTGAGATTTTGTTCCTGCTAAGTTGTTAGCTGTACATGTATACAATCCATCATCTGTCCTCTTTATTTGGTTGAAGTTCAAATACGCTGTGTTCCTTCCGTAACTTTTGGTTTGTCCATTTCGTATCCATGATACCTCCGGGTCCGGTTTTCCAGTCGCTGTACAACTGATATTGACTGAGGAGCCCTCAATGTAACTTCCGTTTACTGACCCTGTGTTGATAACTGGTATTTCTGCAATACAAAAATGAGTATGCCACGCAGCAAACGTATAAAGTGGAGATTAATAGCAAAGCACTGATGGAAGTACTGGAAGACAATAATCTCTAAAATCCGTCCTCTTGCTTATAACGACGACAACATTTTACTTAGGGTCGATTACCAGCTGCTGCACGGGAAGGGATCTTGCGCTCCACCACTGAAGTGGAAATCAGTCCTACATTTTACCGTATTCATGATGGTTGGATCACGGTGATACTACCTACCGGGTAGGCGCGAGGTGGGTGCTTATTCGAGGCTTGGCGCTCAATCGAATAAATACGGTAAAAATGATGTCCTAAAAACAAATATAAGGCTACGTAGTACGTGTAACGAAGATATTCTTTGTTCAGCAAAAAATTAAACTTTTTCTCCTTTACGAACATGTTACAGTATTTACCTGCCACAATAAGTCGAACCATGCTCCGGTGGTCTTGACCTGCACCAGGCTCAGCAGATAGTCTACATTGAAACTGCGTGTTGTCTTGAGGAGTAGATACATTCTCGATGATAAGAGTAGCATTTCCTACAAAACTTACTCTTCCTTTGTAAGCAGAGGGTATGCTTGGCAAGCTCAAAACAACACCGTCTTTTGTTTTCGCGATCATGCCAACAAAAATAGCAGAGTTTAGTACACTGAAGACAACGCCTTGAAGTTCTGCTTGTTTGTCATCCACGCTGTATTGCCACACCAGCGTGGCATTGGTTCCTTTTCTTACATAGCTTGGATTAGGAGGTTCCAATGTGAAGTTTAGTTTCCCCTCTATCCAGGCCAAGAATAGAAAAAGTATAGAAATAGGTTTCGCTCTGAAAAAGGTGGAAGACCTTTCAAGAGAATCAATTCTTCCATGCTATTCCACATGTTAATTATCTATGCATATTTACCGAAATAGAGCTAACAAGGACAACCGGAATTAATTTGCTTTTTCGCAACTTAACGTTTATTTGGGAGCTTGTCAATCCAGCGCCATTGCTATGGAACATTTCACAACGTTTGGCATTTGGCAATCTGATTAAGAGAGATAGTTCTTCTGCCGTGACAAATTAAGGTACTTAATTTTACATAAATATTCTAGAACACCAATAGCACACGCGGCGCAGTACAGCAACAGAAGAGAACATCAGTCACGCTTAAAAGTAAAGCATGAACAAAAGCAAATAAATGAACCGAAACTTAATCTACCACACTAACGATAAAAATTCGCACTCTGTTGAGTTGTTGGATGAAAAAGAATAATTTACAGACATCAGTTCCTGGGGAAATATAGATCAAGAAATTTTTGGCAAATGTCATTTGCCTCTAAGCGGAAGTTAATTAGAAATAATGACATAGTCACTTCGTGGATTACCTACTTGTAGGCGTAGGCGTGTGCCATATTTGTTCACAGCCTTAAAAAGAATGATATGAATATTGTTCGATAACACGGTTCCATGTTTTTTGTGAAGATCGTGCTAACGTTTAAAGTCTCCAGTCATTCGTAAATATGTAAAATCGCCTGCTTACAGTGTCTGTGTTGTAATACTCACCTCCACAATAGAAATACGTCGTCAAACCAAGTACCAGGCAAACCATGCATTTTCCCAAGCTCGTCATTTCACTGTTACTTAAATTCAACATCGGGATTATGATATTCGCAACTCGTAATTTTGCGAGATTTCTTTCGTCTGGTCCGCTCCACATATATTCCAGGTCATTTCACAAGATAGCGTGACAGACCTACACGTTGTGCACCTTAGATTCCAGGCTCCTCACCGTTGGTCTCACCCAAAATGAACTTTCCGACTCCTGTTTTCATAAATCAAAGTGAGCTGGCTCATTTTCATCAGATTTGTGATTTCCTTTTAACTCTGAAGATAATCCGAACAATCCAAAAATAAAATAACTTTATTGGAAGAACATTTATCTCATGAGCTGATACTGATACATATTTAGATTACTCGATGGGCTCTGTATGTTAATTTGATTCAGAGTCACCGCTGCCGTAAACTATTCTCGTCCGTCTTAGCCGTCTTAGTTTATCCCCAAAACCCGAATGAGTTACAGTCAAATCTATCCCGTTATAACCAGTAAAACCCGTCAGTAATGCTGAGTCACTAGTAGCGAAGCCTTTCTGGAATGAATTTTTCTCTCTGAACAGCGAAATAGCGAGACAAATTTCCCTTAGCCTGCAATGCAGGTGTATTTTGAACGAGCGAGGGGGGGGGGGGGGGGGGGGGGGGGGGGGGCGCTACATTCGTCATTTCGGATTCAGAGGAACCAACTGGACATAAATTATCCAGCACTAACCCACAAAAACGTCTACACTGCAGGATAGATTTCTCTAATTGTTGGACTGTTAAACTTGTTTCTTCAATTATTTCTAAAAGATGTAGCGAAATACTCGGCTAAAACGCGATTTCATTTAGTTCATAGCCTTTATTAAGCAGACTTAGTGATTAATTATTCCGTTTCAAAAAACTTCATATTGACAAATCGGATACGTGTAACCAGATTTAGTCAATAAGATGTACATAGCTACTTTTTCTTTCGGTGTATAATCGTTTCTCTAAAGAAAAATAAGACTTAAACGACATTACATTCTGCTTCTCATTGAGAGTAATATTTAATAAAAAATACCTCATATTGTCATAAAAACCATGTTCTAAACCTGTGATAAGATTATATCAGGGGTACCCATCGGAAGGAAGCAGGGGGGTAGGCAAGGGGTTTTCTAGAAATGCAAACCCTTGTTTGCATCATAGTCAGAAAGCTGAATAGGAGGGGTACCCAACTGTTATTTAGCTAGAACTGGGTGTAGGGAGTTTTAAGGGGGTTCGGTTTTATTGGAACTGTCCGGGCAGTGAAAGTTATTCGTAAAAACCAAGATCATGATAACAAATTGAGTGATTAACTGGTTATTCAGCTTTTAGATCCTCAACATTTGCGTACAAAGTGTTGTCGTATTCTTTAAGGTTGACGTACGTCTGCAGAAAAAGGGAAGTCATATTACTAATTAGTAAGGTGTCATTTGTGAGGGAAGCTTGTCTACTGAGCGTAAATTAAAATTCTTTGACAAAAAATTAGAACAAAGTAAAACGACAAATTCAGTAAAATTGCCAACTTCGAAGGCAGTTTTTACGAAAAGGTTTTTCTGTAAAAGCGACCTTCTTAAGTATCTTGTGGGTAGTATCACTTAGACTGACAACTGGTACATGCAATGCTTGAGCAAGAGCTCTTGCAACAATCAAGCCAGGCAGGTTATAACTTGCAACCAAGAATTAAAATTCTTGGTTGCGTGGTCCTATGCACGCAAGATTTTCTTGGTAAGTTGTATGTTAAATAAATGCATAAAGCCGAACTTACCTTGTGGTTTCTTTCCATTTCTTTCATCGTTTCCGTTAGTTTGACAAAAGTTGGTCGGTCTCTTGGCTGTTCCTCCCAGCACTTAAGCACAACCTGATATCTAATATACACCAATAATCAGCAACAATAAAAGTAACAATAATAATAACAACTTCACCATAATACTTAATCACAATCGTTCCTCCTTCTAATGGCGTTTCCGAGGTTAGAAAAGATAATGGTCAGACATAGGACGATTTTAAAACGATTTTGGAATTTCTTTTTTGTACGGAATAGGGACTCTGATAATCCCCAACTAGAATCGTGCTAGTGAAATTGTCGATGTCATACAACGCTGGTTTCTTACTCGGAAATCCACAGAAAGGTGGTAGAAATGTCCAGTCATACTAGCGGCTAAATTGTCGCATTAGAAATGTGTTCTGTCTTGGGCACGGTCAGGATGACTAAGAGAGCTATAAGGCTGTTTAACCGTTTATCGTTGCTTGTATGTACCCCTAACTTACTGCAGATGAATAACAAAACTCGGTAACTATTTTCAATTGACGACTTCTTGTTTGCCCGCGGTTAAAGCTCTTAAGCCTTTTAAGTTTTTTTTCCGGCTATTAGCTTGATTCAGCTTTGTTTACTGATCGGGGACCCTTTTATTTTCTCTTTTAGAGTATCGTGTCAGAACATGGTGAAAGCAGAATGTGACTGAGTCATGAGCGTGTACTAGAGATTCCCCAAAGGTTTTAGTCATGTTCTCCATCTTTTGTCTACGAGAGTGCATACATTGGGTTAGAGTAATAAAACCTCTTTGACTTGCAATCGTCAAGTTTGTCCGTTTTCGAAAAGGATTAGACTGAAGTTAACCACTGAATAGCGATGCGTTATATAGGGTTTACTCGAATAATTTTTTTAAGAGTGCGGTGTTAAATACGACTTTCTAATTGTACATTATTTTACTTTACAGGAAGAAGCTTGATAATGATGGCAAGATAATTAAGATATGTAAGGTTTGTAGCTAGCTAGTTACAGTTTGGTGTCCACATGTTTTGGTTTTGGCATTCTGAATCCTTCTTGAAGTTTCCTGGCGAGTTGTCGAGCGTTTACTCCTGGATACGGAGATCCACCTAAGTATGACAATGGACGGAAATATCATTGGTGGCAAATTTATGATTTCACATGTGGAACTTCAAAACTGTTATTGTAACGTTTGATGCGTAATTTCTCGACAGAATAAAATAAATAAGTTTAAAACCCACGATTATAAGCCTAGTTTGTGACTCGTGATATTTAAAGTTAATCAAATGGTACACACGTGAAATTAATAAATAGTTTAGTCAAAATTCTATAAACCCACGGCTTAATGGTTGGAAAATCAATAGAAATTTGCCAACCGTTTGTGAATTATTTCCTATTTCACCCGTTGCCATTTGTTTACCAATATGAACAAAACAGTTTCGATGATGTAAATTTATAGTGTGTATGTAAAAACAAACCTACCTATGGTGAGAATCTCGTATAACAGAACACCATAGCTCCAACTGAAAGAAAATAAAACGAGTAATACTTCGTCCATGCAATAAGTTGTACGGAGGAAGAATTTGGGAAAATAATGGGAATAAGCAGAGGTGGATACCTTTCTTGGTACTCTGTGAAATAACTGTGATTTCCAAGAATTTGTCTTTCAAGGAATCGCACTTTCATAAGAAGCAGCCAATCATTTTTTTCAATCATGGCTTGTTTTCGAAGCTTTAACAATCACTGTATCCAATCATGTCATAATAGAATAATAATAAAGTTGTTTATTATAGTGAACAGTCTTCATAACTCAAACACAAAACACGCACGTGGTCGTCACTTTGGGATTATCCCGGGAAAAACTCAGTCTCTCCTTTGCCAAGTTTCAGTGTCCTCCCTTCGTTCTTTTGTTATGACTAAAACATCATTATGGTTTGATCACTTCGAAGTCTGACGCAATTTCATCTTCTATGGCCTCGTAGGTTACTTAGTACCCAAAGCAACGATAGTGCACGTTTAGTTTTAATGAGGTCAATAATATTTCTTGGCACCCCGTCTCTCCTCCATTCCTTACTATGAGCAACGTTCAGAAATAAATTCCTGATTTTATTTGTAGCATATTAAATTACTTTGTACTCTTGCTTGGGCTTCCAGCGGTAGGTGGCACAAAATTGCATTCGTAAGTCTACCTTGAAACGAACAGTTCAAGTCAAATACTTTGATCTGCTTCTGGTTCGGTGGAATGACAATAATTTAATCCGAAGCTCAGAAGGAAATACGTGGGATCTTTTTCAGCGATTTAATTACTTAAGAGTTAATGCTCTGCTTTCTACGTTGTGTGGTTTCTAATACGTGCCAAGTCTTACCCTTCTGCGTGGCGCACCATTGCGTTGCCAATTACCACCTTCCTCAATTGCAAAAATTTCTAGTCCTCGCACGGCTTTGCCAGAACTTAGGAATTAGCTAGGAATTATTGATTAAATTTTAACACGTGTAGCAGTTAAACAAAACATAATAAACTATAATTAACATTCCCATGGCTGTTAGGACAAAATGAAGAGACAAATGTTCTTAGATTGCTTATTACTTACACGTCACTTTGTGTTGTGTATGTTCCATATAACAAAGCTTCATAAGCAGTCCACTTAACAGGCAACCGGCCCTGAAAGATAAACATCTTTACTAGACTTCTTCGTGACATCGTGCAACAGTCTGTCAACGAAAATCATCATAACTAATTTTTTTGAGGAACTCGGTGGATCTATTATGACACTCACTCGACTTTGTTTGTTGTAAATGTCATCCTGCTGAACATTCCTCGCCATCCCAAAATCTGTCACCTTGCATTTGTTTCCTTCACCAACAAGAACATTTCTGGCCGCCAAGTCACGATGAATTATCTGAAGTAAAGATGTGAATATTTCAAAATTATTATTGTAAGTCTCTTTCCAGGTTTAACATATCTTTAGCAGTCATATAATAGCAATTCTTATAAATGTTTCTACCTTTCTTGACGACAAATAAGCCATCCCATCAGCTATCTGCCACGAAAACTTCATCAACTGTTTTGAAGTTAGATTGGTTTCTGGCTTTCTATCCGGGTTATTAAAATACGTGTCATTGAGCCCACGACTCTTCCTCAAATAACCCAGCAGATCACCATACGGCACATACTCAATAAGGACCAGTAACGGATCTAAAATGAAGGAAAATGCCCTTATCTTATAAAGTTCAAGAATAAAACGACTACGGTAACAATCTCCGTGAACTGCAAGGAACGTAATCAAGGAAACGGAAAGAGAGAGTACACAGCAAACATACGAAGAATATTATGGTATATGTTCATACAGTCCGCTTTTAAATGTTCAATCTTAGACATTGATTGATATCCTGTTAGCGATTTCAGTGTGCGTTTTCATAAAACAAGCTTTGTTTAAATTTCTAATACAATCACCAACTTGGCATACCGTCTTACTGAACTCGACTCCTGATAGTTAAATTGACGTAGCCACGTGACATTACATAGAAAAATATTTTCTTTACCCGTCTCAGTAACACATGCAATCAGCTTGATCACGTGTGGATGAGGCTTCAGTTTCTTCATGAGCTCGAGCTCTGAGAGCAGGTCCTTCCTATCTGATTCAGGTGCGTTATCTACTTGAGACAAAATAATTAGAAAATTAGCAGAAGAGAGATGAGTCAATCAATGAATCGATCAATCAATCAATCTATTGTTCCATCGATCGGTCACCTTATTTAGTCAGGCAGTCTGTCATTGTGTCTGTCGGTCGGACGGTCAGTGAGTCAGTAAGTCGGCTAGTAAGTCATTGAGTCAGTAAGTTAGTATAGTAGTATAGTATAGTATATCTTTATTGCGCCTTACTCTCCAAAGGGAGGTATTGGTCTGTTTACAATAAAGGTTTAAC
>OMLO01000653.1_pt1 | contig 23748 bp, 17 predicted proteins | sample 1674811 | NCBI WGS metagenome assembly OMLO01 (sample SAMN06265003, study PRJEB25207) | coral metagenome | isolation source: Coral host | place: Mexico:La Bocana,Puerto Morelos, Mexico | collected 2008-11-13
CAAAACACAACACAAAATCATTGAAACACAATTACCAGTGCAGAATTGATGTGTGATTATACAACGTATAATCCTATCATTAGTCAACCGCTTGCTGATAGGGTTTTTCTTCATTAAATCTGCCTGATGAGTGCGCAAGCAATACACAAATGTGTATTGAGCACTATTTAGCAGTGTTTACTACAACTTCTCACGATTAATATATTATATAATATTTTTCCTTATATTGCGCTTTTTCTACAAAAATAATCAAAAGCGCAGGACAATTATTTACCACCAAGCATTTAAACTACACTTTCATCCCGACAAGCCTGTTTCGTGATTGCTCACTCATTAGGGAATTTTATTAAAAGAATATTCAAAGCCATCCTTATATACTATAAAATTTAAATGTTTCAGTGTTAAGTTGTTACGTAGCAACGCTTTCCTTATGTGGCGGCAAGAAGAAACAAGCTTGTTACGTTTGTTAAGGGATGACAAATCAGGTCGACAGATGATTAAAAAGTTCTCTCTAAGACAGAGATTACATCTTTTACTTGAGCTGTTGTAGGATGAGCTGGATGAAATGATATGCCATGAAATAGTTTAGTCAGTGTTGCTGTCTTTAAGAGTCCAGATATATTTGCTGAATTCTGTGGAGTTCTTGTGTTTTGGCGTGGCAGAATGATGCAATGTGATTTCTGTATCTTGTCTTGAAGTCGCTTTCTGTTAGTCCGGTGTATGCTTCAGAAGTGTTTTTGTCGTTACCTTTGACGGTTGCTTGGTAGAAGACTGATGATTGGCGATTGAGCGTAGTTGTATCTGCTTTCCTCAGGTGTGTATGTGTAGTATTCATGATGAGGCCCAGAAGGCCGAAACAGTACTGTCTGCAGTTAGCTATAATTATATTTAAGCATAAGACCACAAGTTTTTGTGATTTATAGACTGATAAGCCACGTGGGATGTTGGAAGAACACGAGAGAATTCTTCGAGTGTTCTTCCATCGTCCCAAGTGGTTTATCATGCTATAAACCATGAAAATCTTGTGGTCTATTGCTTTTTATATAATAATTCAGAAGGCACACAAAATTTCCATGAGTTTACTGGCACATTAAACCATAGCTGATTGACCAATCAGAACGCGTGCATCCATTTGATTATTATATAAATAGGTATATATATAGGCAGAATATGAAGGTTTACACAGACGGTGAACTCCCAGCAGAAGGATTCAAAGGATACAACACCACCTCGTCATTTATAGACAAATCTGAATGAGAACAGTGGGGTGAACTTCTTACTGGTCTAACTGGATTTAATAACGTTTCGGCTGTTCAGCCTTCCTCAGATAAACGTAAAAACTAAAATAACTATTTACAATGGCTGCGTGTATCGGAGGTTCAGGCTTATATAGCAATTTAATTAGGAGATATAAAAAAGTTTAATTTACAATAGTGTGAATAAAAGTAAGCGACAAAAGTTACGTAATAAGCCAAACGTAATACATTCCCCGCAAAAGACCTCTGAATGATCCTAATTAAGGCCATAATTAAGTCCCAAAGCAGGGCCCTTAAACAATACAGTAATAAATTTCTTGCTGAGGTACCTCGAGCAGCCCCCCAAAAATGTAATTTCTGACGAATGAGCTCGCGAAGAAAGCCGAAATAACTATTTCCTCAGATTTAATCCATAAAATTGTAAGTCATGCTAACGATTTGCATAATGTTAGCATGTATGTTCTTTGTTTCACTGGCTTTTTCAGATTTAATGATAATTCAAGAGTTAGAAGAAGTGATAATTCTTTCCGTGTAGGCTTCATTGGTAATTCAGGTGCATAAAAGTAAGAATGATCAGCTCTCAAAGGGAAAGAAGTAGTTATTTCTGAGCTGTCTAGCCCCGCATGTTAGTCTACTTAAGATTCCACATTCCCCCAATCCTCATTTCCAGGACCTCATTTCCAGGCCCTTTTCCGAGGGGAAGGGCTTTTGCAAGTTAGTCTCCCCAGATAAACCTATCAGCTACAGCTGCATTCGGGATGGATTCCGACGAGACTTTGAAAACTATTGGGTTGACACATCTAAGTTCGGTCTTCATTCCTTCCGTTCGGGTGGGGCCACCTCGGCGGCTAACAATAGCGTTAACGACCGTATTTTTCAGCGTCATGGCCGCTGGAAGTCTGCTGTGGCAAAAACGCTTATGTCAATGACAGCATCGAGCAAAGACTCACAGTTTCTAAGTTTTAGGGCCTTAAATTATTCGCGTCTCTTTTCTATTGCACCCAATACTTTGTCGCTCTATCGTGTTTGGGTTGGTTCTTGCCAGGCCCTCCCTAAATAAACTTATATTTCCTAATAGTTGTGTATTCATTCGTTGTGAAGTGGAGACAAAATACAAAAATAACAAAATCCTCCAACGGGGCCCATGAACGCCAAAAGCAAGTCACAAAGGGCTAATGAATAAAATAGGACCTGGACAGTCAAGTAACAATCATTATCGAAGCAAGAACATGTTAAAAGGTCTAATTAATTGCTATAATTAATACGACTTTTGGAACGAAATTCCCGTTGGTCTAAACATTTTGACCAATTATTACTCACCAGATATATATGTATATATAAATTATATTTCCTTGCGGTGAATGGATTTGAAAGAGCGCTCAACTCTTAGGAGTGGAGGGCTATGTTTGGCTACATATGGCTCTATATGCCTATGTATGACTATGTATGGCTATGTGGGCTATAAATGACAATGTAGGGCTATGTATGGCTATATATGATTATGTATGACTATCAAGGGCTATGTATGGTTATGTATGGCTATGCATGGCTATGTATCCCTATGTATCCTATGTCTAGTTATGTAAGGCTATGTAGGGATATGTATGTCTATGTAGAGCTGTGTATGGCTATGTCGGGCTATGTATGATTGGCGTAGGGCTGAGCGCTAGGGGCCACTCCTGACAGTGAGAGGGGCTATTTAGTCCCACTGGACAGCTACCGCCCGCTTTAAGCTGAGCAGCCCTCCGCCAATAAGGTGCTGTCCCGCTATGGTTCACCTGTCCTGTGTGGGTGCATAGGTCTTAGGCTTGGAAACAGGCTGACAAGTGGACCACAATTCCTTCACCCACGGATAGAGCAAGACGAAAAAGCCCAGCTCTCAAGTTTGGGAGCTGGAATGTTCGAACGACTGGCTTGAACATAGACATACGAGATATTGATGGCCCACGCAAAACTGCTGTGATTAGCAGTGAACTAGCAAGACTCAATGTTGACATTGCAGCTCTACAAGAAACACATTTAGCAGACTACGGCAGTCTCAGAGAGAAGGAGTACACATTCTTCTGGCAGGGCAAGAACGAAGAGGGTCGCAGGGAGCAAGGAGTTGGCTTTGCCATCAGGAATGGGCTCCTTCCAATGGTGGAGCCCGGCGACTATAAGTCAGAGCAAGTCATGCATATTAAGCTCCATACTGTAACAGGAACAATCCACCTTGTATCTGCTTACGCTCCTACTCTGACATCCAGTAGTGACATCAAAGATGCTTTTTACAGTGCGCTCGAAGACTCCATCAAAAGACTAACAAAAAACCACTCGCTGATAATTATTGGTGATTTCAATGCTACAGTAGGGGATGACCAAGGGTCATGGCCCATCAGCCTCGGGCATGCTGGTGTTGGCAAGTGCAGTGAAATGGTCAGCGGCTCCTCGAGCTCTGCACACATTATCAGCTCTGCATTGCCAATACATTCTTTGCAGTCAAGAAGCAGCAGCGCGTATCCTGGATGCACCCAAGATCCAAGCATTGGCACCAGCTGGACTTATTATCACTCGCCGTTCCACCTGCGCTGCTTACGGCGCATTCTCTCCATTTCCTGGCAGGACCGCATTACGAACAGTGCTGAAAGAGCAGGCATCACCTCCGTATACACCCTTCTTCGCCAAAGACGTCTGCGGTAGATTAGCCATGTACATCGAATGGATGAGGGCCGCATTCCCAAGCAACTCTTGTACGGAGAACTAGTACAAGGAAAAAGGCCGGTAGGACGACCGAAGCTCCTTTTCAAGGACGTGGCGAAGAGGACATGCAGGCCATTGGTCTTCCAATGGATTCGTGGGAGACTCTCGCCAGTGACAGGAGTGCGTGGAAAACAAATTGCACCGAAGCCCTACGAGAGAGAGAAAAGCTTCTGCACATCACAGTGGATACCAGGCGAGAACGTCAGAAGGCCTGGGCCCTTGCTCCACCCACTGGTTCCACTTATGTCTGTGGTTCTTGTCATCGCATCTGCCGATCAAGAATCGGACTCCAAAGCCATCTCAGAAAATGTCTAAGGAAATGTACAATTACTAACACACGTTAAAATTATGGACTAGATTGTCCGATAATGCCAATATATACATGTATGTATTGGCATACATGGTATGGCTACATATACGTATGGCTATATATGGTTTTCTAAAGCTATGTATGGCTATGTACGGCTATGTAGGGCTATGTAGCTATAAATGGCGATGTAGGGCTATGTACTACTATATATGGCTATTTATGTCTTTCTAGAGCTATGTATAGCTATGTATGACTATGTATGGCTATCTATGGCTATGTAGGGCTATGTATGACTATGTATGGCTACGCAGGCTATATACGGTTATGTAGGACGATGTAGAGCAATGTAGGACTATGTATGGCTATTCAGGGCTATTTAGGGGTATGTATGGCTATGTATGGCTATGTAGGGCTATGTAGATCTATGTATGGGTATGTAGGGCTATGTATGGCTATGTAGGGCTATGCATGGCTATGTTGGGCTATGTAGGGCTATGAATGGCTATGTATGGTTATGAATGGCTATGTATGGCTATGTATGGTTACAGAAGCATATGAGGTGATATGCTTCTGATGGTTATGAATGGCTATGTATGGCTATGTATGCCAATGTATGGCTATGTGGGCTATAAATGGGGATATAGGGCTATGTGCTGCTGTATATAGCTATGTATGGCTATATAGGGCTATGTAGGGCTATGTAGCTATAAATGGCGATGTAGGGCTATGTACTACTATATATTGCCTACTATATATGTCTTTCCATAGTTATGTATGGCTATGTATGGCTATGTAAGCGCCATATTTTCGATGTTTGATCTAAGGAGCGTTGCGATAGTTACAAAAAGTAAAATGCGCATTTGCCCTTGCCCTTAAAAATGCACATTTTCCCTCATAGCTTCGCTTCTCGGCCCAGTATTCTCCTGTCTCGGCCAAATATTCATTTTTTTCGGGCAATCTCTCAGCCGCGGTATTATCGGCCGACATACTTTATACCTCCCCTTTACAAAACCTGATTGGTCTGAGCAAACAAGGTGTGGCAGGATCCTATCTATTCTTTTGGCAATTACTTTTGACATAATTTTAACAAAGTTATTGGGCGCCAGTTATTTAGTAATTCGAGATCAGAATCCTCCTTCGGAACAAGCGTGATCACACCTCGACGTTGAGAGATTGACATTTCACCTCTGTTATACGCTGAGTTAAAATTGTCTACAAGGTCGCGTGCGAACAAATCAAAAAGCAATTATAGAATTCCCAAGTAAAACCATCGTCTCCTGGAGATTTTTCCCTTTTGAAAGTGCGAAGAATGTCCTGACATTCCTTAAGAGTGATTTCTCCTTCGAGTTCATCTCTAACTGTATCTTCAAGCTTTGGTATTTCAAGATTTTCAATGAACTCCTCAAAGAAATCATTTCTTCTGTCTATAACAGATGAATATAGATTTCTATAATACATTTCAATTTCCTTTAATAATTCCAATTCATTACAAATCATTTTGCCATCCGGTCTCTTTAAAGATTTGATGACCTTACGGTTATAATTCCTTTTTTCCAAATTAAAAAAATATTTGTTTGGCTTTTCGCCTTGTTCAATCCATTTTGTTTTGGAGCGGATAATTGCTCCCTTAGCTTTATTTTCATAAAGAAGACAAAGATTCTCCTTTAACATTATATGTTCGGTTTTCCATTTTTCCATTTTTCCATTCATCATCGTCAGGGGTTTGTCTCTGGCGGAGGTGGATTTCCACAAAGTGCCTCCCTTCTTGTCAATTGACTGTAGAGTAATGTTCCAGTCGCCTCCTACAACGAGTCTTTCAGTGTCTGTGTTGGACATTAGGTATGCGCTTAGATCTTGCAAAAAAACTTGTTGATTTCTTTGATCATTAGGAACATAGATATTGCATAAAGAGAATTTGCTGCCATTTAGGTTTAAATCGACCGAAACAATTCTTCCATTTTGATCTTTTTGTAAATTTTCCGAAGCGCAATTAAATGTAGGATTGATTAGAATACAGACACCTTTACTGTGTGTGGATCCGTGCGAAAAGAAAATGATACCTCCCGATTTACTTCTCCAAACAATTTCATCGCTTAGCTCTGAGTATGTTTCTTGCAGAAAATAGACTTCACAATTTTGATCTTTAAGAAAACAGAAAATACTTCCCCTCTTCACCGGGTTTCTTAGTCCTCTGACATTTAAAGTCATCACATTAAAATTACACTGCATGATCAAGGTTGTCAATGCCTACAAAACTTTTCACCTTAGTAGTAGTTTGAGAAATATTAAAACTTGATTTAAATATGCAGATTGGGAAAACAGACAAACGAAACACGCAGCACAACGCAACACAAAACCAAAAAAGACAAAAATAAATATATCATTGTACTATCATACAAGTATACACACACGCATACAAAAAAAATAACGGAAATAATTCTAGGAAAAGACGTTTATCAATCTAATATTGATCTTCTACATTTCTAGCTCCTTATTTATGGTGCCAAATATTCCAGTTGAAAATAACAAAAACATGTAGATGAAATTTAATAATTTGCAAAAGGATATACAGATCCCGTCAGATTTACTGCAATGGCTGATCTGGCGCAACATATTTTCCGTTCACAAAAAGTTTGTCCGGATTGGCTTTGCTAAAGTATGCTTTGCATCCTCTCTCTCTGGCTTCTTTACATTTTTCATTTGCTGTTTCCTTAGTTCATACAAGTCCTTCGGTATGTCCTCGAAGACATGGAAATCTTGATTACTTTTGAGGTGTTTACGGTGAGCCATCCAGATGGGCAACAACATGGCGACAATAGAGACATCTGTCATTGAGTTCTACCATCGAAACGAAATGTCATTACTCTAGAGCTCCGAAGCATCGAAATTAATACTTCTTCTAAAGCAAGAACTGTTTAGTTATCGGACCGCCATTTTAATGTCACGCAGTGCACGAACTTGGAAATTTAAACGTACTCTGTTGCATAATGAGGAGCCCTGTCGGGCTTAAACGTTGCAAAATGTAAAGTAATTAGAGGATCTTACATCTGATAAAACCAAAACTTCAGATGGAATGATTATTTTTTTTTAATTTGGAAAATTATTACGTTACATGGAAGCCAAGAATATTAAAAATGTCTGTGTAGAGCTTCATTCAATGGTTTTGGGTAAATACACAGTCTACCTTTGCCATTTTTCTTTGTTGTGACCACAACAGCTGAAATCCGATTGGTAGGTGTATCGACCTTCTGAATCACTCCAATGTTCTCTGAGAACAATGGGACTTTCCTTTTATGTAGCTGGACTGCCTGAACATTCTTGTCTATCTCCAGGTGGAGTAGCCTTTCTAGTTTGCCTTCTCCAGTGAACACATTGGTGTATAGCGAAATCTGGTCTTCCTCCTTGGGACATTTCTCTTCCACACCACTCGACTACACAGAAAGGATATTCTGGCTGTTGACTGTTAGCAATTGAAGATGTTCGCTGGCCCTTAAGCCCAAAATGGATTTACAATCACCACAAACAAGATGAACTCAATGCAGCACTTGCTATTGTTCTTGGGGTTGACGACTTTGAATCGTCTCTTGCCCAAGGGATTTACCTCTGACTGGTTGTTCACTACCAGAGTCACAGGGGCGTCATCCAGTTCACTCAAGCCGTTTTCGCCACAGAGCTTTATCACTGTCTTATCCGTCATCATGTTTACAGTTGATCTACTGTCTAATTGAAACTTTTTCTCCTTTCCATTGAAAAGTAGAGTGGGAAAAGGTTTGTTAGGACGAAAACTGGAGTGTAATGCATTGACCTGCTCTGTCATTTCAATCGCTGCCTTATATTCGTACTCCTAGTCTTCGCAGACAGCACTTTCGTCTTAGATTCTTGGCAAAACACTACAAAATGGTTTGGCTTGCCGGAAAATGCTTGCCGCAAAATGTTCCCCATGCTGGCTAGTTTTTCTTAGAGAAAGGTTGGTGCCTAGAACAAAACTTGCACTTGCGTTCTCGTGACTCATCTGGGTTCTTTTCTGGAACTCGTCTTCTTTTTGTCAACTATTTTTGTTTTGTCTTCCATCACGAAACAGACATCCTCTTGATTCCTCTCCTTTAGTTGTCTTGTTGATGTCGGCGAAGATCTGCAGATGTCTATACATTGTCCTAATGTGGGCTTGCTTGTTTGCATCGAACTGTAGTTTAATCGAACTCAGTCGACTTAAATCGAACTCTGAGTTCCCCTTGAGTTAGGCAATCAAACCAAATCAAACTTACACAAAAATAATTGGAATGTAGAACTAGATCGAATTTTTGATTTCTGAACTCTGGTGTTGAAAATCAACAACAAGTTTTTCGAGGTTTGAGTTACTTCAGTATATCACGTGTTTTTGAGAACACATAACATAATCTTTGTTCAAGCTACTAACTTATTCACCTACCAATTGGAATTGTCCTCTCAAAGAGTATCAAGCCCTTCATCAGTGTGAGACTTTAGGTGAGCTGCTACTCGATCCCTTAGCGTGCTTGTGATTTGATGAAGAAGGCCAAATAAAACTGAGCCGGATTTGCCAAATGAAAGATATTTTAAACGTTGTTAATTTAATTAATTAATGATGAATAATTAATTGCGGGCCACCCAGAGGAACCCGCAACACTAAACTCGACGTTGCTATTACGAACGCATGCGCGGCAGTTATGTAATTTAGCCCTGACTCGATATTTGTTTCATTCGGGTGGACTTCCACTAAGAATGTATGGAATGCAAAGAACGCAATGTTATCACGGGCATCACGCGCATTTGGACCATGGATCACGTGAAACTCATGTACAGCAGCAGCGCAGTCCAATCCAAATCGAGCATGTCAACCTGGGTCGTTTCCTGTTCACTGTCAGTTATGTCGCGTTTGAAGTTTTTGGGCGTTGCTCTATTTTTCCAGGTTAGTACAATTAAAGGTTTTTACACTTATAAAGATTATCTTGTTGTATCATAATCGTGAAACGGTGACGCTTTTGCTGCTGCTTTTGATTTTTCGTCGTGTATGTGTGCATAATTTCACAACAGTTGTCTTCGGTTTGTTTCATTTTATTTAGCTGTATAAAACAGACGCATTAGGAAAACTGCCCAGTCGCTCTAATAAATCAGTTAGATGCTATAAAAGAGACAGGGGACCATCAAGAATACCTTATTTCACCTTCTAAAACACAGATAAAAGAGAAAACAAATTAAACTTATTTTCCAAAACAAAATTCCTAGCTCATCAGGTTTTAATTACTTCTACAAAACGTTTAAAACGTTTTCAAGATACTGCTTTGATAGTTGTTTTCCTTATTATTACTTTGGCTCAAAACTGAATTCAAAAAACGTTCCAGCTGTAAGTGAACTTTTCCAAACTGTAGGTGTGATAATTCAATGCCATTATTGAAAAGGTCTTCCGAGCTTGAACTTTTTCCATCACATTCAGGTGGCATGAATTCAGACAATGCAGGATACAAATGCTCTTATGAAGAGTGCTATTTCCTATGACCGATTGATTAATAGACTATGTATGAAAAATTAACAGGCTTAAGATGTTGGTGGTTCTGGTGACAGTTTTTTCAGAGCAATTTCATATTAGCATTATGGTACTCCGGAGTTTCATATTGTTGTAAGTCAGGCTCTGGTAGCTATTTTAGAACATCATCCCGAATTGTTTGTTAAGTGTGTCTGAGGATTCATGGACAGGGCTATTTCCAAAGAATGGCCTCACCAGGCACATGGTGTGACAACAATTTCATACAAACAGTAGCAAATCAACTTTATTGTGTCATTCATATCATTGAGTCCAGGCTTTCTTGCACAGAAGGCTCCACAATACTGCTAACTCCAACTAGCGCTGATAAGAGAGTATTGTTTGTTGGTTACATAGAACACTTGCAATATGTTTCTACAGTACCTCATACTACTAATAAGAATGCCTTGAAATATCTTAAATTCTAAACAAGGCAGATAATAGACAGAGAAAAAAGAAACAAGAGCAAACTACGGGGAATACTGTGAAAAAGCCATCTATATGTAATAAAAAGCCACAGAGTAACTCTTCCACTACACAAAAACAGTACTTACTAAGTTTCGATGCAGTAAAACATGGAGATATGGGCAAAACAAAACATAACCATTCCATAATTCAAATAATTATGACATTTACCAATGCAAGTTTGTTTTGAAGCATGGCCATTGGTAGTGGCGCCAAAATGTCCACAACCTTATACATGTTCTATGTGTTCAAGGGAAAAGGAGTCACTGAAAAAATTCTCCAAAGAAACTTTATGATACCCTCACTAGAGAACTTTCCAGTTTAACGCGAATAGAAGAAATATTGGTTGCTAAGGCTCTTCCTATTTATATCAAACCGGGAGGACAAAAAGGATATTCAGGACAAACAACAAATCTACCTCAAAATGTCAGTGAATTGATACATCCACTTCCAAGATACCCTGAAGATTAATCCATGATTTTTGTTAAAGCTAAAGGAAAAGGAAATTTTGTTAAAAACTAGTAACGTTCCTAAGAGACCTCTAGTACCAGTCTCTTCGCCGTTGGAGCCACTTGTGTGCTGTAGTTGTTGTTGAGTCGCAGTCAACCGTTTTTAAGAGAAAACAAAGAGTTGTTTAGCCGTTACAAACCTTTCAGTTAGAAGACAAGTGGCATCAGATGCAATTCACTGGCTTATTGAACAAAGATTCACATTATTTGGACATTGAATTATATTATCACGCACTAAATTCTTTACCAGAGAATGATGTTCCCAATGAAATTCTTTTTATAGAAATGAATGACACAACAATAGATGATAACACAACTTCCTCTCGGGATTTTGGTCCTGTTGCAAATGAAGATGATATTGTATGTGACAGTTATAAATACTCTTTCAGTGTAACTTTTCTACCTGAAATAAGACCCATCAACAAGAAATTAATTTCATTCATAAGAATCTTTCTCAAGTAACCAAAAGAAATGGTGAAAATGGAATGGTTAAAGAAGACTGCATAATAGAGGATGCTGCCGGAAATTCAGTCCTTCACATGTGGGACAAACTAATAGACAAACTCCAAGACTCCAAGAATTATAGCTTGGAAAATCTGAATATGAAAAACTACTCAGGTAACACCACGTTCGAAACAACGGCATCATGGTCACAACAATTGAAGAAGTCAGTACAATCTGTGCTTAAAGTCGAAGGCCCATATCCTCTGCAAAGTACTGATAAAAAAGTAACTGTGGAAGAATTAGAATTTGTTAAAAAATTTTACATTTACGTGCAATGTCAAATTATATCGTGCCAATATGAATGCCAATATTATCACCTGCCCATAATGTAGCTACCCAGAAAATAAAATCATCAAAGCATGCTATGTCAGCACAACTTTGTGCTGATGCTGATGGCTTTGAAACGTGGTTCACTGCATTCACTCATGCACCAATCAAGAACATACCAAACTAACATGTGACCAAATCTCTGAACCTTTACTTTCGACAGAGTAACAATGCTTGTCGATGCAACATCAAATTACATCAAAGACATTGTGAAGTCTGCGTAACCTCACTCTCTGTGACAGTAGTTTCAAATTAAATTTCAATTTAAAACATTTATATACAACACCAAACTACTTGAGTAAACAGCTCATAAACAGTAATAGTTTCAGTCTGTACCAAACATTTCCCACATGTGCTTTCATTTGTCTATCCACAAGATATGAAACAACACAGTTGTTTCGTTTCAGTTCTCATTCACTGACATGTTAAGATATTTCCACAAACAAAACATTTTATAACTTTGTTCATTATATTGTGTCCCATCAAGTTTCAAGTGGATTCTCATTAGCGAGATTTCTGTTTCTACCCTGGCGAGGTCAAGGTGGACGGTTATGTGATAGCAGCCAATCTTGCTGACGGTTATTTACTTTCCGCCTCGTCAACGACAAACTAGCCATTGCCAGCAATTGAGCAATAGTTAATGTCAACCATCATCACTGCCAGACTAAACGCCGGTCGGCTTGGTAATGTTCGAAGATCCGCGAGGTGCCTCAGTGCATTACACTCTACTTGTAGCACTCAGACCGTGAGCAGATTAAATTACGGAGGCGGAAAATCAAACAATACAATAGATTATAAAACTAATTTTCAGGATTTGGCAAGTTCAAACGCGCAGATTGTTCTTCATTAAGATCAATTGACAAAACCGGTAGACAAGATTTTTTACTGAATTTGTGCATACGTTCTCAGGGAGCTGAACCGTTATCAATGAGGTTTATCTTTCACAAACTTGCAAACATGTCTGAACGCTGAACTTGTACTCGAGGGGTCGACCATTCCATGTGACAAAACACGTGGAGGATTCTTTTCTCGAGGGGTCGACTATTCCACGTGACAAAACACTCGCGAGGGTTCCTTTAAGCAGTCAACCATGCACGAAAGAAGTTTCATTGCCAGGTCATACAATGCGCAAACTGACATCCAGGGATGGGTGTGACAATCACACGTCTACAACAGCCCTCCTCCAAACGTGATTTGGTGTCTACATGATTACCATCTTTCTCGTGACCGTCATTTTTTCACTTTTTCCCTGGCGAGACAAGACGTTGGCAAAAATGTGACCTGGATTTCCTCAGGAGAGTTAGGCTACTTGTTATTAACTACCTCATAAACAATGAAACATCCATTTCCTGGACGTAATGTGCCTTTGAAAGAAAAGATAAAACACCCAATTAAATGTGCAGAAAAAAGGAAGAATAAATGGATTTATCGCCTCGCAAATCATCCAAGGTTTTCATACTGGACTTTAAACATGATTTAGCGTAAACAGATTTTACAAAAAAACTGCCCTTTAAGATGCAAAGGTTAGTATACAGCACTTAAGTTACTAAAAAAATACTAATAACTTGCCTTTAGTTATTTTGCTAGGTAACAAGCATTAAGTAATACATTGTTATGATTGACGCTTACGTTATAGATTGTCACATATTTTATAAACAACTAAAACAACTAAAGTTGATTACAATTTCTTCATACAATAGTTCTCACAGTATTTTAAAAAAACGGCTTTCTCTCATTCTTCAAAAAGCGACCCAGGCTTTCTTTCTGAAGTATCACCAATGAAAAAAACCTAAAAAAGGAACAAATTACTACCATTGTACCAGACCTCGCCAACGAAAACCTGGAGGGTTGTGCGATTTGACCAAGTAACACACAATCAGTGTCAACATTATGAGAAAACTGGAAATCCAGTAAAGCTATTAAATATAAAGAAAGGCAATGGACAGTTTCTCGAAAACCAAATAACGACATTGCTTCAGATGTCAAATAGTGATGTCAACTTTACAAATACCTCTTCGACGTCATCAAAAGATTGTAGCGCATAGAGTAGCCCTGCTGTAGCGTCCACCAACGAGCAGGGATGGCGCAGTGGTGAGAGCGCTCGCCTCCCACTAATATGTCCCGGGTTTGATTCCCGGACCCGGCGTCATATGTCGGTTGGGTTTGTTGTTGGTTCTCTTCTCTGCTCCGAGAGGTTTTTCTCTGGGTACTCCGGTTTTCCCCACTCCTTAAAAACCAACATTTCCAAAATTCTAATTAGATCCTGGAATGCACGGGCATTTCTGAACGAGTTCTTGTGAACTCCTTGGTACTCCGGGGGTAAACAGATTACAATTACATTACATTTTTGCAACTAACCAAAAGAAATGTTGAAAATGGAATGGTTAAAGAAGACTGCATAATGGAGGATGCTACCGTAAATGCAGTTCTTCACATGTGGGACAAACTAATAGACAAACTCCAAGACTCCAAGAATTATAGCTTGGAAAATCTGAATATGAAAAACTACTCAGGCCAACACCACATTCGAAACAACGGCATCATGGCCATAACATTTGAAGAAGTACAAACTGCACTAAAGTCGAAGGCCCATATCCTCTGCAAAATACTGATAAAAAAGTAACTGTGGAAGAACTAGAATTTGTTAACAAACTTTACATTTACTTGCAATGTCAAATTATATCGTGCATCAAGAAGATACCATACAACCTGAATGCCAATATTATCACCTACCCATTATGGGGTGCTACCGAGAAAACAAAATCGTCAAAGCAAGCTATGTCAGCACGACTTTGTGCTGATGCTGATGGCTCTGAAACGTGGTTCACTGCATTCACTAATGCACCAATCAAGAACATACCAAACTAACATATGACCAAATCTCTGAACCTTTACTTTCGACAGAGTAACAATGCTTGTCGATGCAACATCAAATTACATCAAAGACATTGTGAGGTCTGAGTAACTTCACTCTCTGTGACCGTAGTTTCAATTGAAAACATTTAGATACAATGCCGAACTCCTTGAGTAACAGCTCATAAACAGTAATAGTCTCATTCTTTACAAAACATTTCCCACTTGTGCTTTCATTTGTTTATCTACAAAATATGTAACAACATAGTTGCTTCGTTTCAGTTTTCACAAACAAAACATTTTATAACTTTGTTTATCATATTGTGTCCCATGATGTTTCATGTGGATTCCCGTTAGCGAGATTTCTGTTTCTACCCTGGCGAGGTCAAAGACGCTTATGTGATAGCAGCCAATCTTGCTGACGGTTGTTTGCTTTCCTCGTCAACGACAATCTAGACATTGCCAGCAATTGAGCAATTTAATCTCAACCATCATCACTCTCAGACTAAACAGTCAGCTTTGTAATGTCCGAAGATCCGCGGGGTGCGTCAGTGCATTACACCCTACTCGTAGGACTCAGACCAGCAGATTAAATTACGAAGGCGGAAAATCAATAGATTTGAACATACTGAAATTATAAAACTAATTTTCAGGATTTGGCAAGGTCAAACGCCCAGATTGTTCTTCATTAAGATCAATTGATAAAACCGGTAGACAAGATTTGTTACTGAATTTGTGCATACAGGCGTTGTCAGGGAGCCGAACTTTTATCAATGAGGTTTATCTTTCACAACTTTGCAAACATGTCTGAACGCTGAACGTGTACTCCAGGGGTCGACTATTCCACGTGACAAAGCATGTGAGAGGGTTCTTTTAAGCAGTCAACCACAGGAAGGAAGTTTCATTGCCAAGCCATACAATGCACAAACTGACATCTAATCAAGGGGGATGGATGTGTACTGGCAATCACACGTCTACAACAGCCCTCCTCCAAACGTGATTTGGTGTCTACATGATTATATCTTTCTCGTGACCGTCATTTTCTCACTTTTTTCGTGGCGAGGCAAGCCGTTGGCAAATATGTGACCTGGATGTCTTCAGGCTAGTTAGGGTACTTGTTACTAACTGCCTTCGAAACGATGAAACATCCATTTCCTGGTCGTGGAAAACGTAGACAACAAGTCAACATTAATTAATCAATATCGCTGACCAGACTAGGACATCCGAAAGTAGCCTCGTCGTATCCAAAGATTGGGTGACTTGCAAGAATATACGTCAAGGGTATAGCGACCGCAACTTAGATGATTCTTTAATATTGTAATTCATGTAATGTCTTTTGTACCGAGATTATTTTGCTTTCGTACGTTGGTTTTAATTTTTCCTTTGAATTTTGGATGTAATAGTAGTAATCATCGCTTGTTGATGTAAGCTATGAACCTTTTGTTGTTTACAGAAATAATATTTTACGAGACATCTGTGGCATTTTTTTTTAAGAAATATGCGAAGAATTAGTTCGAAACTGATGTAGAAGAGAAAGTAACCGACTTGTTAACAACTAATGGGAATATTCAGGGCCACTTCGCTGGAAGTGATACCTACGTGAAAATAATCAGATTATTACGAATAAAACGTGGTTTCTTGAGATGCTTAGTAAGCCTTGGAAACTCGTTTAAGACATGCAAAAAACAAAACTGGACAAACAGAAAAGGATTGTTTGCTGCAAAGGACCCCTGGAAAGGCCTTATTTCCTCATTTCCTACCTGTAAACATCAACTACAATGAAATAAAACTTATCTGACAAGCTTCGCCACCACGACACATGTTATCACTGGCATTGGAAAGACTGGTCTTGTCTGCACGTCTGTCAGCATGATCTCTTGATTAACTTTTATCTTCACGAATGCCAAAAAAACAGGACAAGGGATTACAGCATAAGGAAGGAAGAACTGCAGCAATCAACTCAAGACAAGAAAGGAGATTTCTTCTGCTAATTACAGGGACTACGACAACCCCAGATAGAGCTACGATCTTTCAAGACACTGTGGATGGAACATAAGACAACTGACTAAATGAATGTGTACGAACGACTAATCCGTAATTTTTGACTTGTGTGACTGTTGTCACAAAAACATTACTTCCTTTGTTTTTGTTGCGGTCAACTGAGGGCGTTTTAATATGTAATTCAATACATGGACTGACTTAATATGCATTAAATACATGGAATGACATTATGTTTTTGTGTCATAGCATGTCATAGGTATATATGGGTCGACGCTTGAAGACATTTCGTACCACTTTAAATTACGACTCACGCCGACTTTTACAGGCTCGAAATCGATGAAGTCATGAAGAAACTTTTGCAGATTTATTCATTCGGTGCCCGAGGGATTCCAGAGTTTCCAGTAGATATTTTTCCACTTCCTCAACTACCAAAAAATAATCACGTCAGTGAGTTGCAGCAACTCATTTTGTGTGCTGTAAGCCGCACAAATCGACCGAGAGCTTTTCCTTTTCTTTTGATGTTGTATAGTTTTATTAATTCAAGCTGGACAGGATCAGTATTGTGCATTTGTGTCCTTATTCTAACTGAAAAATTTCATATAATTCGTTTTGGCGACTGAACCGTCAACATCGTATTACTGCTCAAATGTTGACTGACCACACACCAACCATACGTCCTTCATGTGAATAAAGAAGTATCGATCATAAACAAATGATGGTTATGAAACAACATCAAGTTTGTAAGCCAAGTTCACAAGATCCAAAGGCTGAGAAGAGATACCGGTCAGTGATTCAGTGAAGCCAACCGATGTTACTGAGAGAGAAATATAAGAACGATAACACAGCACATCTTCGATTCTTGAAGTAATGGTGTCAAGACTCCTAAGATAAAATTTAGCTAAATTTCTTTCTTACGAGGTCATTGTAAAGGTTAAAGCGAGATATCAAATAAGAAAAACAACGAACATCTCGATCTCGCTTTCTCTGCAGACGATGGTCTTTCAAACGTGGATATTCTTCGTGAGAGCAACCTCAATAAGTACCATGCAATTCACCTTTTCGGCGTTAGATTTCACATGTAGTGTCACGTGACTTACGATGTAAGCAAAATCTTTCCATGGAGAAACCCTCGTCGTAAAGTTATAAAGAAGTAGTCCTCGTATTCAAAGTCCGAAAACGACTGTGCCACTCTTCAGCGCCTTACAAAATGGTGGCTGTAACATCAAAATAGATAGCGAGCAACTAAATCGTAGAGAAGGATTTCTCGTAAACAAAGAGACCTCTCGTGTAAGGTAAGTGAATGGATTGACTTTTTGGTCGTCTAGCGCAGGTTCTCAAACGGATGGAAAAACGCTGGAGTTGTCTTCAGATACCACCAGGCAAATTTGTAACTGTTCAGTGATTAGATCAGCAGGTGAAGAGGTTGAGTGCTGGAGCGAAGAGTGACACGTACATCGAATGGTTTATCAGGCTAGCACGGTCGAGAACCGGTACAACGACTCACAAAAACATAGAAATTGTGCGAGGAAATTGGAAGAGAAATTCCCAAAGATAAGTAATACATCCATCACTCAGTTAAATTTCGCTGACCTTTCCTGCTTTTTTGCGGGAATGTTAAAATAGATGTGGAGGATTTCGTTACTCGTTCAATAGCTTAACTTACGAAATGCGATCTTAGTTACAAGGGATCTTTGAACTTTAGAGTGCACACATCATGGGAATATATTTCGGAGACTTGTAGGTGTTAGGTCGGTATTGTTTGGCTGTTGCAAGGACACGTTAAGTCAAAATCTACTCTAGGATCATATTTTATTTCCTTCCAAGCAACTTAAACAAGCTTACTAAGATAGGTCAGCTTGGGTCAGGCAAAGAAATGTCTTTCACCTCCCGTAAGAACTTTTATTGACTGACTCGCCATATTTCCGGCCATATTGATTTACAAAAGCAGCGCATGAAGATACATTATTTGAACGACTGTAGCAAGGATTTACATAAACTGCGAAGACGTTAGAACAAAGGAAAGATTTCATGACAGTTTCTTTCAATTTTTGGGTAAATGAGTGAGCAAGTGTTCTGAATTTCTCTGCATATATACAACGCTAACTTCCTGAATTATCGGCTTGTGTGGTCCTCAGAACCGAGTGCGGCCAAAGATGTTACTCTCCTTTGCACAACGTTATTGGAACAATCAGAGATTATAACAAAGGCTCAGTGCTGCTCAAGAATTACCGAGTGTGACATCCAGTGAGTAAAACGGAATACCCGGAATGTACAGGAAAATGAGAAGCTGGGTTGCCACGACTGTCGTGACCTCGACCGTCCGGGACTCCGCCTGCCGTAGTGCCGTAGCAAGGGTAAAAAGAGGGGGGGGGGGGGGGCGAGCACCGGAGGCGCTAGCCGCTAGGTGGGTCTGGGGGCATACCCCCTCCCCATAAAATTTTGAAATCTAGAGGCTTGGAAATGCTATTTCCAGAGCTTTTTGTGATTATCGAGAGTAATTTACTTCCTATACTACTGTCTCTGCAAACCAATGCACATTGCAGAGAGTATAACACTTGCAACGTCAATTACAACAACAGAAAACCGACTGACTCTGTATCTTGAAACCAGCAAATGTTTCACCTTTCAGAGTCACCATAGTAAGTTCGCAGTTATTAAACTGTCTGAGTTGCCTTAGAAGCAAACGTAGACTTCATCGGAAGGTCGTTTTTTGAAAACTTCCCAAACAGGTGCTTGCGCTGCTGGTTGTCCCCCACAAACAAATTGGCAACCTCCACCATTTCAATACCATCTGTCAATTCCTTGTGGACATGCAGAAGCATGAGGTGGTTGAGCCTGCCATCTCCCGTGGTTGAACGCAGGTAGGTCTTGACTCGCTTTAAGGCGGAGAAGGGGCGCTCGCTGACGGCATTGATAGGTGGCATGACAAGCATAAGCTTACCAAGGGTGCAAATCTCACTCAGTAGAAGTTTGCGAGCATTTCCGAATGACTGAAAAATGTCCAGCAGATCAGCGATGTCGAATCGGGAGGTGTCGTACTCCATTGCCTGCACAGGTCTGTTTTTACTTTTTGGGAAAAAAAACTGGGGGGCACGCCCCCCCGGCCCCTCCTCTTGCGACGGCACTGTGCCGGATAGAATTTTGATCATAAAAAGAAAGCAGCTAGAGATCTGCGAACATGATGAGGTTATTACAAAGATTGCAGACTTACTCCTTGATAGACCATTCGACTGACTAAAGCTGGTCCTTTTGCTCGACAGAAGAAAACCTCATGGACATCTATCATACTATTATCTCAAGGGGAAAGATTGAATCTTGATCGTTTTTCCAATTTTAACTCAATGTTTCGCTCTTTCTACTGGAGTATATGAACAATCCTGAAGGAGCGGCGTTGGAGGTGGATTAGGCACGTACAACGGAAGGATGGAACTTCTATAACTAAGACTGCTGTACATTGGACACCAGAAGGAAAGCGTAACAGGGGCAGACCAAAAAACAACATGGCGCAGGTCAGTAGAGGAAGACCTATAACAACACTGAACATCTACTTGTCGAAACACGAAAAGACCGCAGAAGACAGGTTTGATTCGAAGAGCCATCCGTTGCGCTAGCCGTCGCTATGGAGATGACTGTCTTTGTGGATATCTGTGACCCATTTTCAGAGGTGACGTCAGGTCACGTGACTTTGCAAACTGGAGGACAACCAAATATCAACATTTCGAAGAGAGAAGCATAGCAAAGGCGAAAGAAGTCTAAATTTTCGAAGTATTCTTGCCATGGTTAACTTCTGTGCTGTATTTGGCTGTTAAAATCGTTCGAATAGAGAGAAGGATCGAAGCTAGTACCTCCTTCCAGCTTTAATAACGCGATCGAACGAGACAAAGTAAGCGTCGAGTAGGAAACGTCGAACGACTTGGCTGGCGAGGATACGTAGAGAAGATCTTACTTCCAATCCAGAAGAATTCGTTAGAGTTTGCAGCGACCATTTTATAACAGGTATGAAAAATAATAATTTTCAAAGCTCGGAAAAAACAGATGGCCGATAAATAAGACCGGCTAAAGTATCCTTGGGACTATCACCGCATTCAGGTTTTATGCGTTCATCGATGTTTCATGTCAGTGTTGTCAATACACAACAACATGAATAGGTTTTTCCAAGATAAGCTGGAACGAAAGTCTACTTTATTTCTTAGGCAAACCTTCATCAATTTACGATACAGAAAACCCGGACTGGGCTCCAAGTCAAAACCTTGGCCACGATTTCCAAAATGTGAAAGCAGCAAGCCACGAGAGATACAATCGAACTCAGGAAAGGAATGAGAAAAGAAGGAGAAGCGAGAGTGCCTTTGCTCTACTGGAACTGTCCAAGCCAACAACGATAGAAGACCAAACAAACACTTACGTCGAAGTATCAAACTGCAAAGCATGCCAAGCCAATATTACAGCGGAGTATTTCACAGAAACCTTGGAAAATGCTGAGAGACTGGAGAAGGAAAATGCCTCCCTAAAAGAACAGTTGAAACTGAACTCCTTTTACAAGGACTCATTTGAAGAGAACAATGAGAAGGTTCTGTTTTATACTGGACAGCCAAATTGGACCCTGTTACTTTGTGTATTTAATTTTGTTAAGGGGTAGTGCCACCTTGAAAGGGAGTGCTAACTCCCTTCCAGAAGTTCTTACTGTGTGTAATTCGCTTGAGGCTGAACTTGTCCGGCAAGGACCTGGGTTACAGGTTTTGCAGCATCAGTGAATCTACTGTATCACGTACATTTCTTCATGTTGTTGACGTCCCGTACCAGCGACTGAAACCTTTGATCATCTGGCCTGACAGAGATGTTCTATGAAAAATACTCCCGATGGACTTTCGCAAACACTGTCCATACTGTGTTGTGATATTGTTTTGAAATTTTCGTTGACCGCCCTTTCAATCCCCTTGCAAGGGCCCAAACATTTTCTTCTTACAAGCATCACAATACTGTTAAGTATCTGATAGGCCCCCCAAGGCACAGTAAGTTTTTTTTATCTCCAAAGGGTGGAGAGGGAGGGTTAGTGACAAACATCTGACAGAGAACAGTGGTTTTCTTAATCATTTAACTCCAGGTGATGTCATCTTAGCAGACAGGGGCTTTGACATACAAGAATCAGTGGGACTGTTTTGTTCTGCCATAAAGATCCCTGCATTCACCAAGGGTAAAAAACAACTAAGTGGAATTGAAGTGGAGCAAACATGAAGAATCGCCAATGTAAGGATTCATGTGGAACGAGTGATTGGGAACATTCAAAAGAAGTACAGCATTTTGAGTGCAACTCAAAATGCTGTACTTACTTATCATTGTTTGTAATGATACATTATAGCAATTAATTGACCTATTATTTTTGCAAGCAACAGTGTGAGTAATAAAACCATAAACAAAGGGCACTGTTCATTATCGCACCCAACCATTTGCCCATGTTCTCCCTCACTACAATAACAAAATTGTGGCCCGTCACTTCTCCCTTCTGTAGAAGTACTAGCCATAGTTATACTGTGTGTTGGAGATATTGGGGGTCTTGAAAACCATCTTCCAATCACTTTACTTCACTTGTCCCCTGGCGCCAAGTTGGCGCATAGGGCCTCCACATGTGCTCTCCATCGATTCCTGTCTTGAGCTACAGTGCGCACCTCTCTCCAGGACTGCCACCCTGCTTTGGACCTCTCCTTTTCTACTGTGGGCCGCCAGGTTGTTTTTGGCCGGCCTTTCTTTCTCTTTCCCTCTGGGGTCCTTGTCAGGGCTGTAACACAGTCATTGTCAGGTTGTTGTCTGAGAATGTGTCCAATGAATCGCCATCTCCTTCTTCTTACCTCTTCACTCAACCTCTCCACATCAGCCCTTTCCAGTAGCTCTCCATTACTAATCTTATCTTGCCATTTAATCTTCATTATTCTTCTCAGGCATCGGTTCTGAAACACATTGATTTTCTTAGCATCACCTTCATTCATTTTCCATGTTTCGCAACCATACATGAGAACTGGTTTGACCAATGTCTTGTATAGCCTGATCTTCGTCTTCCTCGACACAATGCTGGAATTCCATACTCGATTTAGTTTCACAAACGCTCCCCTCGCTTTCCCTAGCCTAGCATTGATGTCTTCTCCTCCGCCCCCTTGCTTACATACTGTGGCTCCTAGATAGATAAACTTCTCTACATCTTCCAACGCCAGACCATTCACTGTGATGGCTTCATCATTCAATCAGCTTAGGTAAAATTCCATGGATGAAAATGGGTCTCAGAGGAAAGTGAGTCGGTATTTGGGTCAAGATCATATTGACTCCAGTTATTACAATGACAGTGAACAGGTAACGAATACTTTTGTTAGCGAAAACTTTTTACTTTCCGAGTCTTAAAATGCTACATTTTTTATAATCCGCGTCAGCCAGTCCATGCCGCGAAGCACAACTTTTAACCAGCAGTTCTTCTTTTGCTCGAAATAGAAAAGAAATACAAAAATCAAATAAAAGGTTGTTTACAAAGGCTGCTTAACAATTTTAAAATAAATAATTAATTTTTATTGGAGCTTGAACACTGTTGTTTTAATCACTTGTAGTGTCATAGAATAACAACGGTCTGTTGCACAATGAAAGCATAAATCAGAGTTCATCCAGTCAGGCCAGTCAATCCAAAATTGACACCTATAGTCACTAGTGTTGGTTATTGCCAACGAGCCAGCCGAGCGAAGACGCGAGGCTGGCGAGGCGGCAGCATTATAGAGCCGTGTGAAAGTACTGTGCAGGAGGAAAAAATCTCGAGACATCGAGAAACATGTTTGTAAGGTAAGATTCCTGAGATTCCAATGATGCAATGGAAAAGAGGTCGATTGAGAGATTCTGACGTCAAGCCCGCATGGTTGTGATCGTCGGTGCCAGTAGCTTTGGCATTCATTGAGCGGAGATGTGACCAAGTTTGAGGTAAGGAAAACGTAATTTTCACCAGTGTTTCACGGTAAGTTTATTTGTTTTTATTTCCAATTCTGCGTGAATGTACTTAAGTTAAGTGCCATTGTGGTATATTTATCGAGCTAGGAAGCTCAACAATCGGCCAGCGAGCCAAAAGAGTAGCGAACCAGAAAGTGCCAAACTTGGCCAGTGTGGCTTTGGAGATTTAACAAATGATTTGAAATCATTATTTCAGGGCTTCAAGTGTCCCTATATTTCCTATATTTCCTATATTTTCTCAGTCCTCCTATATTTCCCTATATAGTTTAC
>OMLO01000654.1_pt1 | contig 23746 bp, 25 predicted proteins | sample 1674811 | NCBI WGS metagenome assembly OMLO01 (sample SAMN06265003, study PRJEB25207) | coral metagenome | isolation source: Coral host | place: Mexico:La Bocana,Puerto Morelos, Mexico | collected 2008-11-13
GTATCAAAGCGAAGTGGTAAACATTGTGTATTTGTACATGACGTAAGGAGGGGTTCGCAATGCATTGTAGGGCGATTTCGTTGAGTACCTGCGGAGTGAAAAGTAATTACATGACTTATTTACTAGGATTTAACATTGTTGCGTGCACTTGGAGGTCATTTCTACATGTTAAAGTCAATATTATGTTAGCTGATCACAAATTAGCTTACAGATCGATGTTCAGCAGTCAGATTGTTATTTGAAGATTCGTTCATGTCAGGTTTGAAATATCAACAATTTTTGAAGTCTTACGTTTCAGTTTACAACTGCACAATCGGCCGAAATACAACAACTATTTCTAAGCTCGTCAGTACATCGTTTGTCATCTGGAGTGGACAATGCATCATGTTACAAAATACTGCACTGTTGTAAGACAAAAAGAATGTGTACTGTAGTTATTTAAGCATTGCGTGTAAACTAAGAAAATGATGCCTGATTTATTTAAGCGTACAATGCTAAAAACTTGTTAAGGCTGAAAAAAAGTGACAAAAAAAAACTGGAAAATCCTGGGGGATGGGGGGTCCACCACAGACCCTCTGGAATGGAAATTCCAAGGGGGTGGGAGGGTTAAAACTGAACGACCATCCGTGGGGGGATATGGATATTTTCTGGAAACACACAATAGGGAAAAATGGAATTTCTTCAAACTAATCCAGAATGGTTACAAAAATATTAGTCAAACCAATTGTGTTTTTTGACAAATTTTTACTTCCCAATACTTTAAATCGGCCAGTATACGATTTCCCCAAAACGACTTATACAGTCTAAAAGAGCATGATTTTTCTTCAAATTAGTGAAAATTAATATGTTTTGGATAATTGAAGTCATGAGGACTGAGATCACAAATTAAATGTTAAGCATTGTCTAATAAATTCAGTTCAAAACAGTTACTGCAAGAAACTGGTAATACATGTAGGACATTTTAACTTCACAATAACTTCATTCATTGAGAAGTGAACATTAACAATATTTAATGAAATTTGCAAACTTGCAATGCATTTTATCTAGAAGACACTCACCTGAATGCTTGCATTGTACATGTACATGTAATTATAGCAGAGTTTTTCTCTTGGAAAAACATTCAGAAGGAACTTAATCCAGATTTTGCAAGCTTTGCAAGTACCAATGTTTAAATTCCCACCTGCTCACTGCCAATATTTGTAATGTGTGTACCTACTGTCATTATATCTGGGGGGGATTGGTGGTTTTTGATGGGCAGAGGGGGGAAGAGTACAAATTTTAACAACTTCCATTTTGGGGGGCTTCTTTCGGTTTGGAAATTTAAAGACGAAGTCCAAATGGTCCAGTCAAATTATGTAGCTTATAAAATTGGCATTCAAGAAGAGGGATACATTTTATTTTTATTTTCTTAATTGCATGCACACTGTAGACGTATTGCAGGAAATTAGCTCAGGAAATAGACAAGAATTTTGTAATGCAAACTTACATGTAATGTGTAACTAAACAGTGATCTAGAAAGTGCTGACATGATACATGACTTGGTTTATTGGCCTGATGTCCTTCCATGTGCTCCTTGATCACAAAATGTTGTTGTCCAATGATTCCACAGCAGTTCATCTTTTCTTAAAGGGACTTGACTCACAACAAAAACTTACAAAAGTCATGATAACTGTGACTTTCCAAGAGCGAAACCATGTGTAGGTTAGGACTTAACTCCAGGTCAGCTTGAAATACTCAAATGCACATAGTAATAATTCCAAAGAAACCAGGTCACTGTAAAATTAATCAATAGTGTTTATTGGAAGGGAGCGATGAATCAACAATAGAGGAATCAGGATAACTGAATAGAGATGTACCTCTGATCCAAAGTTGTAGTTATGGTTGCGGTTGTGATTGTGTGGTTCAAACTAAAAGTAAAATGGTACAAAAGGCTTATGTAAGCTAATACTACAGTAGCTCAGATACAAAACATAAACCAAGGAAACTGAAGGAACATAGATCTTAAAGTACCTGTATACTGACACGATTACAACTAAAAATATGTAGCAAAGACTCCCTTTGATAAAGGGTAGCAATTGAAGAAATGATAGCTTAGAATGATAGCAATAGCAATAGCATAAACTGGTGAGAATGTAGATGGAATAACTCGACTGATAAAAACATGTCTCCAAAGGTTATATTACAACACTTGCATTAATCACGGCAATCACAGCATGAATAGCAAAAACCTCAAAAGTGTACAGAATCATAAATGAGTAATACATTTAGTGATGTAAACCAAACAAAGAAGAAAACGAGTGATGAAAATAACAATAACAACACACTCTTTACTACCACTTAGAAATTTACAATTAATTTAAAAAGAAAATGATCTTAAAAGTTAGAGGGTTACCAGCTCCCTGAAATAACTTTTAAATAGCTAAAAATGTCAGAGGGCTGGTTAAAATAATGTAAATTAAATATTAACAGCAGAAGTAAGATAGTTATACAAAAAATACATAATTTCTAGATAAACCATCACTCACAGACACACTTACCACATTAATAAACTAACAAGATGCCAAAACAAAACGTTTCTCTCATTCATCAAGTTGTTTATAACCTTACGTACATTAGTATATCTGGGACTCCTGGACATCTACACACATATTTTGCATTCTGTGCTTCAATCATTTATATCTTGCTGTAAAATGACAGTTTGGTCATGATTGCAGTGGCACTATTCAGAACCAACCAATAAAAGTTTTAAATCTTTTTAATCAAGCCATAAAATAGACAATTTCTAGAAACATATCAATTTTACTCACTTGGTGCTTGTCTCTTGGTCAAGTGGAAAAACACCCTAGGTAAACACCAAACTGCTGGGGGCCTCCCCCAGGTAATTTTGAAATTTTGCATGCCCAGAGGTGAATTCTGGTGCATTTTCAGGACCAAAATGTTGTTTTTTTACAAGGTTGTTGTAAACTTTATTATAACCAAGAAGTCTCCTCAGTTCCAAGAGTTTCTCAAAACAATTCATTCATAAAATCTTACAATGCCTTTCCTTTCATTGAATCAACTATAATAATTATAATTGTTAATGAAAACAAGTAAAGTAAAGTCTACATATGAGCCATGTGGCTCACCAGGCTGGAGCTTATCCCGGTTTCTGTAGCATGAAGCGACTAGGAATATTTCTACTCTCCCTTAGAAGGGATGCTAGTCCATTGCAGGGTTACCCCCAGCATTAAATTTACTGGTACCCATCACATGGGTGGAGAGTGGCACTGTGAGAGTAAAGTGTCTTGCCCATGAACATTATGCAATGTCCCTGGCTAGGTCTCGAACCCGGACCACTCGATCTGGAGTCAAGTGCACTAACCATGAGGCCACTGTGCCTCCCACAATAAAAACAAGTAGTCAGAATTATTTTGCTTGTCAAAGTTAGGTATTGACGGTTTTGAAACAAAAGAAAACAAACTTAATTTTACATTCAGTGAGCCATATCAAAATATGTGGCACAAAGTAGCCTAGCCATGTCTCGCCATGTCAGCTTCTTAAGAAAGTATTTTCCAGAAATACCTGTAAACCGTTCATTTTAATCCAGTTTACTATCCCAGAAAGCTCTAAATTAAACTTATGGTCTCACAGAAGCTTTGAAGCGAGTAAAATTCGAACAGATTGGTGTTGGTATGAAATTTATTTATCATCACTTCCCTTATGTGATCGTTAGTGCGAAACGTTGTCTGGCATTCATTATGCAACGTTTGATCCAATTACAAAGATGTCTTCATCTTAGCACGGTAACTGGTCATAATGCCCCCAAGATAAAACACCTCCAAGACATAATACCCCCTATGAGACATGACGCCCCCTTATCCTAAGACATAACGCCCCCTATAAGACATGACACCCCGTATTGCGATTTATATATTCAGAGAAAGAGAAGAGAAGAGAAAGATCTGAGGATGTAATAAAATTAATAAATGATCTAATTCATCCGTTAATGGCAATTGTGATTCATCTGTTTTTGCTGCTCGATCGGTTTCTCTCCATTCATGTGAGCAACGAGTAGCAAGACAAATAACTATGTAAAGATACTTACCTGTTTACGGTGCGATTTGACCAAACTGCGACCGCTGTCAATGATATTTATTGTTTTGCTTTTTTCTATAAGATTATAGTCTTATCTTAAGTACGATCACAGCGATGTGTAATGATGCATCAGTTTCACAACATGAAAAAAAAAATATTACATTTAGAAGATTTTTCAAAGGTGGCCCTGTGTTAACTTAGTCATAATCACTTCCATTGCTTACTGATAAATTATCTTTCTGATATCGTTATCATAAAATTACAAATCCAAATTTGCTTTCTTACAATAGGGGGGCGTCATGTCTTAAAGGGGACGTTATGTCTCAGGATAAGGGGGCGTTATGTCTCATAGGGGGTGTTATTTCTCGGGGACATTGTATCTTGGGGGTGTTTTGACCTGCATTCCTATGCACTACCCAAGTAAAGATAAATCTTCAACATGATTGCATACATGTAGCATTGCAATGACAACCTTGCACAGTTCCTAGCCTTGGATTGCCCTAGTAACTGTTAGCGGCAACTCAAGGGACTCCTAGATGTAATTATTTCTAGACTTTTCTGTCCTCCTTCAACAGCTCTTGCTTTACCAGCTCGCGTGCCTGACTGTAAGAATCCAACGAAAGAGACGTGACTTCCTATCATGGCTGCCCACTTTCAAGAATTTTTCTACTACTGTAACTGGTCACACTGAAGAATCACTGCACGCTATAAAGACCCAAGAATCTTCTCAGAACTGGTCATTCTTCCTCTGCACAAGAAAAAATGCGAAATGGGAATCTGCAAACTGAAGATTGTCTGCAGTCAATTTCCTCAGATCGTCCCAATGAAGGAAGCCAAAGAATCCCAATGCAAACAGCGCAGCAACTTGAATATCCCTCAGTGGCCTTGTTCAAGCTGGCGGATGACCCTTGTGACCTCACTCACTTCCAAGACATTATTGTGATTGGGAGGTTTAGCTAAAATCCATCGACCACCTTCTGCTACTTGTTGGACGATGGGGTGATCACTCAACTCCTGGCAACTGCTCTTCTTTTCAACCCACCTAGAGCCATATACTGCAGAGTTTAGCAGTGAAACTGAGCTCCCTTGCTGGATAAGATGCACCAAGTACAGGGCAGAAATCACACAATTTGCAGGTGAAGCAGTGTATCCATGCTTGATATGCCCCAACATATGAACTGACTGTCCTTGGTGCTCTATCCTGAACTAAAATACCTGGTAGAGATTTTGCAAGCGGCTGCAGCTGTGGGTGTTTAGTGAGCTCATCATCTAACCAAACAGTTCACCTCCTTCTGGACAGAGTCGGGCACTGCAAATAAATTATGCCAGCAGTGAGCAACCGATTGTAACACAGTGTGTAAGCAAATCCATTAACAAACAGAACATTGCCAACAGCAACAACATACAGTGAGCATGCACACATATCACATTCTTTACCACCACATAGCCAACACAGCTGCAAGTGGTCTTCGTAAGATCAAAATTTATTAGCCTGAATAACCCTTATCGCCAACATGGCTGGGTTTTAAAATTGCCAAAATAGTACAGGGTATTTACTGTCAATAGTATCAGTCATTAAAGCAAAGGTGAAGAGCAATGAAATGAAAGGCCACCAAACAGCTGAGGGATACCAGACGTGAGAAAATACTGCTACCTGCTGCTCCTGAGAGAAAATCCCTTCACATTGTTGACAAAGGCTCTCCAAGACCCAGTCATCTCAACCAGGAGTGGCCACCAAACAGCTGAGGGCCACTGGGGAACAAGTAGAGTGCCATGCTCACCACCAGCTGACATGAGCCTCAGCACATGTGGTATTGGATATGGAGGAGGAAAAAGCCAATTGTTCTCCTTTGACCAGGTGACAGTAAATGCATCAACCAATTCACACCCTGGGTTGCGATATCTACTGCGGTATCTCTCCATGGCCAGCTGCTTTGTCTGCACACTTGCAAAACAATCTATGGTGTGAGGGCCCCATGCCCTCCAGCATGTACACTGTAATCATTGGGGTAATCAAACCTCAACAAGATATCTGTTTCCACATTGTCGTCCCGGCTAACCCATTCAACAGACAAATGAATGTTCAACTGTGGACACAGTTTCTAAACTGCCACCGCTTCCTGATGTAACTCTTTCTTGCGGCTTCCAGCTGATAGAACAATTTTGGCATTCCTATTATCTGTTGGATGAAGAACATCCTTCCCCCTTAATTCTTCAGAGTAAGACTCCAGGACATGCCTGATGGCCTTCACTTCCTGGAATGAATAGCTTTTCATGCTACAGTGTATCAGCACCAGACCAGCTGCCTCTGGCTACTTTATTGGAAAATTGTACAGCAAATCCTCCCCAGCTCAGCCTGCTTCCATCAGAATAACAAAGAACTTCTACCTTAAGACTGGGAGACCAGATAGGGTACCCACTACAGTCAAAATTGTCCATCCAGAACAGCACCTCTGATTGGCTCTCCTGCGACATACAGAAAGGCTTATCCCAAGCAATCGGCACATCACTGTAGGTACTTTGTGTCCAGAGACATACAACTGGGCCAAGGGCAAGACGCATAGATACCAGAGACCCTGCTAGGCGTGAAAGGCATATTGCTGAAACTGTAAAGCGCTTCCCTATGATCATGTTTATCAACTGTTTAAGGTCTTGCACTCTTCTTTCAGGCACCTGAAAAATTCTGTTTTGCAAATCCATAACAAATCCCAAGAGTTCTTCTGACTGTACATGTACAGGAAAGCCACTGGCTTTTCTCCTCATTAGCAACAAACCCGCTTAAAGCAATATACTCGCGTACCAATGCAGACAACTTTACAGCCACATCACTGACCTGATGTGCACCTGCACCATCATCCAAGTAGGTAAATATTCTGAAGCCCTTTCCCCTCCAATGTTTGACCAGTGCTCTTTGAATCTTGGTGAAAAGATAGGGCCTGTAGACAAACCAAGAACTGAAAAATCTATGGTGACCTTCGTAGAAGAAAGAGAATCCCAGGAACTGACAATGCAGCAGAAAAATCTCTATGTGGTGGTAGCCACTCTTGTAATCAAATTTAAAAAACCAATCGCCCTTGGAAAACAAGTCTGCAGCAGTTCTTATATCCTCATATTTAAATTTACAAGACCACAAGGGATGGTATTCTCTGGGAATGCCAGGAAAATAAACTTCTGAGCTGGGTGACCAGGTCTGGTCTCCACATGTGTAGGGAGTGAAAATTGCCATGATCCCTCCTTTTTAAGGGAACATGCTAATTCCAAAGTTCATGAGCACTAGTTGCTGAAGTAAGTGCTAATGATAACACAGGTTTATAACAAAGCTGCTTGAGTGTCAATTCTTCTAAGGGTTCAAGGGTCTCAAGGAATGACAAAGCAGCTAGCCTTAACATTCTATGTAGAGCCATATTTAGGTTTGGGAGGTTGAATCTTAAACACCCCTTTCATAAAATGAGAGACAATGGGTAGACTTCTTAACTCAGTTGAGCCAACTAGCCTGAGAAATGCCTTACCTGCAGAGAGCTATTGACCTGTATTCCAAATATTTCTTTGTGTAACTAAGGATATAAGAAATGCAAGGACCACTGATACAAGAAGCTGAAATGGAATGGGAACCCGGGAACTAGTGCACCCATACCCTCCAGGGGCTTGAGTACCGCTTTTGGGTGGCTGTTTTCCACAAAGCCAACGAGATGTTAGATTTCCCTTGAAAGGCCCCTTGCTTGGTAAGGATCCCTGCTAGTGGCTGTTAGATAAAGGGATGTCCACAGGAGATGGGTCCTGTTGGTTGAAATGAGAGGAACAACAGAGATTGATGCTAGAGTAGTGAACAATCCACCAACATCTCAATGAAAACTATGGCTGTCTAATCCTTTTTGGGGCAATGGTGAGGACTGTGGTTGCTTGATCCTACCTGATTTTCCTCACTATCCGAGGCTAAAAGACTACAGGAGGATGCTCCAGCCTTGAAAGGAATGCATTGACTGCCAGAAGTAATGCCGATTTTCTAGGAAAGATTGCCTTACCGGTCGGAAAAGATCGGTAAATCACAGGTTCTGCAGGGAATGAGTTTTAAGGCTTTTGGGGCTACAGAAGGGTTTTCAGAGCTGATGTTGCTACTTCATCAGTTGACAGCTATTTGAAAAGAAAAGCCTGTCTGTGTGTTTTTGATTGCCTACTCAGAAATGTATGTATACCTTTTAACTGATGAAAATGAACCTGGAGTTTGGCCATCTGAGTTTTTAGGAGCCTCAGTTTTTAACAGTGTACCGCCAGATAAAAGAAATCTGTCTGAGCTCTAGACTTTTATTTAAGCAAAAGGCCAACAAACATTTTTATTTGTAAGCTTTTATATGTTTTTCCCATGTAGTTTTGCCTAAAATTTTTTGGTATCTAAATCTTTGAAATTTTTATAATCTTACAGGACCCCTATGATGACAGTACTTACACGTGTACGTTTTAGTGACGATTTAAGTACAATTTGTCGTCACAAATATTTTATTGTTCAATTTCAAATTAGCAAATTACAATCAGGTGAGTTCATTAATTTGCTTTACTGCCCTTATCATAGAATGGCGCAAAGGTCAACTGTGTGTGACTCGCCAATTTATTCATCACATGCTGCAATAATTTGATTTTCCTGGGAAAATCAAATTATTGATTTTTATCACTCTCACATGCATCCCATATTACCATAGCGCATAAATTAAAATGTCATCTGCAAAAGTTAGAACTGTTGCAGTTTTGATATACGTCAAAAGTGTCATACATCAAACTTGAAAACTTCATTTTAGTCTCATGATACAGTGTACAACCAAAAAATCTTATTACTTTGACTTGTTACAAAACAGGCTCTTCATTTTGTATCAAATCACATTTACATTTCAAAGGGTTGTGCCGTTATGGCAGTTCGAGAAAGCTGTTGCGTAGGTCAAAAGATGTCCTTATGTAATTTAGATTAAGTGGTCATTTAAATGTGTCAGAGTTTGAGTAATAATTTTCGTTCTGATACCACAGCTCCGATGTTTCTGTTACTTTAATTAATTGGGCTCACACTGGTGCACTTAAGGTAAACCTAGGGACACCTGCATGAACTTTCACTACATCGACAACAATTGGGAGCCAACTGGCTCCTGCAACAATCAACCACTGTAGTAAGCCATTTGAATCAAGTTATAATAACCATCTAATCACAAAATCACTCATATTCAAGACCTGGTTCTATGTAAATATATCTGTTGTAACCGCAACCTTTCTGTTGACACTCGAAAATTGTGTCCATTTATCGTGTTTATAAATGTCTTTTGAATACTTACACTGTATGTGCGCATGATTTGCATATGGGGCGCTTTGCACCTGACCAAAATTTTCAATTTCTTGTATTTTATGGTTATATTAAAAAAAGCAACTTGTCACACAAAGCGTGAAAACTCACCAGTCATTACAAGATCACAAAATCGCAAATTATGCGCTATGGCAGCATGTGATGAATACATTGACGAGTGACGCACAGTTGACCTTTGCGCATTTATATGATAAGGACAGTAAATATGACAAATACTTGTGAAATAGTTCGTGGCAAGTCTGACGCTGCGTTTCATCTCAGCTGTGAAACGCCTAGACTCTTCAGAGACCTTTCAGAATCTATCAGCAAACCCGTTGAGCATCGGGCTCAAAGTCCCGTTCACAAATTCATGTTAGGGGCCTGGCCCTCTATCACAGAAGGATTCTCAACCGATGTTCATGTAATTTATACAATAAATGTGACAAATACTTGTGAAATAGTTCGTGGCAAGTCTGACGCTGTGTTTCGTCTCGGCCAAGAGACTCTTCAGAGCCCTTTAGAATCTATCTGCAAACTTGCTAAGCATTGCGCTAAAAGTCCCATTCACAAATTCATGTTAGTGGTCTGGCCCTCTATTACAAAAGGATTCCCAACCGATGTTCACGTAATTTATACAATAAATGTGACAAATACTTGTGAAATAGGACAGTAAAGCAAAGTAAGGAACTCACCTCATGGTAGTTTGCTCATATGCAATTGAATAATAGACTATTTGCGACGACAAAATATACTTAAATCATCACTAAAATGTATACTTCTAAACTGTTGAAATTTAATTGTGTTACAAAATTTGACACGTGTTGTACCGGCTGAGAGAAAGTAACTGTGAAGTTTCTCGCACAGTAAGATGACATTTTAATTTATGCGCTACAGAAATGAGAGCAATTTAACCTAGTGTATAGTCTTTCCCTGAAGAAAAAAAAGGTTTTTGACCGCTGGGTCTTCATTTTAGACCATTGGGTCTTTGCTTTAGACCACAGGGTTGTAGGTCTTCAGTCTTCATCTTTGGGTCTTTGTGTTAGACACATCCATCAATTAATGCGATGCAATTCACAAACATAAGGCTTCAATGCAAATACAAGCCGGTTGCTGCTTCAAATTTTTGATCAAATTTTTATTTCCATCTACAGTGATACTCAAACCAACATAAGCGATGTTTAAGAAGTCTGGCTTTATTGAGTTTTTTGGGGGTAAAAAATACCTTATGATGGAAAAAGCAGTGTCCTTTCGTGTTCTGTCACCCAGAATTTTGATTACAGGAATTGAGACTATGGTGCTACATATACTTTGCTGAATTTTTACCATGAAAGTACCAACAGAAATTATTTAAAGCAGTGAAATGCCACCTTGAAGTGGAACTAGCTTTGTTTGCTTCATGGCAAAGTGATCTTTTAATAGTATGGATTTACTGTCACATCACCAGTTCCGAGTTCACTTACCAACTTGTTTCATATTGCTTTACTGTGAATTCAAGGGAATTGAAACTGTTATTCTCTATAAATTATATTGTCACACACACTTTTACACGTATCCAAATCTAGTCAAATTTGTCCAAACGTAGAATGGACAATAGAATGGACAATAACAAAATTACGCACACAGGAATGAGCATAAAATAACTAACAGCAACCGAACATGAAGAATGCAGAAAAATGCAAAACGAAAGAAACGAAGAAATTTACAAGATTAATGTGATGAACCAAAGACAAACTGAAAGCTAAGGCTGTAACGAAGCCAAAGATGCTACTGACTAAACTCAAAACGAAAACTATGCGCAAACTGAACTTGTAGAGTATGCAATTGGACATATTGTATACAATGAAACAAAGGAAGCTAATTATGAAGAACTATACACCAAGCACGAAGCTTAGGGCCTGGATGCACTGGGCAAATGTTTTGTTTATTTTGCAAAAAAATCTGTCATCATTTCCCTTAGACAAGTGCATCTGGTGATTTTTAGATCTACCAAATTTTGTCAAGGCTTACCAAACTTCAAAGACGCCGTCGTGGGTCGTGGGTCGTGGGTGGAAGTTGTGCCTCGTGGGTGTGGGTGTGGGTAAAAGTTGAGGGTATCAAAAAAGTCCCCTCCCCCCCAAAAAAATAATAATTAAAAAATAATTTAAAAAAAGATATGACACCACGGCCAAAAAGGTTCATCGATTGACTCGATCACTACTACAAGAAGGCCACATAGGCGATATGACGGCTAAATGGCTCTCCCTTACGCCCGACCCTCCGCAAATACCAGTGTTTCATACACTTACAAAAATTCACAAACCGACACCTGTTGGTACACCTTTTGTATCAGGGTGTTACGGCCCTAAAGAAAGGTCTCGGCTTTTGTTGACCACCTTATTCAGCCAATAACACAAAAACAAGCCATACAACAGACTTTCTTAACTTCATCGAGAAGACTAAACTGCCTAAAAACACCATTCGATGGTAGCTACTGGTGCCCCGACACCACCACCAGCGCTAACTCGCTGAAAATGCTTCAAAACAACAAAACAACAAAGAATATGACAGGAAAACAAGACAAGTAAACAATAAATTTTAGGTATTTTAAGCAAATTCGTAAAGTTCTTATACAAACCCTTGTAAATCGCATATTTGTAACAGAATACTGCTCGTAGTCAAGAGTCACATTCGCGTACAATTCATTTACATTTTAATTATTTCCTTTCATCTCGCACTTGGGCCGCCTGTGGACGTGTGAACTCATTTCAAACCTACAAAGACTTTCCAATTTACGAATTTCTATTCCTGTCACCCACCAGGCATCACGAAAGGCTTCATCAAAGGAGAAGCATTAAGGTTTCTGAGAACAAATTCCTCTCAACTTACTTTTGAGGAAAACATGAGTAATTTCAAAACACACCTGCAGAATAGAGGTTACCCTGCTAGAATTGTAGAAAATCACCTTTCAAATATAGAATTTTGTGATAGAAAAATGTCGCTAGTACAGAAAAACAAAACCGCCAAAAGAACATACTGCCCTTTGTAATGCAATACCACCAGGGAAATGGCACCTTATGGATAATCAACCACTACTGAAAGAAATCTTTAAGGAGCCCCCCATCATCTCATATCGCAGGGGAAAATCCCAAAAACCTTGTTTAAGCTAAGCTATGAAGGTTTTATAACTTGTTCATTTGCGAACTGCAGGAGTCGTGCAGGCTTGTCAAAACTTTTATCACTCAGTTTGCTTTTATCCCGTTATCAATGTTTTCCTTTTGTACATGCACTTTTTTTCGTCATCATTAATATGCCGTGATCACAAATGATATAGACAACTAGTGTTGTGTTTTAATTACTTTCTTTAATTTTTTTTGTTTCTATTTATTAAATTGTCTTTTTAATTATTTTTTAATTATTTGTATCTATTTCATTTTCCTTTTTGGGGGCCGAGGAGGGGATTTTTTTATACCCACGACTTTTACCCACACCCACAACCCATGACTTCCACCCACGACCCACGACCCACGACAGTTAGTCATACTTGACAAATTTTTGTCAGGCGTGAAATCTGACAGATTTGTCAATTTACACACCATGATTTGAAGGAAAATGTCAATCAAGAAAATTTGAACTCTATTTTAAGTCGGAGTATTTCAGTCCGAAGCCTGCCAAAACTAAATTTATATTTGCGTGGCAATCAACGATGAACATGGAAGATTCGTACCTCAGTATGCTCCATGGCAATCCATTCGCACAGTACAACTATTACTGTATGTTTGTATGGATGTTAACATTCCAGCTGCATCTCCAGGACCAAGCTCTGCTCAATTTGTAGATCCATATGTCCACCTGAGTCAGTCAAGTACAAGTTTCACGACTACATGTAATCAAATTGAAAGCAGCCAAGCTGATTGACACTTGTGGTTAACAAATATTTTGCTGTGATTCAGTGCACCCACGCCTGACAAACTAAAAAATTTGGCAGGGACAAATTTTTTTTGAGATTCTTGGAAGGGCCAAGCAAATTTTGTCAGTCCAGTGCGTCCAGACCCTAAATGAACAAATTCTGGCGCCTACAGTATACATCATTGCACCACACGGTTCTCCACACTTCTGGTGACCTGAAAACGATGGAATATTCTCCCTCCTCAATCCTAGACCAGTCAATGTCAGCCTGGGAACCTATGTTGACAGCACATATTCCATTGTCTTGTAACTGCCTTACCTTGTCTTCCATGAGGCTTATCAGCAGAGAAACAACGACAGCAATGTGCCCCGGAAGGTTGGTGATGTGATCAAACACAAGTTGAAGAGCTTGATAAATAAGAGATTTGCCAAAGCCGGTAGCAGGTTCACAAAAACATCTTTCTTATTTGAAACTATTTTTTTCAATTGCCAACTTCTGATAATAAGTTAAAGTGGGGATTTTTCAACTTGGAAGACACAAAAATAAAGGCTTCTCCCAGCGACACCATGTTGGTTTCACTATAAGTAGCTGATAGGAACACAAGTTGTGATTGGACAATTTAGACTTGGCGCAACCGCCTCAGGAATATGTGAAGGATGTTTTAATTGGCTAATCCACGGAAACAAATGTGGTTTGGGTTTAAGCAGCTTTTAGTGGGTGAGAAGTGTTGCATGACAACCCTGATAACGGCTGCAGAGGAGACTTAATACCAATTAGACCATGCTAAATTGGTTCTTGTTATAAAATGAGATAAATTCAGTGGAATGTGGATACTGTTGTCTTTTCTTCATTGCTGGAAATAAATGGTATAAAGTTAAGTACCTCGTCAAAAATGAAAGAAAAACTTTTTTCAAAAGGGTAATTGTCATTTTATGGATAAACAAAAACTAATTTAATTATGAGATAGTCACTTCTGACATGCTGAGTCACAGAATAGAGCATAGTTATTTTGTACCCACCTTTGCCGTTAACAATAAAACAACTTCAATTAATACACAAAGATATGTTATAATACAAGTAAGAAGCATCTCCACAAGAACGGACAGTACAAACTCTTGTCAACAACTGACTCTGGAAAACTGGTACACTAACTTACAAAAGTGCCTCAGAGATGTCAACAACTTCTGGCCCCTCTGCAAGTAACTTTATCTACAACATAAAGGAAACCGACAAACAGACCTCTAACATACCAAATTAATTTGACTAAGAGTAGACGGACCTCAAACAGACTTGACTAACAATAGACGGATAAAAACCGACCAATGACTGAGGACAAACTCAACATGAGCCTTTCAGGCAATACCATCATCGCTAAACTCATGATTCACTTTCAACAACACCATCGACTGACAAACACTATTCATGTGACTCTGAAGATTACTTCTGCTCAGGTTGTCTAAATGTCAGTCACCAACAACAGTTCTTTTCTGAACTTTTAGTGATATACATCGTAACTAAACAAACTTGTTAGATTAACCTTATCATAACTGTGTGCCTATGTTAATTTTAACTCTAAATAAACAATATTGGAATGATGATCCTGTCTTAATCCTGCCACCCTCTTTGCAATTTGCAAACAGAAGTTTGTAATACTGAACACTCACAATATTGTATTTGAACAATGGCATAGCAATGGAAACCATTGGTACTTACAGTGCACTTGCAAAAAGCTAGAGGCATCTTTGGATAAATGAGATGGTCTCGTGAGAAACATGACTTGTCTCTAAAGAAGCAAGGCGCATCTCACATAACAGTGGTAGCTTACATTTGAGTGGAACTGTATGAGAAAGAAGGGTTGAGAGAGGAGAGAACAGCAAATGCAGTAGTAGTCACAGAGGCCTATCAAACCCAATTTTACAGTAATTAATATATAGATTTAGCCAAGCTGGTTGTTCAAAGCCTGAATAAACTACAGTGTAACCCAGCATAAGTGAGAATTTTGATTTGAGTTTTGTTACTCAAGGTAAGGTTTCTGTTTATATTGTTTGGCTTCTGTAATCTCAAGCTACACCAGGAATCCATGACCTTTTTCAGTTTCCATCAACGGCAATATGTTGTTTTGACTTTTCAATAGTGATAGTTGACAGTGCTCTTTTACATTTTAAATTTCAGAGTTTCTCTGGATATGCTATCTGTCCAGTCCAACGGAAGTCCAAATTGGCCTGACAAGATCACCAAAGCATTTTGGCGTGGGCGTGACAGTCGAGAAGAACGACTCAAGCTTGTTATGATGGCCAAAAAAAATCCAGACCTTTTTGATGCTGCACTTACAAACTTCTTTTTCTTCAAGCATGATGAAAGCAAATATGGTCCCAAAGTCAAGCATGTGTCATTCTTTGATTTCTTCAAGGTAAGCTCTAATGAATTTTCTAAACAACATAATTTATATATTTCTGTTTGCCATCCTTCAGCAGTGATATACATAATTGTTCTAATGAATTGTTATGGGTACAACATGTAAAGGAAGACAAATGGTAAAAGCAGAGTTGCAAAAATGTTCCTCAAAAGTTCGAGGGAGACCAACTCCTGACCTGCCTCCGTCTAGAGTGGAGAAGAGTTTCCTTTTTGGTGTGGATTTTGCTGGCCCCCATTAAGTGAAAACTGTGTTTGGAGAAGATGAAAAACCAAAGATGCTATGTAAAGAAAGTTGCAAGAGTGATGCCATGAATCGTTCTGTTACCTGCACAACCATTGGGAGACCTGTTGGAGAAAGTCCATCATAGAGTATGAGGAATGCCAGAGAAAGAACAAGAAGACATGCTGCAATCACAAGTAATTTCAAGAGACTACTTTTGTTGACTTTGAGAACATTTTGTTTTTTTGTGAGTGTAATCTAAATTTTGGTATTGGTCCAGAAATTGCTTTTCTGCTTAAATCATGTCCAAAGAATGTTAATTTCTGAAGCCTATAAACTGACAGTTCTTCTCACCTAAGGTCAGTCAACATTCTTTGAGATGGTGAAGGACAGCTAACAGGTTCCCATCATGTTCCTGAATTCCACATCCATAGATAATTGCTTTTTTGTGTGTCTATGCAGATGCAGATATCTCCATCTCGTTTTGGTTCTAGCACAAGTAGTGAGACCCACTCTGTTGGAGAACTGGGTACCTCTTCAGTGATGTTCTCTTTAAGGAGTTCATCCAACTTCTTGTCAACATTACACCAAAGCATATCCTCCTGACTGGTTGTGCAACAGGCTGAACATCTTTCTTGACATGTAGTTTCAGCTAATAATCTTTTTATTTACCCACTCATGTAAACACATCTGTTAACTTCTTGACAATGTCCTCAGAGGTTCCTTCCTTTGTGATTGAGTATGGCTCTGGGGAGTTTGGTGGTCTAACCCTTAATGCATTCAGTCTTTCAGCAGCATCCTTTCCAAGCAGAGCTTTACCATGACCTTCAACTACAGTGAACTCATCCAAACACATTTCTCTAGACTCCTGACAATAAATTTCAGTTTTGAATGTTCCAACTTCAATTGGTTTGGTCTCACCATATGCAAACAGTTTCTTTATTTCCAGGACTGGCATTCCACTCTTTTTGTTTCAGACTCTCTCAAGTAGCACAATATATATGTTGCTCCAGAATCAATAAGGACATTTTCCACTTGTACACCTCCAACATACAGGTCAAGAACTCCACTCAAAGCATTTGTACCCTTAACAACAAAAGTGATAATCTTCTGGTTTCTCTGTAACTTGATTAGCCCCATCGACACTATTGGTTGACAGATCAATGCAAGTTATCCTCCCCTATTGCTTGTATCTGCAACAAACAGATTGCCTATTGCAAGTCCATATAATTATAGTAAGTGCAAGCCTCTTCAAGATGGATCTCACAGATGACAGCTCCTTTCCAAATGGCCTCATTGTTTACAATGGAGACTTGAAGGATCCTGTGTCTGATCAACTCTGAGTTAAACAGAAGGTCACTGCTAAACAGAAGGTCACTGCTAGTTTGCTACAGTAAAGTTTGCTCTCTTGTTGCACATTTGTCATTGACTCATTCAGGCAAGCTACCATACCTTCATCTGGAGTCCAGCAGCAGGAATTTGCCTTGCCTCAAGAGCCAGCCACAGCTCTGAAATTTCATGCTCTTGGGCTTAAGGAACATAGAGATACTCCACTGGTATAGAGAACGTTGTTCAGGTATGCAAGGTTTTTTAAATTGCTTTTACGTCAATAAAATCAACCAGATAGAGCAGCCAGCCTTGGAAAACTGGAGTTTTACTGTTGTCAGCAACGTACAGTTTTCCTTTTTTTGTTTTTAAGTTTTTCCTTTTTCCAGTTGGATGATTGATAACTCCTCTAAGGGTTTGTGTGATGTAGGAAACACTGCCAAACAGCTCACACGCAGACTCTTTATTTATAGCTAGTAGGTCATGAACTGACATGCAGCCTCAATTTCGTACCGCCCTTAGCAGTAGTAGCTTTTTATTATTCCATTCTGGGTTGTGTACCCTGCCTTGTTTTTATCATGAGTGGTCTTTGAAGGTACAAAGGGCAGATTCCAATCTTTCCAGTTGAACTGGAATCTCTCACCATGTCCTTGATTTCTGTGGCATGGTCTCCTAAACAAATTTATGGTTTTGGGTTTCTATGAAACTCCAGCATTTCCATGTATGTGTTAACTATCTCATCATATTTAAACTGTTCATTTGAATCAGACGACTTTTGTGTGAATTCAAGAGCACTCTTCTACTAAATTATACATGATAAGTGGTTGTTAATAAGTTACAGAAACTACTTTAAACAAGAAAAAGAATAGTACAAAACTAAGAACTAGTCAATTATTGTTGTCCCTGGAAGAATAATATCATTCTGTGGGTCCCAGATAATGAAGCCTCTTCCCATTCACTTAAACTCAGTGACGTCTTCTTCTGTAGATGCCTATCCAAGTGACAAACATTGCCACTTTTTATTGATGACATTTCACAGTTATACATGCCATTTATACAGTAGTTATACTATTAGTTATACAGGTTCCAATAAACTTTGCAAATGCAACAACAGATCATGCACACGGACACGCTTCTTCAACCTACCAACAGTGACATCACAAGTTTTATTTCTGACAATACTCCAACAATTTTCCCTGACTGTTCCACGATTATGAAGGATAAAAAACAGTGATTTCAACACTCCAATATCTCTGCAATGCTTCTTCCAATTCACTTAAAGAATTTCTTATTTGTTTATTTTATAATTAATGAACACATTGGACTCGAATAAAAGAAGGCAATCCATGGTATCAAGTGGTGTTAGTTGAGCCTGAATTATGAAATTTTGGAAACCAAAGCAAAATTCACTTTAGGCATGCAGTCAAAATTTGTAGCTTATACTTTTGCTTAACACAAAGTACAAAATGAGAGCGAAAACCCAAGCAAACTGTATTGAAACTAACTACAACCAATCTACCTTATATAATAATTATATCAGGAGATGTCTTGTTATTTATAGCTTTCCACATAAAGGACTTGGGGCTGAACATTTAACTATGCATTGTATTTCTCATCCATTTGTATTTATTTGCTCATTATTAGTGGAAATACCAGATAAACATCGATGGAACAGTGGCAGCTTACCGTTTACCATACCTTCTGGCTGGCAGTGCATTAGTATTTAAACAGCAATCACCATATTATGAACACTTCTATGGGGAACTTCAACCATGGATCCATTATGTGCCTTTCAAGAGGGATCTCAGTGACTTAGAAAGACAGTTAAAGTGGGCCGTGGCCAATGATGAGAGGGTAATGAAAAACAATAAGTTGATAGTATCATTTCTTAAAGCATAGTATTCAAAGACAAAAACAACGGTCACTCTTGGATCAGAATTATGATTCACCTTTGGCTACACTGCAGTTCATAGAATTTCTATGTTTCCTGTAGCAACAAAAAGTTAATAATAACTATTTTATGTATGCATGTATATTTCATGTACTTAAATAGAATATATTTAAAAAGAATGCTCAGCTCTGAGAGAAGCAATACTTATGATGAGTAATGGTAGCAAGATATGTTATTTACTTGCTACATCCCTGTTTTGTATTGTCAATGAATGACCACACTCATCAAGCAATATTAATGAATGACTGTTAAATTACAAAGAACTGGCAATAAAAAAGCAAAGGTACAGTTGCTATGAGATACAAAAGCAGTAAAACCGTAGTAGTATATAGGTTATTAAACGAATACCGTTTTGAAGCAGGTTCAATTTTTTTCCTGTTTTAACCCTCCAATTGTTAACAACCTTCGCAAGCTAAGGTTGTTAACAATAGGAGGGAGGGTTAAAACAGGAAAAAATTGAATCTGCTTCAAAGAGTGTTCATTTAATTCCCTATATACAACTACAGGGAAGGGGAGGGATTCCTATTAGATAGAAACAACCTCGCTGTTATACTGCTTGAACACAGGCAATGGTTCAAGAAACAAACAAGTGTGCATGGTTAATGTGTAACCGGGAAGAAAACTGCAGAAAGAGCTGTGTTGGCACTTACTGCAGGCAGCACAACAATCAACTCAAGAAAGAAATGAAAATTCCAGCCCCATGTCACGGTTGTGGAGTTGGGGTTTTGCGCGATTACCATCTTCGCATTTCTTGCGACGGGAGCACGCTAAAACACCGGCTAATCCGCAAACACAAAAAAGCAAAGAAAGTTTTTGAACTTGTTTTGCTCAAGCTCAAGGCAACCCAATTAGAGAAATGTGCACCTTGAGTTATATCGATCGACAGCATGTCTGCTGTTGAACAAAAACTTGAAGAAAGTCTGACAGAAGAGTTTGCAAAATTAGATCCAGCGACGTGGACCTGTACGAGGATGCAAGACATGAGGGGGAAGAGAGTAAAGTCATATTATATTTATATTATTATAAATATTAATTGTTATTATATTCAATGGCACTTCATCAGAGACCTGGAAAAAGATCTAACAACAGACTTTATTGAAAAAATTCGAGGAAATGTTGACACATCGTTTTACTTGAGGCATGTTTTCTCGTATCAGTTGCGCAACATTGAAGATGGAACGGTTATTCTGTATTACACAAACCACAGCTCACCTTGGATAAAAAGACTGGCAGAGGCAGAAGAATGATTGAGTGAAGAAGAGACAAAATGCCTGGACTATGACAAAATTAAAAGACCATCAACAAAGTGGGTGTTTGTAAGCTTTTTAATGTGGATGTGAAGATTGTGATTGACTGCCAGCCGTTGTTGGGTGCAGGTTATTTGCCGGACTGGCTACGCAACCTTGCGTGTGGGGGGTCAATCGTGCCGTTGGATACCTATCAAGATAACTGGCGTTGTATTGCTGTGCACCAAGGAGCGTGTGTCGATCGAAGTACAAAAGCAGCCTGCAGTCTAGCCAAGAGTTTCTTCAAACTCAAAACCATGCCGACTGACTGTCCAAAAACGTCTCTGGATGAATTAGACAAGGTTGAAAGGCATCTGAATCAAGAATACCACTGGCACGGTTGCCGGAAATGTTTCACGGGTGCCGAAAATGTATGCCACTGGCACGGGTGCCGAAAATGTTTCCCGCACAATTCTCACAAAATCATTGACCGCTACAACAAAACGCACGAAGGTAGGTACGAAGCCACAATGAAACGCACACAATTCCTGCAAAAGCCCGGCTACCAAGTTATCGAGGCATGGGCGTGCAAAGTTGGGAAAATCGATGCTGAACCACTGCGGGCCGAAACAAAAAGCTACCCGCACGTGATCTTGTACGATTTCGAGGTGTAGGCAATAATAATCGTCGGAAGGAGCCAACGCCTCACGATAGAAAACACACACGTGCCAATTCAATTTCAATGAGCATTGGTGACACCCTTGAAAGAGAGCCCACCCATATCTGTGAAAGAGACCCCGCAGAGTTGTTCCACAAGTTTATGAAAGAGCTGGAGAGAGGCGGAAAAAACATCCGGGCCCAGGTACGAGCTGAGTTTGTGCCAGAAGACTTGCACCTGCTCCCAAAAGTGTAGCGACAAAAAATCAAGGAATGGTGCAACCAGGTTCCTGTCGTCGGGTTCAACTCAGGCAGTTACGATCTGAATCTGATCAAAAACCACTTTGCTGGCCGCCTTGCTGACACAACAGGCAAAGTCAGAGTAGCAAAAAACGGGAACAAAACAATGTTCTTGCTCACTTGGGGCTTCCGTTTCCTTGACATTATCAACTACCTTGAGCCTGGGACAAGCTACGAGAAATGGGTGAAAGCCTATGAATGTGAGTCAGTGAAATCCTGGCTCCCACACGAATGCTTTGACACCCCCAAAAAGATTTCCCTGGGCTCCCAAAATATGAGGAGTGGTATTCGAAGCTAAAGGGTGAATACATTCTCACTTGGGAGGAATGGGAGGGGTGTCAGTGCTTGTTCAAAGAAAAGGGCATGCGTTCCTTCTCAGACTGGCTGCGTTACTACAATAATCTTGATGTGGCTCCCAGCCTTGAGGCTGTGGAAAAGATGAGAAACTTCTAAACCGAGAAGGGAATCGACATTCTGAAAGGCGCTGTCAGCATCCCTGGCGTGAGTTTGCATTACTTGCTCCTGGCAAAGAAGCGTATGAGATGCTGAAAGAAGCTGTTGTCAGGGGGCTGAGCCTAGTTTTCATAAGGTACCACGAAGTTGATGTCATGGGGATAAGGTCTCATCGAATAGCAGAACCGCATCTTTGTAAAAACACCCTCTATCTTTCAACCATGCTCAGAGAAATGCCTTGCGTGAAGGAAAGGGTTGTGCACTACAGCGGCGAGTTCCAAGCAGAGGTGGCTCCTGTACTAATGTACAAGCTCAAAAAAGGAAGCTGGTTTGGATTTGCCGAAGTCGATGTAGAGATTCCGGGGCGTTTGCGTCCAAAGTTTGAGGAGATGTGTCCTTTCTTTTACAACAAAAAGGGGCCTGGCGAAGCTGTGCCAAAACATATGGCCAATTACTTAACTCGAACCAGCAGAAACCGTGGAGACGGAAAAAAACTTGTGGGGGCGCTGTCTGCAGAAGGCTTGTTGGTGTACGCCCCTCTGCTGCTGTGGTACGTGAACCATGGGGCAGTGGTCACAAAGGTTTACAGTGGAGCAGGTGATGGAGGCACAGCGGACAGTAGACATGGATAAAAGCAAGGCGCTGCTTGATGAAGTGTTCAAACTGCTGGGAAACAGCGCGTACGGGAAGCTCATTGAAGCTTTGGAGCAGCAAACAAACACCATTTACACCAAAGACGAGAAGGTAGTCGACAGAGCCTTGTGAAGTGCGTATTTCTCTGATCTTGATGAGATCGGGCAGGCGTATGGGTTGGAAAGTCGGAAGCCTCGGATCACAATCAGACGGCCGTTTCAAGTTGGAATCGCTGTCTATCAGCTGGCAAAGCTGCGGATGTTGGAATTCTATTACAACTTTCTCGACAGGTATTTCGACAGAAGAGATTTTGAGCTGTTCCAGATGGACACACACAGCATCTACATCGCAATCTCTGCTGAGTGGATCGAGGACATTGTTCAGCTGGAACTGAAGCCAGAATTCGAGGCGCGAAAAAAATGTTGGCTGGCTTGGGACTTGTGGAGTGGCTGCACCCCTGGTCTCTTTAAGCTTGAGTGTGTGGGCTGCCGAATGATCACGCTCTGCTCGAAGTGTTATTTCATCGAGGAACCAGAGGGTGAAAAAGAGAAGTTCTGCACGAAGGGGGTGACGAACAAGCAAAACAAGATCATGTGGCAGCGTTTCAAGGCAGCGCTAGAAAGCAGCTGAAGAATGGGGCTGACCACTTATTAAGACAAGCGGTCGGTGTGAACCAATTGAATTTCACATTTAGTTCATGTCAGCTGGAGGAAGAGTAGTGTTTGGAGGGACAACCAGCAGTTCTTCACGCACGAAGCTGCACTTGGGGCCGTTGCGCAAATAGTAGAGAACGGGTTGATTCGGTTTAGTAAAAGATCTTTCAATGCTGTAAACTTTCAAAGACCAGATTGGATCTGTGGCTGTTTTTACACTGCCTTCAAGCTCTCTGGGTTGGTAGAGATAACGAACTTGGACAAGGGATGGGAGTATTTTTTCGCTTTTTCCAACAGGCCTTGAATAAGATGTCGATGGCCTTACATAAACAGCTTTTTCTTTGATGGCAACGGCAGGTTTCTTGCTGATAAGGCTTGTTACCTCGTTGTTCAAAGCCGAAACAACTTCTGGAAGTCTTTTGACCCAGGCAGGTGGACCGCTGGCTGGTGTTAGGTGTGGGAATATTGAATTTTGGACGAGGAATTCCCCATCGGCGCGGGGAGGAATATCTGCCAGAGAGCTTGCTTGACCAGCCACTTTTTTGTGGTTTCTTCTGGTGGCTTCCGCTAATTTTTTGATCGCCACGATACCTTTCCAGTAGCCCCTGGGGCCAAAGTATATTTATGTCTTC
>OMLO01000655.1_pt1 | contig 23743 bp, 13 predicted proteins | sample 1674811 | NCBI WGS metagenome assembly OMLO01 (sample SAMN06265003, study PRJEB25207) | coral metagenome | isolation source: Coral host | place: Mexico:La Bocana,Puerto Morelos, Mexico | collected 2008-11-13
TAATGTCTATTCTTACGTAAGTACTCCGAAATTAGAATTCCCTCCCGGGCTCTGAAACCCTCGGGCAGTTTTAAAATTAGCAGTTTTCTTTGAATAGGGCCCGCGAATGAGGCAGTTCAAAGCTTCAAATGACGGGTTCCCGGGATAATTTGAAGTTTCGATGTGATCTTTAGGACATCTTCATAACAGAAATCAGGGATGATCTTTTTAATAAAAAAATTTACCTGAAGTACATATCGTGTTTATCAAAATGGCTACAAATCGTGATATTGTCCAATTGTTATGAAGATGAAACTGAGAGAGCTTTATGGTGATATTGCGTCAAGCCAAAATATTATTTACTGAAATAGACCTACCGTGAAATTAAAAAAAAAATTTAGTTTGTGTAACTATCGGTAATCGAATTTAAAACTTTAATCTACAGGAAAAATCAGTGAAAGGGAAAAAAAGCAATCATTTTTCCTAGTATATGATGATTGATTGTAAAAAAAAATCCGATCTGTTTATTTTTAGGACAGATCCTTTCACCATCTCGGTTCTCTCTTTTCCCCCCCACCCCCCCCCCCCCCCCCCCCCCCCCCCCCCCCCGACGTCACCCCCCACTTTGGAATTGACTTGCGTGGGAATTGACTTGCGTGCATTAAAACTCTTTACACCAATATCTTGGCGGTAAAATCACTACTGCACCACATTCTTGCTAAAATGACTTAAATAAAAACCCTTTTTCGCGTAAGGTTAATACTAATTACCATTAATATGCACGCCTCCAAAGTTAATTTGATGACAATCAAGAGAAAATGAGGCTCATGGTCACTTGTGACAATATAATTTATTAAAAGGAGTTAAAAAGTATGTACCAAATCCTTGTTGGGTTTGCCTCTTTTTCAAAACGAGGCCAGACGTTATCACGCAGAAATTACTTAATTTTGAGTTCATTGAGGGTGATAATGAGAGAATATAGATGTTGGCTGTTATCAAGTTTTTGGGTCGTTAACCGTTTGTCAGTGTTAGGTCCTAGCTAGCATTTGCTAAATGGTTTTGTCAAAAGTCATCAGTGTTATTATTACACTAGCTTGTAATTCAGCATTTACCTTTCAAAATTAGAGCCCCAGTTTCAACTGCGGCACAAATTAAAGAAAAAGAAGATCTGTGCTTCAATTTTGAAAGAAGGCTTTAATAAAACAATTCAGATAACAATACACACTTCTACCATGTTAAAATACTCCTGGCATGCAGATACATTTTCTTTCTCGTCTTGATTATTTTAATAAATTATCGTAGTTACTTAAATAAATTATGTTATGTTCTAGTGTCTCTTTACAGCTCAGTTTTTCGCACAGGAAGTTAGTAGTCCTATTCTTCTCAAGAAGTATTTCATTCACTGTGGTCGTGTTCCTCCGCCGCCCATTGTTCGTCACAACACTACGTATGCCTATTGACTGCTCTTTCACCCACGTGGCTCCGACCGAAGCCGCCCGTGGATATCAGCACTTCGTGAAGACCACGAGATACACTCCGTGGACCCGACGCCGATCCAGCGGCAAATCTGTCTCACCTTTAAGGTGGTTAACTTAGTGACAAGATTAAAGAGCTTTCTTTGGCCATCAGCCAATCGGACGCGCCCGGATCCCGACAAAATACCGACTATTACACGATCTTTTCCCTTTTCTAGAAGATGTGTTCTGACGTATGTTCCAGCACCGGAACTTCCTGAGAAAGCATCGCATCGACAGATCAACAAATTGCTCACTACTGCTGACTCACAGTGGCTGTACCACAGCGAGTTCGATTTTTTGTCACCGGGAAAGCTGGAAAAATGGAGTTTGTACCGATGTCGACCCTTAATGACTCCAAGCCTGAGAAATGGTCGTTTTTGCGCTCTGTGCAGCGTGATTACGGCGTAATCAAAGCTTGGGGGATTGCTTTTCACGCGCCAGTTTTGTGGAAACTTAACATTGTTCACGCCAACCCAGCGTAACTTCTTATTGCGCCGGAGAAATCCCACCTTCAAGTTGGCGATATCTGTTAAGAGCCGCTGACCATCGTGGATGCAGTGCGCGGATGTCAGAACGTGTTGCTCAGAGATCAAGGATCCCGTACAACCAGTTGATATCTTTACGCTCGCTGAAAACGGAAATTTTTGTGCTTGACTGGAAGTGTTCAACCTGATGCGGCCGTCACGCCCAAAAATAAGTCTTTTTAATCGAGACTTTAAGGGTTGCTTGATTTCGGATAAAACTGAGTGATAGCTTGCTCTTTGGGTTGGCGACAGAAGTTCTGGCTCAGGCTCGTCAATTATCGCGGAATCGACCACGTGGTAAAGATGTGATCCGTTGACATCATCAAGATCGCGAATCGCCATTCTAGTCAATGTTTCTGAACCATTGTGCCACAGCGTGTCGTAGTTCAAGTCGATAAGGTCTTCTTCGCCGTCACTGAAAAACTCTGTAGCTGTGACAATTTCATCGTTGCCAAGGACCGTCGTTTCTGAGGGCTTAGTGTCCCCGTTCTCGCCATGGCTTCGTCTTGATCGTCTAGTCGAGACGACGACTTTTGCTGAAAATGTTCCTACCAGAAGTGTACTGAGTACAATTATTGAGTACCACCTACTAAAGACGTACTTCATTTTTTCCCACCTCCTTCTTCCTTGAAGTACGCTCGAGAGTGAACTGTGGTTGTATGTATCCGTGATCTTGTTTGGATGTTCTTAAGTAGTTTGCGGATGTTGCGGAAAATTGCCATGAGGACGATGAATGCACATGCTCAATCTCGCCAGGCCGATATTACTGGAAAAAAAAATCACCGGCGATCGAAGTTGACAACACAAAAGATTCACGAAACAAAAAACTATACAGGCCAATGAAGAAATTGGCTTGACGTCTCTGCACATGTTTAAAATTTGAAAAGGAAATCGAAGGAAATTTGTGACTCGTAAAACTTGGTAAACAATCCCACCGGGTTTACCTAAATTATCACTCCAAAGACGCCGAAAAAAAAAATAAGTACGGATTGAACATTGTCAAAAAAAGTGGTGATTGAGTGCATTACTTATGTAGCCTTCAGACACTGACGATCAACACTTTATTTTATTGAATTGCACTTTACATAAAGTTGAATGGGCTGTTAAGTCTGTCAAGGGTTCCGCCCAAAGTTTAACACCTGTTAATGCGAAACCGCAAACCTTGAAATCACGAGGTTTGTGTGGGCTAACATTTTGCGGGAATACAAAAAAATTAAATTGATTTCACCGGAGAAAACGGAACGGAAACAGTTTAAGAAGAGAACGGATAAACAATATGCGTTCCATTGGCTTTTCGATTCATTTACTGGGACAAGGGAAAAAATTCAGCCGACAATAGTGTGGCACTTGTACTCAATAAAGGCTGCATTGAAAAGCTTAACGCCTGATCAAACTCAAGGATTTTGTTGTTTGTTCAGCAAGCGATGAGTATTCTTTGCGCATAGCAATGATCGGGATTTCTTAAACATTCAATATAATAATTGAATTCTGGAACTTTCCAATGAAGTTTCTTTGTTCAGACGGCTTAGAATGCATTGTTTCGCTGGACCGACAGAAAAAAGATGAGCAGCGGGAACGAAATAACTTATTTAATGTTGTAACAATGGCTTGTTGAAATAAATTCTTGAAAACATTTTATATTTTGCATCATCCACCTCGTTAACTCTGTTGCTAATGAATGTAGATTACTGTGGGAATATGTTGTGCATTGTATGTTTATATATATATATATCACTTTGGAATTTCGTAAGTTCCCGACTGTTTGTCGACATTGAAAAAATATGACGTCATGTGACATCAGCCATTTTAAACCTATTTTAAGCTAATGACGTCTGCACGTGGAATTTCTTATTTGGGTGGCTGTTGGGGTGTTTGAAACTATTCTTTTCCGTCAAAATGGCTTGGAATACATGCGTTAATGTAAACTAGAAGGAAATTTTAAGGGTGAGTGATCTCTAAAAACAATATTCACAGAAATGTGTCTAGGTTCACACTTGACAAGCTTTACAAGATGGTCATTTAGCTGGCACAAAAAAACTCTGAGTGTTTTTGTTAAAGACATTGTCTGCTGGCTAAAAGAGGTGTTTGGCATTCGCGCATGGAACTCACAAAGATCAAAATGTCGCTAGCGAAATTTAATAAAAAGTCTCTTGCAAAGAGTTCAATCTTGCGCTTCTTTAAGTTAACTGTGTTTAATCTGTTCTCGTCTTGGAGTTATTTTTCAGTTTTGCACAGATCATTAGCTTTCAGCCGGTGAAAGCCTCAGCACAGCTCTCCTTAACCTTCAACCTTCATCTTTCGTATGCAGACTGCCGTCAGGGTGCCGCTCAGTCCAATACTGAACAGTTATGAACGAGTTCGTCGCTCTCGGAATAAGTGCGGCCTGCTCAATCAAACCTGACCTGTTTTAAGGCTAACGACTGTCTGCTGACGTCATACTGTCGTACTCGCTACTTGAGCATGCAGCGAAGCAAATTCTGCTCCTAACTGATTTAGATACAAACAGTCAAACATTCCTGTGAATAAAATACTAGAGGTCTTCTGAAAACTCAATCGAAACTAAAAAAAACGAAAATCCAGTTTCTTTTGAGCACACATCATCAAACCGCTTACATTATCCTTTCAGCGTTTTATAACCCGTACGCCTACAACAGATTGGAACCCGTTTAGCCACTCGAGGCAAAATAATTCAGACGCTGAAGCAATGATATTTATTATATTTCACTTTTCTTTATTATCCGTGCGGGGCGTTCTTTCCAAGTTCTTCCATAAAATTGCTAAGGAGATCACAGATCCCTAGAACATCCAGCCTTAATCTCGATTTTCAGGGCGGGCTCCTTTCACGAACAGCGGTTGGTAATCGAACCTAATCTGTCCTCAGCCTCAACGTTAAATAATTTAACGCGAAGTTGGCCCGTCTAGTAAACGGTGTACTAGAGTGCAAAATTATGAGGTGACTTGGCGTATTCATAGCTACGGATACCTAGGACTGTTAATACTGGCTTTGAATAGGGTTCCATAGGGTTCCATAGGACTTCAAAAGATCTAATAGATCGAAATTGTGGTTTTCAGGCTGCCGAAAGCGGCAGTTCCTATTTCTCAGTTCAAGACCGTCTCCTGCAGAATGACATCAGAATGCTCCATCTGCCCAGGTGAAGTCTGCGTCAGGCCAGTGGCCCATAAAGTTTGAACTTAGACCGGTTTAATTTCTGAGTCGTGAAGCGACCTGTAGTATTTTTACTGTTCCCCCTGGATAGGATTCTAGTCCATCGCAGGGTTACCCCCCCCCCCCCCAGCACGGTATACATAGGCATTTATGAGAGTGAAGATCCTTGCCTAAGAACAAACACAATGTACTTGACCAGGGCTTTGACCCGTACCGCTCGATCCAGAGTCGCGCGCACTAACCATGAGACCTTCTACTCCTTCTTATAATCCCTGTCTCGCTTAAGGACGTCACTAATAAAGCAGTGATTTCTCAAGTTAGAAACAACTTCCAGCTCCTATCTGACCGAATATGAGCACCTCCCAGTCCCTCATGCTTACGTATCATGTTTAATCGCAATTTACTGACAGAACTTATCTGGCACTTTCCGCCGTCATCTTGAAATTAATAAAGTCTAACAGTGCACTGACAAGATCACGTTTGAGATGCTAACGCGAGTGACATAAATGGTGCTCGACTTCAGCGATCAATCAGAAAAAACGTAGGGTGAAACTGGGGCTCCAGGGCTCTTGAATTTATGGCCCCGTTTCTAATGCGCACGGATGAACGGTTTAGTCATGAGGGGGGAGACCGGATATATTTAGGGTTTAATTTGTAACAAATTCTGCTCTCTGGTAATTTAATGTTTATATTGGCGTTGTCTTTTTGAACTATTTTCGGCCGTCAGCATGACTACAAATTTTTCATGATCGACTAAGGCTTATAAAAATAGAACTAATGATCCCTTTGCTTAAATTGGTCCTTAGCTTGATGGCGTCGATGCATACGTGAGAAGTATTTTCTCTTTTTTTCGTCTAGTAAGGTTTGGAGATGTCAGTGAAGATTCAAGAAGAAAAACAAAAAGGTGTTAGAATTCTAGATGAAGTCTTAGACCTGGTAAACAACATACTGTAGAATTATTAAATAAGAATGTTTGCACGAGTCCGAACTCGTTATATAAGAGATGTTTGCACGAGTCCGAACTCGTTATATAAGAGATGTTTGCACGAGTCCGAACTCGTCGACTATCACCTCAATTATGAAACTCAGTGGAAGTGAGTAATTTCAGCTTGAATTATTTGAGATAAATTCAAACAAAGCTTCTTGACTAACTATTACAAATCAGTTCCACTTTGGTGGACTAGCACACGAACTAGATTTTCTTTTCAAACTTGTAGCTGTGTATTCGTAACAGTACATTTAAATAATGTTTAAGTTTTGAGTTGGCACAAAGGTGACGTTGTATTCGTCTCTTTACTAGTTAGTTTTCTTGAGAATTGCTCTCTCAAGTGCTTTAACTGAATCTTCCTTTCAACGAATAAAGCTGCTATTTTTAGCTCGACATTTCAATGAGGTGACAGTTGACGAGACTAAAGGCCGTCCAAAGTGTTTTTCGTTTGACACGATTACGTCATTTAAGTTCAAAAAGGCCGCCATTTTGGATTTCTTGGCATTTTCCTACGATACTAGAAACCTACCACACCTGGTGTAATAGTGAACAAAACTTATAAGAGGATGTTCAATGTTCTAAAACAGGTGAAAACTGCAGCAGGAAAGGCGAAAAAACGTATAAGCTGCTGGAAAATTCAAAATTTTAAAATACAGTTCCTGTCGCAATATTGAACACCAGGTTTTGAACTACTAAATTATTCTAACTGAAATAAATTTCATGAAAAATCCCAGAGTTGGTTTTTATTTGGTTGTATATTACTTTTTTAAAAAGACAAGAGGCCTAGAGGCCTTAATGCGAATTTTTTTTTCAAGTTTGCAGTGATCATCATTAATTGGTCTGGCTGTGCGAAGATTGAGCCCTGTAATGAAATTAAGTGAAAATAGTGAATGAATGCTTTTTCTAAAGGAAAGAGAAAACTTTAGCCAGTTGTTATGATTGATTTTCGATTCGTTTGAGTTGAATCGTGAATAGTAAGCTGAAAAGTTCCATTGTGAAGAACGCTTTAAATAAAGAGAAACATATTTCGAGGACTTTTATTTATATAAAGATTAAAAGTCTAGGAATTTTCTCTGTGCGAAGATTTGGGAAAATTTCCAAGCCCCCCACAAACAAAGATTTGTCTTTTGTGACAGTTCCCTTTTCCTTTCATGCTACGACGACACTTCTGCGACATCTTGCACATGCTCAGAAGCGAAAAGACGCTGCTGTCTGATCTCAAATCGTAAACAACATACATTTGGGACACTGGTCAGATCAAGTAAGTTGCAGAGCAAGCAATAAGTCCTTCACATGCGCGTAATAGCGTTTAGGTTTTTTTTTTCTTTAATAATTTTTTACATAACCTTTTTCGTATTTTAGAACATCAAATAAGTTGTCGAATTGAAGTCTAAACTCTTGGCCTTGCAGAAATATTCCGCCACTCCAGGTGTTAATGGCTGATTTCGCACGGCATCCTATCAAAAGGCTTACGCCCATTTTTTTATTAGAGATATCTTTTGAAATAGGTTTTACTTTTTGGGAGGGCTTATATTACCGAATTAAGGGGCTTATTGGAAGGATTTCGCGTTTCAGAAATAGCTTGGCTTATATATAGAAGCGACTTGGTATCCAAAATATTCTAGTACACATAAAAACTGGCGTGGTAAAATATCTTCAATAAACGACGACAAAGTGAGATTCAAAACACATTCTACACTGATAATCAGGTAAATGTTACATTGTAATAGTCTCCGTAATATTGTAAGGATATAAAATACAAAAACAGCCAAAGCATTTAGGGGATTTCACTCGGATGATAATTTACTGTCCTTCAATAGGCAACCTGAAGATTATCCCTAGAGCTTTATTTTCGGAAGGCCTAATAGCAAGGATTGTTACATCTAATACTTGAGGAGCTTATTTTTGGATGGGCTTATGCTCGGCATTTTTCGATATTATCCCAAAGCCAGCTTTATTTCTCTTTAATTAAAAAAATTTAAAATAGATCAATGTTCACGCGGTCAAGGCTGAGAATAAAGAGGCCGCAAAGTACCGTACGTAATAACCGCACTTCAAAAACTAGCACCGCTAAGTGACATGCTGTATGGTTGACTTTGGAGAGTAACATCGCGCTACGGATTAAACAAGCCCAGAGATCATTGTGCTCAGAGATGGTACTTAGTCTCCTTATTAAAGAGCTAATACGTTGTGATTACAATGGCTACTTAAAGTCTGTAGACATGTGGTATCATTTGAAAATTACAATACTCAGCGAGGAAGCCTCTTTAGCTTTACATATACCGTCAAACTGTGTCGGACGTTTATCGACGAATTAGTGACCTTTAGCACCACGCATTTCAGCGCGAACGACAAACCCCTGAAAGTCACGTGACCAAGCGCTGCGGTCACGTTCCCAGCGTGTTTTCGAGTATTCGACCCGACACTGTCCCAAATGATCCCGCGGAATCACTTAAAAAGGTGTTCTGGTGTTTTCGTATTTCCGGTTTTTGAACTTTCTTTTCTCTCAATCAGAATTTTGCGATGGAGGTTTACGGTGCCAGTCTGTGATCGGGAAAATTTTTTCTCTAAACATTTTTGGTCATATATACATTTCGCCGGTAAAAGTAAAATATAAAATTTAAGGTAAAAAGCTGTTAAAATTATGAATCTAAACGTTTTCGATCTATTTGATCATCATCAGAGTGTTTTATTTTTGGTCATGTAAATCACATATTTCCTCTGCCTTGACTAGTCTTGGATATCATCGGCCCTTCATTTACGGGCCTCACTGTCCGTACTGTCAAGACCTCGGGTGAATACATATTCTACCAAGTGCCAATCACACAATAACGGGCTCATAGCTACTAATGAAAAATTTAGCACTGAATACGACATTGTTGAACTTGTCTTTAAAGTCTCTTTACTTCAATAAAGTTGTACATATGTGTCATAGATGGGTAGGAATAATTACAGCATTGTGAACATAGAAGGATTTTCCAGTAATATGTATTTATACAGTCATCTTGGAGTTGAACTGCATGTCCAAGCAGAGTAGATAGTATCTTAAATACAACATTTTGCAACTTATTTTGACCTGGTTAAATTTAGTTAAATAAGCTAATATTCCACTACATGGTGCCCTGGTCAATTCGAAAGCTACACGCCACCTCGTAGAAAAAAGCAGCCTTTTAATTGGTTTTGTCTAAATACTTAGAGAATAATAGAGAAATACTAATATACTAATTAAAATTGTGCAATCGGAGTGGCTAAGCAATCGTACATAACCAGTCATTGTAATCCATGAAATATTTTCGCTCGCATGCGATTGGTCTAAACACGTCACGTGGTTGAATATGCCTCCTGTTGGGAAAAACATTTGAGGATATGCTCGGATATTTGTCCTTGGACATTATCTGCTCCTCGAAGCTCACAATTTTCCTCGAACTTCACTCTCGGAAATGATAATAGAAACCTTTAGCAAGTGGCCTTGCATACGGCGGGTGTGCCTAGAATTTGAGTAGATCAGTCAGGATTCAGCCGGCGGAAAAAATTGCGCTGTCCTGACGTCCAATACGTGATATCAGGAAAAGCATTGAAGTCGGGCGGCTTTTCTCACTGGAGACAGCATATTAAAATATCCAGGAAAGAGATTTGTAATTTCAAAAACGACATCAGATTTAAAACAGCGAAAACATTGTGTGACCAAACGTTTAATTTGGCGCCAAAAATGTGTCAACCACGTCTGGCAACTTACTTTCCAATTTACTAGTACTATCACTTGGTAATAAAGTATTGTCTCATTTTGAAAAATATAAAACCAGAATTCTCGGCCCAAGCAATTTGAGTATTGCCTTTATTTTTTGTTAACTACGAAGAAAAAGACTATTATCGTGTCGTTTCGGCCGGGGACAGCTTCGTTTTGACTTCCACCGTACGTCAAGGCGAGGACAAATATCCCAGCATATTTTTGCGCCAAATGGTTCAGTAGTCGTCTACAAAGTGGCGAGGTGCGCACGCGCGAGCTTTCGCCGAAGCGCGAAACTAATTTGCAATATGAAGAAAACTAATTGGAATTCGTTATTCGGAAGAAATTTAGTAATAATTCTACTAAAACAATGGGATTATACGCTCTCTAAATGTTAAATAGCGAAGATAAGAAGTTTCTGAATGTAAAGACAAGATTGACTGGAGAAAAAGATTATTAAATATGACAGTTTTCTTGAAATAAATGCTACGATCTAAAATTATTTTGATAGTATAGGTCACATGACTACCAGCTCTGTAGTCTCGGCAATTATGTCATCGCATTATTCCATATTAGTTGAGTCTTTGGGATGTTACCGGGTGAGTAGCACATTTTGCTTTCGAGTTGATCAGAGCCTCCATTGTATTCTAGTGTTTGGGATGAGCTGGCATCATAGCAAGGGTTTCGTGCAAGTAAGCGCTTCTGGATTTGCTTGGAGGCGAATCCATCCAGGCGCGTATCTGGGCCAACTTAAGCGGCGTGATCTTCGTGGCCACGTTCATGCGACGCTTCTTTTGTCGCCCTCGGTACTTTACTCGCAGCGAGCCAGAGAACACACCCATGACGAATCGTTCCGCTTTGTTTCCTTTACCTTTTTTGCCGAAGACGCCCGCACCAGAACTACCGTAGAACGAGTCACAGCGGTTCAGTATGGCGTGATTGACGCAATAAGAATTGCAGTAAGAATACCAGACGCTGTCTAGGGGTTTGTCAGCGGGAAATGAGGCAAACTGGATCTTCAGCTCAAAGGAGAATTCGGCGGGGATTTCATACAAGCCTAAGTACTCATTCTTGTGCGGTCGACGGAGTCTTATCACGGAGTAATCGTAGCGGAAATCCCGAGACAGAGTCCAACCTCGCGGGACTTTAACGTAATCTACGCCAATCTGTATCACCTTGCCCTGATGGCGCAAGATGAATACTTTCAGCTCCTTAGGATCGTCAAAATTCCACTTTAGCCCGCTGTGAACACAGTGTGCCGCGGTGAGAACGTGGTACTCGGAGATGAGAGTTCCTGTGCATCCCGTGGAGATCCTCACCACTGCGGAATAGGGAAGGTGCTTGGATTCCTCAAGAGTGACTTCTTTTCGATCGTCTGAGCCAAACACTTGTCTTCTTAGCCGATGTCGCCCTGTATTGTGGTGATCTTTGTACAAGTGGAATTTATCTGGGTGCAAGTTTGGATCTTCAAGTTCGAGTTCTGAAAGCTTGCTCCATACATCGTGTGTGGCATTTATTGTACTGTTGGCGAGTTTCTCCAGGTTCACGAGTGTGAGCGTAAGACTGCCGTTGGACCAAAACGTTTCATAGTTAAGGCGCGACAAGTTGTCTTGCCGCGTGTCATTGAGTAAGTCTTCGATGTGCACCTCCGCGGAGTAGTTGTTCGGTGTGAAGTTGCCGGTATGGTTTGATTTATCCAGTGGAGTAGTTAGAACGTCTTTGATGTAGAAATTAAGAGGCGCGAAATCGTCTTCGGTGGTGTCCTCTGTTGTTCTCACAGCTGTAATCGGTGTCAAGTTTGGATCACTACCGTTTACGAACGAGTTAGCAACTTTTATAGGCGTACCATGCGACGGACAAACAAAAGTAGAAAGCTGGAAAGCCCAGGATACGAAACTCGCAACAGCAATAATCTCGGCCAAACCCATAATTGTTGATATCTTCTTATTTTGGCGACGTTGCTTTCAATGTGCTCTTGCTGCGAGGCGCGTTATTTTCTAAGCACGGGAAGAGGAAAATCTGCGAATGAAAGAACAAGGAAGTAATTTCTACTATGGCAGTACTTAAGAATACAGCCACGTAAAACCGCAACAAATATAAGCAGCACCATTCACGATATTTAAGCTAACTAATAGCGTCAGTGGTTCACCTGTGAACCTAAACTGTTGATTTCGAAAATGTGACTTTCTCTTTCTTGTCTTTCTGGTAGTAGTTGTGGCATTTTGGACTTACTTTTATCAGTCAAATTTTTGTTTTTTATTCAAATTGAGACACGCAACTCCCTGTAAATAACAGTATGTCCATCGGTTTTCTTCTTTAATGGATGAGGACGCTGCAAATACGTGTATATAAATAGAACTCGATATTTAAGGAAGTTTTAATCAACTTGTCGCACACATGCATCTCATGCGCGTATTTATTAAATTATTAAAGAATTCTTTCACGGCCCTTCAAAAAAGGAACTACAATACAAAAATTGGCGCGCTTCAAAGCTTAAAACTGTAATAGAAGTGATGTTTGTCCAGTTTGTAACGCTTTTGGAACTATGTAGCATTTATGTCGTACGCAGAAATGAAAGTTTTGAGTGAAGGAACTCATAATTTATTCAACTTCAGTGTCTATTTTTAGACCTTCCGCATATGTTAGCGCAGCCCTTTGATCACGCTTTTCACCTGCAGTACATTACTTTGAACAACACTTTGATTGCACGACTTCAGTGATTTCAGTCTTTCGGTCTACAAATATGTGCAAGTTATGTAACACTTTCGAGTGGCACACAGTGATATTCTATTCCAGTATAATGGCATATCTCACTTTTCACTTGTAATTTCTTGTTTAGGCATTCCCTTTCCGGGGAAAAATACGAGCAATGAACGAAATGTCCGCGCGTATTATATGTTAAACCATCGAATAAGGGATTATTCCATTCTTGTGTCATTTTCTAGTATTTCTGCTTCCAGCTTTTGCATCATCCGAATATTGATAGTACGGTAATCAGTGCGCGTCCGAATGACGACTCTTCAGTGAAAAAAAAACAGAACTCATGTTATGCGCGTTTTCTTGGCCTAATATGGCGAAATAGCGTAATAATGAAGTAATCAATAGCAATAATAGTCTATACAACAAATTAAAAACTTAACGGGAAGTTTTTTTACTTCTATTTTGTTCAGATTCGCTTGTTTGCGTTGTCTGTTGAACCTTTTTCGGAAAGTTTCATGTAAAGAAAAGTACTTGTTTCTCTGTAACAATTTTTGCCTGTAAAAAAAAAATACGTGCTATACTAATTAAATATTCGTTAGGAGTAAAGCAAATTAAAATTAAGTTCTTTAGTCTAATCAATGTACTAACGAAATCGCAGAAAAAAAACTTCTTTGTTGTTAGTGCTGGATATGGCAGAGCTATAATTTTTGAATGCCTTTTGATTATGAGTTAGAGGTAACAGAGTCGACGTTTTCTATTTTGTAGTTGCAATGTTTCTTAATTTTACTGAAAATAAGCCACTTATGCTAATAAAACCATCAGGATGTAACAACAAACAACAAAAATTAAAATATGTTTACTTGGCCGCGGTGCCAGCAGTTTGTAAGACAAACGCGTTCTGTAACTTTCACCAGGTGTCGCCAGGTCCGCAAGGCGAGTAAGGTTTGAATTTCCTACCTGTATTGTGCTGATATCGTGGAGGTTCAAGCAATTCGAGAATCCACCAGAAAATGACGAGTCAATTTTGATGAATTTCAGTGGACGAGTAATTTTTCGTACTTATTTGTGTTGAATATAGTTATACCGCGTCAATACGTTTTCCACAAAACGTCGAACTGAAGTCGGCTCGCATTCATTGCCATCCTTTGTACAACGTTATATCGTTCTTGATTTTACAGATGGAAGTTAACTTCGGCGCCAAGCTTTAGCAGTGTTACATGCCGTTGAGTTTTGGACAGAGTCTAATTCTTTTTACTTTGATGCAATCGCAATTAGTTAGAAATAAACCTGTTACTTTATTAGTAAAATAAAGTGAGAAATTGAAAGCATGAAAGATTGTGCAAATAATGAAAATGTGAAACAAGGCAGCTTGTTGTCTGTAAGTAGTGTGCTGTGAGTTATTAAATGACGTGTTGACTATGTATCGAAAGCAATGATGGAAGTAGCATACTTTAAGTAATTATAAAATGTAAAAGCAAGAAGAACTAATTAAATGTTGTCTGAATATTCGTCATTTCTTAAAATGTTGTAATGCCGTCTGCCTATGCTGTGTGTCCGTGCGACGTTTTACATTCATTCAGCACTGGTGAAATTTAATCGTTCACATCAACGAAGGGAATGCTCTATCATGTTAAATTTTTTTTGGTCTTGGCGTTCCATTAGTTCTATTAGTCAAGCTTTGACTTAACACACTTCCTCTTTCCAACGATTTTCGTGTGTAAATCTCAGTGCGCATGAAATAAAAATTTCTTCCAACTTTCGCCTCGCGTGACTGCATTCGCTTCATGTTGCCGGCAATTCGACCTACCAAGCAGATATATACCAAGAGCCCTGCTGAAGGACGAGCAGTGCCCGTAGGCTATCGTACTTTTAATTTACTGCACGATTATCTCGTCATTCTCAATTACAGTAACCGCGGAGGCGTTTTATGGTCTTCTCTGATTGTCCACACCCGGATAATTCGCATTAAGCAACGCAACAGAACAACAAAACGAGTCTGCTCCTCTTGAAACCACTTAATTTATCTCGACAGAGAAGAAACTAGAAGGAAGGTAGAATTAATATCAACTTAAACGCCGTAAAATTTCGTCAAACATGAAAGGAAGTTTTCAAAATGAAATCTTTTCACACTTAACGGAACGCTTAATAACTTATCTACGCTGACTTACTTTTCGAACCAGAGTTTTCGCGGCAATACTTGCTATTTACGATCTGATCTACGACGATAATATTAGACCTGATAAGATTTATATAACAAAATACAAAGTTATATAACAACTTTAGGGCTTTAGTGCCAAGATGCCATGATAAACAACGTTCAAAACAAATTCAATTCGACAAACAAAACCGGTTTGTATTCAGTCTCTGAGATACATTCTTCCAAACACCGTGGCAAAAAAAAAAAAACAAGGTAAAATTTGGTAATTAAATGCGATAAAATAGCTCGCGACCGGTATGACTTGAAAACTCGATAGACATGAGACGTCACTGACAGCGCTACATACCTTTACTGTTTTGTACTGGAGTAGGATTTGATGAGCAAATGAAAGAAAGAATCTCTCTGAATTCCTTTGATCTTTCCCTGCGTCAAAGATACACCGACTATTAAATAGGGTAATAGTTAACAATATAGAAGTTGACGTAATCAAAAACAGCGGGGTTCGAAGGCGTTATGATCACAATTTAGGGGGTCGGTCATCCTATTCATAAAGGACGCGGCCAGGCGTTTTTATAGTGAATAAATAAAAACATCAATGCGGTTGGCAATTAGCCTGCCATTTCCGGTTAAAGACGGGACACGAATTCGCGAACATGCTCGGGCTTTTTTTTTTAGAGCTCGCAGATCAGAACAATCGCGATTTCACTGTGCAACTGAGTTAAGTGTTACACCGAACAGTTCAAGTGTCCATAAAATTCCTTCATATAAACGATTTCTCTCTAGGTTCGTTTTTTTAGTCAAGTTTAACATGGCATTTTTCACATTTCTCAACTGCGACATCATCAAAAGGAAGAACTCATACACGACTCAAGTGTAAAACCGTAGGAAGTTGTGGGCACATTCAAAACTTCCCTGATAATGTTTGAGTGGGTAGTTTGAAGAGCTAGGCCTCGTTCCGTTGTGATTCTGCTCTCACGACCCTTTATCGTTGTTAATATACTGATACGATTTTCAAACAATGAAAGTTGTACTCGTGCGACAATTCAGGATTTTATGCACAGCTCTGGCTATATTTCGGGTGACTTTGTTAAAACTTTAAAACTTGTTTTGTTTACGATGGAAATACACGTGAATTTCTTTAATCCTCGAGCGCGCGTTTCGCTGAATTTATCTCGAGTAAAATGTTTTGAAACTTTTTCCCGCTGCAAAGTTTAATCCTCCAGTGCTACAATTTAACGTATCGAAACAATTTGTGCGCGTGTACCCTTCGATATTTGTTATGGATTAACTTGACATTTCATTGACAAGTGAAAGCGCTTGTTAAGCTCAAGTCTATTGTTTAATTGACGATAAATTTTTACTGATGTGGCAGTGACGAATGAGCGTATAGCCTGTCGCGCGCTGTCTTACGATGGCAAGCAGGGCCGAAAAAAACCTAATGAAGCAAGGAAGACCCCGTTAGTTATGACCTCTGTTTTGTGGTTTCGTGATTTGTTTAACAACAAAGATAACTAAAGCGGTTCTTGTTGATCGTTTGCGCGTCGCCGCATTGTTGTTACTTTGACGGAAACAATTCAGAATCTTCGAGTCCCCCATTTCATTACCATGCTTTGATTCTCTAATGTTTATTGTTAAATCTATTATCACTATATCAATACCGTTTTCAAAACACACAAAAAGCCTGTTAACTGACTTGTAAACTTAGGGTCTGTTTGAGGACTTTGAGGTATGGCACGGCAAGGAGCTAAAATCCTAAAATCGATATGGTCATTATATTACGTGTGATTGTAATTCTATGGGGGTACATTTCTTTCAACGATGGTAAAGTGCTTTAAAATTAACAAGAATGCAATGCCATCTTACCGTTCGCGATGACCAGTCTTCCGGACCTTTAGCCAAAAAACACGAGCTGGTCTGTTCCTCACGAAGTTATCACTAGTGACATACAAATTGCGTCAAAAAACACTCCAAAAGTTTGTATTGTTCACAAAGATCCAAATTTATGCTAATTGACAACTACAAACTCAGGATGTACGGCTAAAGAACGATATCCGAACGACATCACTTTCACAGCCCATATCGCACTGATACAACACAAATGTCAAATAAGAATTTAACGTTTTAATCACTTACGTAACACTAAGGTTGAACCTTTTGGAGGATTACATGCGAGGCCTTGTTTAGCGAACCAAGGAATGTATGCATGCACCAAGTTTTGCCGGGACAACGTAGCACAAATAGTTATTGTAAAGAACGCTAAGGGAATCTACTAGAAAAACGGTCAGTAAACACTGGTCTGCGGTATCAAGGGACACTTAGATCTTGCCAAACAGCACAGAAGTAAAGAATAGAAAACCATCGGCCTCGAAACTGGAATTAACGTCTCGGAAAATCTGAAAGAAAGTATCTTGGTTCTAAAGAATGTGAAATCAGCCGGAAAGAAATATGTAGAAAGAACGATACTATAATTTAATGATTCCAATATATTAATGATGATTCCTGTTCAACTGAAATCTACCTGATATCGTACTCGTAGCTGAGATCATTTCAGAGGCGGCTTTTCTTAAGGAAATTAATTTAACAATATCGCACAAAAAAAAAATGGCCTGCGATATGCCGGCGATATTCGCACGACTTCCTGACAATAAAGTAGAACACTCACACCAAGGAAAATTGAACTAAACATATTTTTGGTTCTCTTTAGTAAAGAATTGAAGAAATATATTAAATAACCGTATTTAATTTTAGTGTACAGAGTATGAACTTGGCGACTAGGCGGAGCTGACTTTTCTTTCAGTTTTGAGTCAATCGATAACCCACATCTTTCATGATGCAGTTTTTCTTTGAATAATTAGTTCAAATCTTTTCAGTTCTTTTATGTATCAAATAAAACAGATGTGAATTGTCTTGAATTACTATCTTTCTTTCTTGTTTTAAAACTTCAAGTTGTTATATATAAAGTTAAGGTTTGACTAATTGTATTGAATTCAGCCGGCGTGGCCGACACGCAGCGGAAGACCTTTGACGGGGCTGCCGCAGGTCTACAAACCCTGTGAGCTTGTCTTCAGCTGTTGTTTCGCGGATTTCTTTCCAAAAAAAGGTCTGAAAAGCTGCATGCAAGCTTGTCAGTGGATCTTCCTGAGTTTATTTCACCAAGAGCTCATAATAGGTCTAAGGTTATAGAAAATGCATCGATGTTGCATGAGTTCCGATTGAGTGTTCTTTGAGACAAGCGAGAACTGCGCAATGACCATGCAGTAAGAACCACTTAAAGAATCGTCAGAATTTTGGGACGTTTCCAGCTTTTTTAGTCTCTCTCATTCCTCGCTTAATGACTCAAAGTCTTATATGAGCACAACCACCCATATTGACGAAGCTGCCCTAATCATCAGAAAAGATTGATGACTTATGCCAATGGGTCCAACACAACAAAGTCGACACCATTTGCACGCTCGCAATCAAGGAAGTCCTGTTTGTTATACTCCAAGTAGAGTTTTTTAAGTTCACATGTGAATGCTACGTTACAAATATAACGACTATATCACTTAATATTTCATTCACCACTCACCTCTTGCTTGAATTGTATCAAACGCGAACGGAGAAGCAAAACTAAGAGATTGGCATGTTTAAAAGATTGTTAGTACTTGAAGCATTAAACATAATCACGAGCTATTTCATGCGCGAGCACTTTTTAATAGAGATCAAAACGTGCTGACACGGAAAAACCATTCCTTGACCTCTATCGTCAATTGAAGGGTGTGCCACGGTTCCTATGTCCCTCGGCTCAAGAGAGGCTTCCGGAAAACCGGACAGTATCAGCAACTGGACTCCACGATTCTTCTGTGAAAAGTGATGTTTTTGAGCTTCCGCCGCTACCGCAAATATCCGTACGCAAATCTGCTTTGGGGAAAATAGATAATCCTTTAAGATACGAATCTTTGTGAGAATAGCAGTTAAAGAACTGATAATCGACGGTATAGGTGGGGAGGTCAAATATGTTGAAGGATTAAAAAGGAGTGAAAAAGGAAACTCTTAACCCAGAACCAGTGATCTTATCAATACCTAAAATATACAAGTCACGACAATCATATCATGATGGATTACAAACAGAGATATCTTTAAGCTAATAACACAAGGTATTTCTAGCTGCTTAGTTTCTCTAAAGGTTGCAACTCGAACAGAAGTCTTGCTAAATTGACGGAAGCTCTCTGAATCGCTCCCTCTCGGCTACTGAGGGGTAGAGGGCGAGGGTGTACTCTGGTACGTGACAGATGAGTGCACGAAACATGAGGAAAGACGTGTTTCCTGGTGGCACTCGTGTCAGGGGTCTACGAGCTCCTCATAAGCTTCAATCAGCGCCTGTTAAACGTAAAACCGACAAATACGATGTGTTTTAACCGTCAAGGGTAGAATGCCGAGAATGAAAGGAAATTGAACCGTCCGCGGTGATAAATGGGCTAGGGAAACTGGTTTTTTTTGGTATTCATCTCCCCATGAGGCCCAGACAGGAGGTTCCCCATGCGTTGATTTCAATCGATTTCATCGTCAGTCGACTTAAGATCGACACAAGACACGCTTTTGTCGATTGCAATCTGTGTGGTCTTCAATCCAACAGTTTCAGTTTCTGATTTTAAAATAAGGTGGATCTTTTTACAGTTACCTAGTAAGGAATGTGACAATCAACTTCCTTTTCTGCAAGTTTTGCTTTGACATTGCGTCGACGAACAGTAAACAAGATGGCTTGCAGCAACCGCGGCAAACACGCAATGTAAATTTGATTGTCTTTTTTCTAGGGAATGCATTTAAGAAACATCCAGAGGGTCTAAATTTTTAAGGTCTGCGTTTTCGAGACACCATAAGGGGTCTGAGCTTTTAGGGTCATTTGATATTTGAGAAACCGACACTGGTTCTGGGTCGGAGTTTTTCAGGTCTGATGTCTGTGTTTCGGAGACACCTATTTTGTGCCGCCGGACTCTTTGTAAGAAAAAAATCAAGGACGATTATCACATTTCGAACGAGCAAAAAACCGTAACAAAGTGCACCGCGGACTAACAAAAGAAAAAACGGGAACGGAAGTAGAGAAATCAAAAATGCGGACTGGAATAAGAAAGACCCAGCTTTGTTAATCTTTCTATTTTGAATAAGTAGCGAAATTATCAATAAGCCAAGTCATTGTGCCTCGTTATCATCCTTTTGTCGGCAATATAAATCCTATCAGCCAGAGGGAAGAAAACTTATTATACTGGCTCAAAGATGCTTGCCGCTGTCAGGTTTTGGAAAATTTAGTCCTGAACAAGGTGATCCTTGAAAAGAACTGACAAAAAAAACAGAAAACAGAAATGGGTCGGTAAAATTAAATTAAATATATTCTGCTGAGAACAGAGTAGCGAGCCGCATGTTTTTGACCTGAAATATAATAAGGTTTACACTAACAGAGCGGCACAGACTCATAAGAACTTCTGGGAAGTTTCTTCCTCATTTAATAGCCCTCTTGTTCAGCACAGGGTTTCCAGAAGCGCAAATAATATAACATGTTGATACTGAAAAAAAGGGTCACAGAGAGTTTGGCATTAACCAGAGAATCATCCAGGCAGGACAGTTCTTGTAGAATTACGAGCTATCAGTGACAGATATTGAATAACAAAAAATGGCCAAGGTCGAGGCTGTTGATTGAGAGCGTGAAGAGGCTAATCTCAAGAAGTTATAGAAACATTGTTGCCTGGAATGAAGTCCTGTGTCAAGGGTTTAATCCGCCATCCTTGAACCTAGTTGAGAAAGGCAGAAAGGATTCTGCATGCTTAGGATAACACGTTTTGTAAAGAGACAAATTCTCCGGGGGGGGGGTGTTACTCCCTAATATGGGTGATGTAGCTACGCGGCCTCAAAGGGTATGGTTTTCAGTCGTTTTGGTCATAAATAAGGTATCTATTTCGGCCGTTTTGGCCTTTTAAATAAGGATAGTTTTTGCACTCTAGTCTTAAATTGTGTGTGTTTTTAATCGTAAATCGATAGCACTTCCAACAAAAGCCCTTCATATATCACGTCCAGGACCTTTGCCAGCCGCAACCGGCATAAGTAAGGTATAGAACTTTTGGTCAGGTCATAAATAGGGTAGAAAAATCACTGATTCTGGAAAAAAAGACAGGGTGAGGGTTTAGGGAAGCGGGCCTCTCACCCCTACCCAATTGTTCTGGGAGTACCCCCCCCCTCCCCCGGGCAAAGCCTGAGTTGCATAACGTGTATTGCGCCGACCGACTACCGGTTGTGGTTGAATTTGACGTCAGTAGAACTCTAATTCCGCCAGATTCCAAATTCCGTGTCAAAGCAAGGCAAGAACACGATATGAACGCATACATACTTGCAGCAAAAAAGGACAAACAAGGGGACGAATATTTGAATGTTATAAGAAGCAATTTTGAATAGGTCTCGACCACTCAAATAATCCACTCCAAATTAACAAGGTACACATGTATATATAGAGGAATCAAGGTTAATTGACAAAAACCAAGAAAAGTCCTTTAAAAAATCCCTACGGTCTCTTTTTTCAAATCAGTTCTTTTCAGTTTGTGTTACATAACATAGCGTACTTTTGTTTCTAGAAAGTAAAGCGATATTGTCATTGGAATTTGTAACTCTTTTCATACGTGATTTTCCGAAATACCGAGATTGGGGACCACAAATAGGCAGGTTTTAACAGAGATCCTTCCGGAATTATAGCAGCCGTTTCAATACACATGTACGAGAGAGAGCGGAAGCTCAGCTAGTTGAGATCGAACTAGAATGATAGAATTATCACAAGTCGACTTTTGTGTCACGATAGAGACACACTCATCTCCCTTGAAGCGAAGCGAGAGGGCATTCTTCCAGCGACGAAGTGACGGCAAAACCAGCAGGCCAGGGAAGAATTATTGGAAACCAGTTTTAGAAACTCTACGGTCGAAACTATTAAAGACACTTGCTATGAGATTTGCTAAGACAGAACACAGAGGCCCGATTATGTCAGTTCTAGAATACGGTTTACCACTGTCTGTCAGCGAGCGAATGATTAAAATATCCACACTGAGGGGTCAAGCAGTAATTTAGCCTGCGTAACTGGCGGGATTTCCGAGCGCGTGCTTTGTGCAATACTGGCCGAGAAACAGACAAACATAGAAACAAAAGTAACAGAAACAAAAACAAAAACAATTTATAGCAAGCGTACTTCATTTAATTGATAAACTCAGTTACACTAGTGTATTGAATGTTTCCGAATACGTCCGGTCGAGAACAATGCTCGGTCTCAGGCTCGATTCGTGTCCTGTCCGCGTTCCTTCCCGAGACTTCGGGGAGAACGCGAACAGCGGTAACACAAGTGAAAGAAGCCTCTTCCAACAAAAAGGTCGTTCCGGGTTCTGGTATACCCTTTGATTTGTAATTTTTGTCAGGTTCTGTCAACACTCGATCGTTACCGACAGAGATGAGATATGCAATATGGTGGATCTTTCGACAACTCGCGCAGTGTTCAAACCTTTCTCTCGACGCTCTTTTTCATATTTCCGAGCTCGGATTTTCGTCCTTGTCAAAAACTAACTGAACGCCTTGAAGAGGCTAACAGCGGGAAGTCAGCACGTTCTAAGGTGGGCGTAACAGACAGATAAAAAACATCATCATGTTCTATACTGACCTGTCTATACTAAGAGGTAAGCATTGCGAGTTTAAAGGTTTGAGCCCAACGCTCCGAGTGTAAATAAGATAATGACAGTATAAACATTTTGAGCCTGATAAGCCAATGAAATGGGGACTAAAATAAGTAGCAAGAATGAGTAGAATCTAAAGGAGAGCCACAAATATTACAGTTGAGCCCGAGTTTATAAGTAAAGTTGCACAGAAACGAACAGTTCAATTGTCATATTAAACTATTTGGGAAAACAAGCCTTTCAGAGAAAATTGTCTCAAAATGACTCAAAATATCCAAAGAGTTATTGATTCTTGTCACTTAATCAGAATAACACAAGCATCTGAAAATTATCATGTGACCATCACATCATCCAGTTATTTCTGGTTGCCCCTTTTCCAACTACTGTCTGTTCAAATTAAGCCTGCAGACATTACAGTCAGCTGATAAGTCCACCATGTAAGAATCATGAATCGTCACTCAACTGAAGTTTGTTCTTGGTGTTGTTGTCGTTGTTTTGTTGTTGTGTTTATGTTCTTATTTTCTTGATGTTTCTTTGGGAGCATGGTGGGGTCTATAACATTCCCTTCTTCATCCCTGGCACGTTCTGCTCTGTCCATTTCATTCAGGTAAGAAACAATTTGATACTAAAAGAAAGATTAAAAGCATGGGAATTACATGTATTTGATGACTACCATATATTTGATGCAAAATAACCTCCAAAATGGAACAATAATTATCAACCTTCTCCATAATATCTGGTAAATAATTTCACTAATCAAATTTGTAAACTATGCTGTGGAAGATGCAGCAAAGTTTTCCGTTGTCTGTAACTCTTTCTATAAACACTGGCATCATCCTGTAGGTTAGTGCATGGAGAACTAAAACTTCTATACAGTGGAACCCTTCTAAACCAGACACCCTTGGACTGGAGGAAATGTCCGGTTTAAAGGGGGTCCAATGTACTGAGGTTTTACCCAACTGTAAGTACCAGTACATGGTACACGAGTAATATAATTAAGTACACCAGTAAAGGAACAAACAACATGGATCACATGGAAGCTTTCGACGTCATTTTATTCAGTGTTACACACGGGGTAATATGATCGCTACTTTTAAATCATTTAAACACAGAATGTTCAAGATTCTCTGTCTAAATTTCAAAGATGCTTTTGGAAAAATGAGTCCAATGTTAACTGCAGAATTTTCACAGATTTCACAGCTACATGATTACAATTTTAATTTTAATCACATTTAAAAATGTGTGATTTGATTTTAGTGGCAAGCTTAAAACTTTCACATCCGGTTTAACAAGGTCAATTTCTTTGTC
>OMLO01000656.1_pt1 | contig 23735 bp, 9 predicted proteins | sample 1674811 | NCBI WGS metagenome assembly OMLO01 (sample SAMN06265003, study PRJEB25207) | coral metagenome | isolation source: Coral host | place: Mexico:La Bocana,Puerto Morelos, Mexico | collected 2008-11-13
CTTGGAGAAGTGACTTCTTTTTTAATCTCCAATAACAACACAATTTCTTGACTTTATCTACCGAATGGTTTTCGAATGATTTTTTTATTATGTTTTATTGCGTGACAGTGCAAGCCAAGAATTAGACACGTATCCAACGGTAGTCGCATCTTTTTCGCGCCGTTTTTTGTGTGGCTTACACGAGGTGTAAACCACACAATGTCATGGTCCAAGATATTTATTCCTGGATTTGTCACGGTGAACAGAATGCTTGTCACGTGGTTTACTATTCTCGAGGATAAGCATCAGTCTACGCTCGGCAAAGTTACGTAAGCTTCCAAGTTCAGAAAGTGGCCATTTTGTGGGTGTAACACGGCGTGTTGTCGAAAGTCGTTTTTTTTATTTAGTTGTTCCTTCATCTTTGTTACTTAGATTTCACACGCCGGCTTTCCTACAGTCGGCTTGTCTTCTAAGTGCGGATTACAGCGAGGCGTTGTGCTCTCACAGATCAACATTTCACGGTCTGAACCTTTCGTGCAGGTTGCGCCACATTGAAATTGCTCAGCAGACCGGCTTGAGAATATCTGAGAATATTTGAAAGTGTCTGAAAGTATTTTAAAGGCTCTGGAACTACTTGAAAGCGAAAGAGACTCTCTGTGTTTGTGTTGTCCTTGCTGTTGTTATTGTTGTTGTTGAATCGAATTGGACGAACCATCCACACACAGTTGACAAGAGTCTGCTAGGCCACGATTTCGTCAGAAGTAAGTAATATGGAAGTCTCTGTTGAACAATACCTAGGAATTGGGTCTCATGGTAATTTCCTTAAAACAAAAGATGCTTTTTCGTGTTTCAAGGATAGTCTTTGGAATATAATACTGATGCATTCCTGAGTAAGATTTCAACTGAACGACAAATGTTGATAGAACACGCTTCATTTAGTCAATACTGCCAAATTTATCTACTGTCAGTCTGTTGAGTTACTGTGAATGTACATCTTTCATGTAAACATTACGAGTAAGTACATTTGAAATACCAAAGTACACTTGCATTAATTTAACTACACCTTGTTCATTTTTTTTTTCGAGGACAGTTCAATAGAACTGATAGTTGTCACGTTTACAGTTTAAGCTACTTGATGTTGATTAGACAACCATCGGCATCCTCGGAGACCCTGGTCTCTCAAGCCTGTAGACCCCCTAAAAGCACTTCCTTGACAATTAGTTCTAAACCGTCAGAATCATTCTGAATTTTGATCGGTCCCACAAGTTAAATGTTTTAATGGGAAGTCAGAGGGAAGCAGGTCTCACAAGTCCTCTTCTGTACTCTAACACGAAGCCATACACGAAGTTCACTTGCTCACCACGTTTGTTTTGGACCTTTTTGTGAATGAATGGATGGATGAATGAGATCTTTATTTAAAACACGGTAAAAATATCAGTATAACAATAGAAAATAAAGAAATGTACAGTAGATTAGATCTATCTCTTTGCACAATGATGTCAAGTTCACCTATTCATTTATTGTTTCCTACCCTGCGAGCAGAGGCCCTTCGATCTTCCTAGACTTATCTAGGAAGATCGAAGGGCCTCTGCTCGCAGGGTAATTGTTTCCACGTTGCTGGTATGAAATTACAATATTCATAATAAGAAAACCGGACCTCAAAGATTCTGGTATTTAAAGTCATATCGTACCATCATGAACTTGCCTGTACATTGAACTCTGTTGTGTTTTAGTTATGTTTCTGTTTCTTGAAATCTGTTATGATGACACTCTGGGTGCATTCCGTTGGGGTGATCTGGATCAGAGTCAGTGATTCAAGGTCACTCGGATCATGGTGCATCAAAGGAACCAGAAGAATCCGTGACCAGAAGAATCCGTGACCCACAGTGAACCATGATCCGAGTGACCTTGGGGTCGCTACTTTCGGGATTTACCAGCGGCCACTAAAAATTGGCGCTAATTTCGGGGGATCGCTACTTTCGGGGAGCCGCTACATTGGGGATTTACTAGCGGCAACTAAAAATTCACGTTAATTTCGGGGTGTCGCTACTTTCGGGGGATCGCTACTTTCGGGGGATCGCTACTTTCGGGGGATCGCTACTTTCGGGATTTACTAGCGGCCACTAAAAATTAGCACTAATTTCGGGGGATCGCTACTTTCGGGGGCTCGTTACTATCGGAACTTAACAGATAGAAAAGAAAATGAGGACTGAATTGCTAGCTTTGGTGATCGGATGCACGAGAATCGGTACTTCTTTGTTAGGATCACCGATAACTTTATGAATGTTTTCAACGGTTTCATATCTCCTCGTGTATTCTCTTATATTTGCTTCTGATTGATGTTAGAACTCTTCCGTCAATTACTTAAATTTCGTGATCCAATCGATAAGCTCGTATTTAAGTTCCAGCGGATAGTTTGAATACATTTAATAACTCGAGTAAATCTAGTCTATTGCAGGTTAGCATCAGGAGAAGATCAGTTCTTATCGGTGCGGGTTGGTGGAAAGACTGGTACCCTGAGGAGTCGAACTATGACTACAACACAGGCAAAAGCAAAGGAGACTTCATTCTACATTTCACTCAAGTAGTTGGGAAGGAGACCTCCGAGTTCAGAATGGCGACTGCCACCAACGTAGACACGTGGTGTACTGTTGCACGATATAAACCACGGGGAAATATGGTTTATGAAAACGAATATATAGAGAATGTACCTCGGCCTGAGTAGGAAAGAGTATTAAATGACATCGGTCCTTGGTTTGTTTACGTGAATGGCAATTTGATGTTGTTTGACTGTTAATAATATTGCACTTGTAAAAAGACAAAAATATTTCTTTTCCATGTTTTCTTACTTCATGCTAGTCTTTCCAGCTTTTAGCGCAAAAACTCACACAATTTCACCAATTGAGAAATTTTTGAATGGTCAGACGAAACATAGATGAAAATCAATAGAACAAAAGGCAAAGTTACATAATAGTAACTGCTGCTACCGTACATCGCCGATGTTAAGAACTGGTTGAAGCGTAGTTGATAGCTTCCAAAAGGGGTCTTTGACCTTACGTAAACAATAGCCTTCAATTGGCGCGAAAATACACTCGGACATATTTGCCCGTGGGAGCGAACATTTTTTTTTGAAAGCAAAGCTGAAGGAAAGCTGTGAGCTTCAAGGAACAGATCATATATTCAAGGGAAAATGGTCAGATGGGGACTTTTGCGTTTAATATCCTACAAATAGTTTTCGCAACACAAAGAATAGGAGAATATCACTCGGATATTCTCCAGTTGGTTTAGCCGAAGGGTATTCAGCCACGTGTCGCATTTAGACTAATCACGTGCAACGGTTTATATAGAAATGACTACATGTATTGCATGATTTTTCAGAACAAGGTTTGAAAAACCCTTGAGATTTGATTTGTGAAGGAGCTTTGTGTATAAGGGTTTTTTGCTTACGTAAAAGCTTTGGCGCTGAAATGAAACTTTTTTATTATTTTTATTTAAAGTGCTGAAAAAAAAATGAAACATATTCTAAGGGCGACACAATGATCCTTAAAGATTAACTATGTCTGGAGAAAAATCTTGAAATTTAGGCAATCGTTTCTCGTGTGTTCACGCAGAATTATCTCATTAATATTCCTTTGAGTGTCTTCCATTTTTTCTGCAAAAAGCTTTTTTTTGATTGCATTTGACAATGGTTGTGTGATTCGGCGCCGCGTTTCTCTCCCCAACTTGAGCTTCAGCTCATTTGCATCTGTAAGGATAATAACTTGGGCGGGCATCTGAGTATTTGAAAAACCAACAGACAAAAATAATGATAAATTCATAATGCACTCTCAAGTAGACGTCGCTCCAGTATTGTTTACACGAATTCTCCCACGTTCTGCGCTGGCTATTGGCCAATTTGGTCACCTCGCACGCGAATATTTTCAATTCCCGCTGAAGATAGATTCTCATTAATTCAAAACGGTCATAGAGTGCTTTTCACAGCGGAACGGAAGGCAGCCGCTTGATTCATAGTAGAATCTTTGCTTTTCATGATTCTCAGGATCGGAATTCTTTGAACTTTAAACATTTCGTTGGTTGCGATGACGAATACATCCACCTGGAGTTATGCTGATAATGGATTTGGTAAGTAATTCAAGCATTGGCGTTTCCTAGTTTGCTGCCGTCGATTTCTTAGTTAAATTTATTAGTCGATGCTTTCGATGTTGCTAGCCGAGCTCGTTCGCTACTCGCGGCCATAAATTTACCACTTCATATCCGTACGTTCTGCCATTCCTTCGAAGTGAAAATCAAATATAACGTTTATTAAATTCTAAGGGCTTGTTCTTAGCTATCTTTCAGCGATCTTTTTTTCATTTTGTTTTAATTTATCGTTTTTAATGCAAAATGTTCCAAATATGTCTAGTTCATCGCGGAAATTTGAATACAACCTTTCGTGATATTTCTTATTTGTACACTTTAAGAAGTACATTGTAAACCGCTTTGAGGGTGACAAAATTCTGACCTTCTTGCCTTCTTCCCTTGAAACGATTTTTGTTTTCCTCAGACGGCCGGTTGATTATTTTTTTTCGTTTAATCAGTTTTCTTCCGGTTCTGTTGTCATTTTATTCGGGGCTGAAAATGTAGTTGGCTTGATCTCAACTCAAAATAAAAACGTCATCTAGTGTTATATTTTACATCTTGACAATATATCTGCGGTAAAAATGACTTGTATCAAATTGGTAGTCAGAAAAGCCACTGTTTCAAAACCGCGGGCTTAAAATCCAGCTATGCCATAAGTCCCGAGTTTTGACTCAGGGAATAAAAGACTTAAAACCATTTCTGAATCTCGGAAGTTCTTTTGTGTTAAAACTGGCAAAACGTTTTCAAGCAAAGACAGTACTTTTGTAAATTCAGAGGCAGAGATTTATCGCTAGAACTTTCTCAATTCATTTTTCGCAGCACGAAAACAGTTTGCAAAACACCTTCAATCCATCTTCCATTCAATTTGCATATGGATACAACATTTAAGATGCTTTCACAACTTCAGTCACTGCCTTAAACGATTAAATATTTATTCTATTAACCAGATAAAGATTTCCATTAGGATACTGCTGTATTTCAGGTCCTCAAAGTTGGCAGGATAGATACAAAGTAGCGGACGGTAATTTGCAATCCCCAATTAACATCGACACATCGAATGCAAAAGATGACAGCATTGTGGGACCAATTAAATTTCTTTACGAGAGCATCAACAACAGCACGCTCACAAACGATGGAAGACATCTGCAAGTCACGTTAACAAGAAATGAATCAGGTACAATTTGGCCTAAATCCCATTTGTTATTATTACTGCACCATCAAGCTTTATTAAAAAGAAAAAATAATAATTACAATGAGTACAATATAAGTTGGCAACATTTTGATATTGAAAGAGTTACGAAAGATACTAAAGATATTAAAATAGCATACGCAGTGTCTCGAACAAAGTTCAATCATTATGTCTAACTCCTACATAGCCTTTAAGAATGAATGTGTTTTAATGTTTTATTTTGCGGTACGGCGGTCAAAGTGTTAATTCGAAAACTAAATATTTGTTTTTTGTTTTGTTTTGTTTTGTTCTAATCTTAAGGTTTCCACTATGACAGCCAGTGTTAGTATTCTCAAGATTATTATGATTGCTTAGCATAACAGTTAGCCGTTGCCGATATTACCAACTTAAGTCTATATTCTTTGTTTGGGCAAATATTGCCCCACACGGTATTCAAACACTCCAGCTAAATAGAGAACATTGGTTCGTACAATAAACTAAATAAGTAAACTTCCTTAATGTTAATATTTCTATATTAACGCTGGTTTCAAATATTGTAAAGAGAACGAGATTTTCGCATTATTCAATTATGTTGCGGTCAAAAAACGTCAGCAACAAAACAATGCTCTACTTTTTCATATTTTCTTGAATTTTTCTCCTTTTTTCCTCGAGACTGCCGAGTCTTTTTAACTTAGCTTAACAAGTATGTCTTCTTTGTCTGTCGTAAATATTATCTTTGTTGAACACCATATTCTACTAGACAAAATGGCTGCACGACTTGTACTTAAATATTTTGTGCTCGAGCACAAAATATTTAAGGACAAAGCCAAGCTTTCTACATTTATCGAGTTTATCTACCTCCTGCAGTTTTATTTGTGTTTTACATTGAATTTAATTAAATGCAATCTTGTAAACTCTGTTGGTGATTTTAAAAATAATAATCACACCAAAGCCGATCCAAGAATTAAGCGTCTTATGTCTAGTTACTTGTAAAAAGCCTGCTGCAATCGAGCCAAAGACATAATTTAAAAACTGATTTCTTCAGTAAATAGACTACGAAAAATGTGGATAATACTTTGTGGTTTAATTGTGGAAAATTAATTTCTGGTTTTGACGAGTTCAAGCTTGAAATTCAGAGCATGGTCCAAATTGTCTAGTTTATATCACGACCTGTAAGTCGTGAGAATAATTCCTTCTCTATTACCTGGACGTTTTCTTTTAATTTCTTAAAGGTGCTTCTATGACCAAAGTTATGGGCCTTGAAAGAATAGAAAGAATAAAAACGCCGTTAACCGTTTGCAGATATCTCTATCGTTAGTTCCAGAGATATTTAAGTTTAGAACGTATGCAAAATATTTAAAAGGGAGGACTGATGACGTCATACACTCAACCAAATACCACTTGAAGTATATAATTAGAGCTAGCTCGGTTAATTTGCATCGGAGACCATTGAAATTTGGGAGACTAACAGTTCTACAAGGCACTACACCTACGACTATTACAAATTCTGTTACCATGGCAACTCACTCTTTTTTCCAGTCTCTGCCAACCTGATCAAACTAGGCCCCGGACTCGACCTAACATATTTAAAGGACTGTTTGATTGTACAGAAGAGGCATTAACAACAAATGGTGGGCAGGCTGACAGGTGGACAGAAAAACCTTTAATATCGGGTTTGGAGCCAAGTATATTGCCATGGTAACAAAACTGTTACCGTTATTTCATATTGTGGAGAATAGCTTCGTAGATTTGCAAATTTTGGTTGCGTTAAATGTTCCCCTAATCATAATTGCTTTGAACAAATTATTCTGAAAGTATAGAATTTTAAATTCCTCTGTTGTAGGAAAGTAGATGACTCGATTTTCTGTTTTATTTTTGGCTCAATTTTTCAAAAAATGTTCGGCATCTTTTTGTTCTTTTTCGCCAATGTAAAGTACACTGTCTACTTCCTTATTCAGTCATTACAGGTGGTCCCTTAACAGATAAATACCAGTTGGCTGTTATCCGCTTCCACTGGGGCCACGACAATAGTTCAGGCTCTGAGCATTCCATAGATGAGCAGAATTATCCATTGGAGGTAATGTATGTAACTCAGACTGCTCGATAGAAAAACGGGCTACAACTGCTCCTTAATTTTGTGTGTCTCGTTCTTTCTGACAAACAAACTACTTTTCAAATAGGTTCAGCTCATTCACTGGAACAAAGATCTATACAAAAATATCGGACAGGCGATGGCTGGAGAAAATGGCTTGTGTATTATTGGAATTTTCTTTCAGGTAAATCTTAATTCTGTAGAAAGAACAAGTTCTTTAGAATTCGAATATTCCATCAGTTCTTGAGAATGACTCGTTGCAAATGGGTCATAACTAGTAACTGCGTAAATAAAACAGACTATTTTTCTGCAATTGTTTTGAGTTAAGTCGCTTAATTGCCATCGAAGGGTGTATGTCTATGTCGGTCTGTTTATTTCTCTGTCCGTCTGTCTGTTTGTCTGGCTGTCTGCCTGCCTGCCATTGGTGCTTCGCTCGCTCCTTCTGCCGGCCGCTGAGATTTTGATAGTTAGTTTGTTGTTATAGGATTTGTTTATCTGTTGCCTATCTAATTCACTTACAATTCAGAAAAGATTTTAAAGTAATCATTAGGATATCGATGAAGAGTACAGGAATTAAAATTCTGTGGTAATGTAAAGTGGGATTAAAGAATATGCCTTCGTCATTTATTTGATAAAAATACATATCAAGTGTGATGTATATACGTACGACATATGAACGACGTTCACCACTAAATCCAACTTGACTTCGTGAGGCACTTTACCTTACAGGTATCGGATGAAGACAATGAAGGTCTAAAGCCAATCGTGAAATTACTTTCACGTGATGAAAACAAGGTTAGATTAAAACCAGAGTATCGGGGAATTGACAACTGATAATTGACATGTTTCGCTTATCTGCCAGCGTAGTAAGTAAGTAAGTAAGTAAGTAAGTAGCAGTGTTATTATGAATATACACTTAGCTTTTTTGAGCCCAGCAAGCTAGACTCACCAGCTAGTTTCCAGGTATTGCATTGAGAAACAAACCTTTTCAAACATAGTCAGGAATTAGAAAGGAAGACAGAACGAGGAGCATGATGCAAGCAGTGAGAGTGGTTTTATATAACACCTTGCGAGTAGATTTTTATCTTCCCGAATCAATACCTTTCTCGTCTTCTTCATTGCCCCCTCTCAATCCACCCAACCTGCACATTTAAGCCCCCTTGTTTTTTTGTTAAGGTATTGTGAACGTTTGGAATACGAATATGCTCATCTCCTAGTTTTTTTTTTTTTTTTTTTCAAATCTAACAATTTTATGGTGGGGTGAAGTATTATTTGGCGCATGATCCACTTACAATTCAGGAGCCAGCCAGTTACCATGTCATAAGGCTGGATATTTGGGGGACGCAGCTATGTGACTGGTCAATCCGACCTGTAACTTACATAACTGCTTACGATGGACCAGTTACCCTCCGGTAGACCGTGCATGCAATGTATTTAACACTCTACTCAAAGCTATGCCAAAGATTGTGGACTTTCTTCTTACGAATTTTAATTTCATTACAGGGCTGCTTTTCATTAGAAGTAAAATCTGCCATTGATCCGAATCACTTCGTTAAAGGTTAGTTTTAAAATAGTATAATATGCGTTTTTATTTTTGTCCATATAGATATATTATCAAGCTGTTGCGGGCGGTTGTGGTGGTGTATTTTCCTAAATGATCCTTGGCATTTAATATAGAAATTTAAATATGCAAATATGATCCAATCAGAGGACCTCGTTGTGGACACAACTAAAACTCTAATCTCCATTTTGGCAATTATATCATCGATAGAATTGGTTAACTATATGATGATCTCTTTTCCCAGGCATAACAGCATACTGGACCTACCAAGGATCCCTTACAACTCCCCCTCTGAGTGAAAATGTAACATGGATAATATCTCAGAATGTTATTGATATATCCGAAAAGCAGGTTGGTAAAATATCTAAGGCTCCCATGACAGGTAAATAACAAGTAACTTACCAGAATTCATCATTTATGCCGGAAAGAAGCCTCGAATAAACTGGTGCTCCTTTTTAGGTAAGCTGTGAGAGCCCAATGCTATTCCTATAAGCAAACCGATAGGGCTAATTTATAAAATGGGGGACGGAATTTCGCTAAGGGCCGGTGTTTCTTTATTTGTTTCAGTTCGATTGTCTGTTTGCTTTTCGAGAAAGTCGAGGGAAATCTATCATCATCCTAGTAATACAGTATAGTTTCAGTTTAAACGAGGGGTGCAAAAGCTTGGTTAATTTTTCATAATTCGACCAGTAGCTGTAATCGCTTTCAAATAATAACGGTGAATAGTTGTGTCGTTTTTTTTTTTTTTAGCCGTAAAACATTGTAAACTACTAAATTATACGACAATTCTACCTCTGCCTACACCTTGGTGATATTAAGCTGAACTTAAATGACCTCTTATTTCCATTTTTTTTTTACTTAACAGATGAATGCGTTCCGCGGCGTACGTAATAGCATTGGGGAACCAATGGCGAACCATTGTAGACCACCTTGTCCACTGAACGGGAGGTCCATACGATCCTGTATCATTCAAAATACCGGCGATGCAGAAAACTGCCAAGATGGCAACAACTATCTCATTGAGAACGGTGATGATGACAAAGAAAACGAGCTGCCGGACGAGAATGCGAATTACCATGGCAACGATGCTGATCCTGATGTCACAGAGAAAAGTCAGTACTTTGAGGAAATTCATGAGTTGGAAACGATGACTAACCATACCGAGTAATGCAAACAATTTCGGTCCATCTCTAAAAACAGAAGGCTTGAAATAAAACAATTCCAAGTTACGTCCTAAAAACTACAGTCTAAATATTTCTTCAATTTGGTCACTTAGCCATCGAGTTCAGCTGGTGTAGTGATGCAAATAAAATCGTCCTGATCCTATTTAGCCTGGGCGACGTTCTCTTCGTGACTCTGTGTAGTTACCCCCACCCCCTCGTCCTCCTTGTGAATCTTCAAAAGTGTTTAAGCAATAGTAATTACTTTAATTCATATCTGTTTAAAGCATCCGAAACTGTTTACTTTCGCCGTGGAAGTTTCTTATCAGTCATGACGTCACATGACGCCGATATGACCTTACACATGAAAAATTGTCACCCATCTTGAATTTCCGAAGTTTTTAAATAAGTAGATAAAAAAATGGTTAAAAAACACTTAAGTACAAAAACAAATGTCATGAGATCGTTATGTTCTGTGATCCGAATTCGCACGAAGACAGAAATATAAACTCAAGAAAAAACAAATTTTGGTAAATCAGCGTTTGAAAACACGTTTCACAGGAATAGGAAGTCACGGGACCTAATAACTGACACACCGAAACACTGCCTGGTTAATTTTTTTTGGAAAAGTCGCAAGGTTTCACCACTATAATTTAAATGCCGTCTTTGAATGAAAAGAGACCAACGCTCACCTCGGGCTAAATAGGGTAATGCATCTCTGTACAACCATGCTATTAGGATAGGATTTTTCAGATTAACACATAAGGAAACAATGAAGAATATATTATTGTTAATTTTACTTGTGCAAACGTTGATTGATGGTTATTATTAACTTATATGAGATTCGTGTATTACAAAAAACTTTCAAAAGAAATCCAAATCTATGTTCGCCTGTATTACGACTTATAAACATTTAAAGTAGAAACCAATATGTAAAATTTAATATCTCGTCCATTTATAATGTCGATACAATGTATTAGTCAATACTTCCTGTAAAGTGCTAAGGCTGGTTTTCACTTGCGCATAAGCACAAGTATAAGCAAACTTAAGAAGCAAGTGAGAACACCAGAACATAAGCATAAGAGCATACGCAGGCGCAATATTAACAAAATACCTCGATACCAGCTTTCCACAACTACAATCAAGATGGCGGATGAAAATGACCACTTTACGCTTATGCTTATGCTTATGCTTATTTCACTCGCGTTCGCACTACGACATAAGCAGAACATAAGTATAACATAAGCACAAGAAGAACGAACCATGTTCGTTCTTCTTGTGCTTATGCTTATGTCGTGGGTGTTCTCATTTGCTTATGCGAGTGTTTGTGCCTATGCTTACGCTTGTGCTTATCCGCTAGTGAAAACCAGCCTTTTTTTTAATTTCTTCACGCTAGCAGACTCTGCAATCTAATTCGCTTAATAGATAATTGTTAGAGAGCCTTTCAACGACAGGAAACTTCTACCGAATCAACGGCTTTGTTTTTCCCTGCCGTTAATCATGTTGGCGAAACATAAGTTGACTTCAAGGGGTTCAAAATATTATCTCTGGGGGCTTTTATTGGTAAATTTTTAATCCATTTTTGTTGGCTTCTTTTCTTCCAAGGTCGTGTTTGTCGTAATTATGATTGACGGCAGCCAAAAACGAAATTGTTAACTTCAGAGTTCGCGTGTTATTGAAGGGCGCGGTAAAAGAAAAGAGCTATTAGATATGTTGTATTGAAAAAGCAGTTTTTCTTGACAGGGTTAAGTGTAATATATACAGCAATATATACAGCAGCGCCCTGTATTGAATAAAGACATATAAAAGATATTAAAAGAATACAAAATGAATATTTGCACGACATCATTTAAAGCCATCTCAAAAAAAAGGATGAGCGCACCCAGAAAGACGCTTTCTGAAAAAATGATGGTATACAGCCATCTTGGGAGATTAGCTTAAATATGTAAAATACAAAATCATAATCATAATCACGTTATAAATTGGGCTAAGTTATTATTTTCCGTCTTAAGACGCTAAACGCAGTCTAGCCAGTAAAGCGCATGCGCTGAGTATGCCTTAAGTTTCGAAGTTAGAAAGCGGCATTCAATCATGAATTTGGTTATATCAACTAAGTTGAAAATGTAAATTGGCCACCGTAACGAGTTATAAAGCTGACGTTTCGAGCGTTAGCCCTTCGTCAGAGCGAATTCGCTCTGATGCGAATTCGCCCCTTCTGACGAAGGGCTAACGTTACATTACCCCCACCGACGCAGCACCACAGTTTCTTTAGAAATTTTCACCCTTTATTCAATCATGAAGTTCTCTTATCATGGTAGCCAGAAAGATACCCCATAATTCAAGGAAAAATAAGTCTTCTCATACGCTCAAGCGGCATACTAGAGCACATACTGTTCGTGGTAGACCCACAATAAAAGATGTCGAGCGTTTTCGGAACGGGTCGGTCCATTGATGAGGAACTTTACGAGAGATCAACTTACGAGGCAATAGTTTCGAGTGAACCTTCTATCGAGAACTATGCCATATCAAATAAACTATCCATTGAATTATTTAATGTGAGCTTAAACCCTATCTATGACCATCGTCGAGTATCTAGACGTGATCGTGAACCAAGTAGAATACCTATACGAACTATGGAAAGTCTGAAGAACAAGAGCAGAAAGGTTAAAATGTTTGTTTAAAAACATATTCGTTCAACTATACCCAAATCATCTAAATTGTATTATGTGAAAGCTAGAAAACTAGAAAATAAAGCTTACACCTCACATATATATCCATGTCACCACTTGAGTTTTTTTAAAACCATTGCGCCAAATAAGTTGTAAAAATTTACTAAGACTAGCATCGTCAGTGATCAACGCATGGTAGAAATGACTCCGCTTTCTTTCTTTTCTGTGACGACATTTGTGAGCAGCGATTCATTAATAATAACAAAGAGAAACACGAGGTGGCGGGGAGTTGGGAAAACAAACGACATGATTTGGGCTTAAATTTGTCAAAGGGTAAATTAAACATCACTCTTCGTCAGATTACATACCCTCGTCGAAAACACTCCTAAGCAAAGAAGGCCGAGTTGACGCAGTTACGCGTCTAGTTTATAATTACGATTCCGATTTTGAAGTATATAATCTGATAACACACCGGCCCTATCCCCCACCTGGGGGCAAGGAACTAAGAAGAAGAAGAACCTGATAACACAAGCCCCTATTTAGAGTGTCTACCTCGGAGTTTTACTTAACAATTAGGTTATGACCTCGAGATTTCTATCTATTAGCCCGAGTCATCTAAAACGCATAGAAATCGAACGCGAATAATCTAATCTAGTATAAATGCACTAATCGTTCAAAACCAAGAGACTAGATAATCTCTTGTTCAAAACTTGAAATGAAATTCCTCTTCTCAAACACTGCGCAGACCGAATTGGAATTTCTCGTTTAGTACGCGCGCTCATCAGTTTTTCTTCCAACATTTACTAGTGTTGTTTTTTCTTTAGGGCACAAAAATGCAAACGTCCTTCTTGTAGTCTTCTTAGGAATTAATTTATCCATTTGTACCTAAATGTTCTTCCGTAACTTTGAAAAAAACTAGAAAACGCCGCCATTTCTCGGAAGACTTCCAGCCACTGCACACTAATGGTTATTGGTGCAAATGAATATGATCATATATTTGAACTGCGGAGAAAGATATGAAGACATGATTGATCATCGCAGTTATACACACAGCTTAAGCAGTTGTGAAATTAAGGCCTGAAAAAAACAAACATCAGGCCTGAACAGGATTTGCACCCATGACCTCTGCGATACCGGTGCAGCGCTCTACCAACAGAGCTATCTCAATGGTGATTGGTATCGTAAAGAGTAGGGCACGTAGTTCCCGGTGTTGTGGTCTGGTCTTTGTCCATATATCACTTGCTTACACACGTAGACATTCTAACGAGAACTGTATGTACTCCTAAGTGTCACGTGTATAAATAAAAAATTTGATTGATTGATTGATTGATTGATTGGTATAAACTATTACGAATACCGTCCTCTGATTGGCTACGCTACTCACTATTTATTCTGTTGTAGATAGTGAAAAGGCCTAGCAGTGTGTGCCTGACGGCTAACGAACTGGCGGCCGCTTCTTTGCGTTTGTGTCTGTGAAGAAGATTTACTTAAAGTTTTGAACGACTAAAACAGTTAGATTATTCGCTCTCGATTTCTATGCGTGATAAGTACTTCTATGCGTGATAACTATCAAGCAATAGAAATCTCATACTCGTAATGCAATTTTTAAATAGGGTACGAGAAGCTCAGCATATCAGATTGCAGCATCGCATACTGCAACAATTCAATTAGCATACTGGAACAATTCTATTACGGCGGAGTACACCCGAAGGCCGTATTCTGGCTGGGCACTATGGTTTTACCGCAAATACAATCAACTCTATCATTAGCGGACACCCTCGGAATCGTAAAAAGTGCCCGTTAGTAGAGCTGTCCGCTTACGAGAATATTATTCCCGCCTTAAAAAGGGGGAAAACAGTAAAAAATGGGAATTGAAAACAGTGTTCGTAAGTAGAGCTGTCCGCTCACGAGAATCTCCGTTAGAGAAGAGTTGACTGCATCTCGTTCACGTTTCAAGCTATCAAAAATCTCTATGCTCATATCACATATCTACGTTTCTGTCTTTTTTAATATTTTGGTGATTTTTTGGATATATTTGGGGATAAATAGTTTTCCAAAAGGATAAGTGAAATTTATGGAAATAGGAAATTTTGAGATTTGATGTTGTTTAAAATTAGAATTTGAAGTTAAAAATTGGTAGGCGTACACCAAACAGCTGCCCACCAACCTGGGTTCCTTTTCGGGGGCGTTCAACTGGCTGGTGGTATTCCAAAACTTCTTTTCTTTTCACCCTTCCCTAAACTTCGTAAAATTTCACTTAAATTCAAATGTACCCCGGCCTTAATTGTTAACAGAAACTGAAGGCAGGGGTTATTTTCTGGAAGTTTATTGAACATTGCGTTCTCTGACACCATAAGATTTAACCAAATGAATTGATTCTCTACTAAATACACCACTGACAAATATTTTTTTTTTTACATTTGGTTATCTGTAATGAACGATCATATATTAACAATTGCTGTTAAATTTAATTTTGCATGTCCACGCGTTAAATTTGCGAATAAATAGTTTTAAAAATCTCAATAAATTAAAATATCGAAAAAGTTCAAACGACAATGCCCAGCTGTATTACATTTCTAAAAATTTCAATTTTAAAATTTTCTTTCTTCTCAGTTTGTTTTGCTTGGCAGCAAAAAAAGATACTTATCAAAAAATGTATCTCGAGAATTAAAGAAAATAATTTAGAATAAAAATACAAAGTTATTACGTTTAACGTAAAGTCCAATCCAATTATTAGTAATTCCTCAGCTCTCGTATCAATGAAGCAATTTGCGTTGCCATAGAATCAGTTTTCTTGACTAATACCTCTGCATCCGAGTGAACAGGATGCAGACCGGAAAAATTTTTCACGTCCGAAATGATGTCACGATACTGCTTAAACACCTCTCTTACCATAGCAACCAAAGAATGCCCGTTTTGTTTGGACTTTTCATTTAGCATGGAGCACGTTTTCTCACAGGACTCGGTCACTTTTTCCAACGAATCTAAAGAGGTTTCCACGGCTGATACAACCTGAGGGCTACCACGTCTAACGCTTGATGAAATAACTTTGATATCGCATGCCAAGAACCTGGCGTTATTTTGAAAAATCAGAGGCCAGTTCTTCACTTCGTTAGAAAATTGTGTTTTCGCTGCATTTCTGTTCAAGCAAATCTCGAGCCTATTTTCCAAAACCGTCACCTTCGAGAGACCTTCCTCGCAAACGTTTAAACATTTCGCTTTGAGAGATTGGCATTCCTGTGAGGAGTTTGACGAGCCCGTGGCTCTAACGTCCTTCAAGTTACAACACTCATCGAAAGGAAAGCTGGAACGTTTTGTCCGACTGCCAGGAACTACAGCCTCTCGGTGAGAGGACCAATCTACACTTGAAGATCGCTGGTTTGTTTCGGGATGAAAGGAAGTTAGAGTTTGTGATCTAGATAAAGTGCTGCCACCGTATGTTGTTTCTCGCCTTTCAGAAACGTTGCTACTGGAATCTCCTTGTTTATAATCCAACGATGCTAAAGAGCGCTTGAACTTCAATTCCCTAGCAGAACATGGGAGACCGAAAGTGGCTGATTGAAGGCTGTTATTTTGAGTATCATCCTGGAATGTTTCTGTCAGTGGTTCACGAAAGTGAAAATCCTCAGCATGGAACTCGGGGATTAATTTAGGTGGTGACGACTCTGGCAAAGGTGGTGGTGGACTGTCTGGGACAGGTGGTGAGTTCAATGAATTGTTACACGTATCCTCTTGAGGATCAATTATGGGAAGCTGTGAAACAGAGCTCTCTATTAATGGCTGTGGAAGTACATCTCCAGATGCATTTAAACCTAAGTCAACCTCTGAATCCCGAAGAGATGGATGTGAAGCACGGTGCCTCATCAATGGAGGTCGTTGTGGACTAAAAGACGCTTCGTTACCAGGAAAATGGGGCTTATTTGTCGCGAAGAGTGTAGATGCTGTGGGTGCAGAGGAGTTAACTTTTGAAGTTTGCTCTGACAGTAAGTTGGGCGTATGAGATGTAGATTTGTGGGACCTCAAAACAGAGGACTGGGCCGAGTGAACACTTTGAGACCTCGAAGATGCGTATGGCGCAGGAGCGTATGGCAATCCGAAGGCAAATGACACACTTCTCCTTTGTTTATTGCCTGGCTCTTGATCTGATATCACGCCCGAATCCTCGACGCTACTAGATTTAAAACTGTCGTACATTCCGTCATCTGTCGCTGCACGAAAAATACGAGGCTTCGGAGGAATCGGAGGTTTTTCTTTCAAAGGAAAGCTGGAACGGTTTTGAACAAGTACATTTTCTTGTCTAGAGTTGAATAATGAATTTAGCTCGTCTGTCTTCTTCGAATTTTTTCTCTTGCCTCCGATATCGTCATTAATTATGTCCAAGCTAGAATAAACAGTATCTTTGTTAGGATGCTCGTCTGATATACACTTCCCTTTGTGAAATTGCTTCCATGTGGCAGGTAAATCATCCAATGTAACTGAACAATCCGTCAATGGATTTGGTAAAGAAGACCGTGAGTTAGGTGAGTGTGTCGTGGGAACATTCGTTGTTGAACTCTGCTTAACTGGAGCTTGATTTGCACTGCGAGACTTTCCACTTGAATCGAAAATGGTATTTTCAAAACTTGGCATACCAACTGATTTATGGACATTGTCTCCCTCCATGGATATAGACAATGCATCGGTCTTGACATTTTGAGCTTGGATTTTCCTATCTTCAGTAAAATTCGAATCGAAGTTTCGTGCTGAAATCAAAACATTGTTCCTTGCAATTTTGTGGTCATCAGTTAGCGATAGAAATCTCATGTCACTGAAATCGGTTAATAAATGGTCAAATTCATTGTCATTGATTTCTAATGGTGGTGGAGACGCAATCCTGATTCCTGAAACGATTGACAAAGTATCCGCAGAAGATGGAGGAGGAGGGACAATGAGGTGTTGCAATTCTGCATCTAATTCGTCTGGAGGCGGAGAAACGATACAAATATCAGATTCCTGGAGCTCAGGTGTTGGACTCGGTGGGGATGGAATGATCCAGTCCGAGGGTGAGAAGTTTCCATCTAGTATCCTTTCATCTGTATCGGGATAGTCTAAAGATTTCCACCCTTTGGAGAGAACTTCTGTCTTTTCGGGAAGGGGTTCTTTTAACGAGTTGACAAAGAAAAAGGAAGAATTTCCACTTCCATGTCTAGATTCTAACAAATTTCTTGGTTGTTGTTCTTGCAAAATGTCTTTCGAAATTTCTGTACATTCGTTCTTTTCTGAAGAGTTTTCTTGGTCTAATTGAGACGTTATTTCAACTTCTGAGCATGCTATGGGTCCGTCATCCTTGGGAAGTTTGTCATTCAGGTCAGACAGAGTTCTTAGAGGAATGTCACATTTATCACTGATACACGTGTCCTGTTTTACCATCACGTTTTGTGGAGAAAACGAATGAGAGACTTTCCTTTGGTCACAGACTTCTTCTATTCCTCTTTCGTTTTTCCCTATTGAAGTAACATAGCCACTATCCTCGCTCACTTCCTCGCTTTCAGATGGAAATTCAGCGTTTACTTCATAGGTGTATTCGAAGCTCTCTGAAGACGCTGTCGAGAGTTCTTCCGAATCATCGGTAAAAGAAACACCGTCCTGCTCTTCACTCCCATCTACAGTGTCCTTGAAATTACTCTTGTGTGCTGTGCTCAATTCTCTGACGCCGACTAAGGCCACGTCTTGATCAGTTTTTGTTGAATCTAAACCATCTGTATCTTGATCCTCTTCAGCTAGTGAGAGTTCAGCTTGCTTGTTATTTGAATACGTTAATCGCCTGCTTGGATGGAAGAACTCTGGAAACGTTGACCACAGAGATTCATCCTCATCGGACATAGTTGACTCTGTCTCTGTGTCACTTTTTTCGTCAAACTCCAAACAAACCATGTGGCTAGCTACACTATCTGCCAAATTGTCCAGATCTACAGGATTCCTGTCATCACAAATACCGTCCTTAACAGAGCTTAAGTCACTTGTTAACTCGTCGGAATCGCAAAAAGCTACTGGTGATTCGCTTTCTTTTCCGTCGGAACGCAGCCCAGCAGGCTTCCCTACGTCGCTTTCTTCTTCAAGTCCCTCTAGTGTAGCTCCATGTCTCAGAATATCTGCCAATTCAATTCCCTCACTGTCGAAAGTATTATCATCCCACCCCAAATCCTTTGAAGATAGAGTTGGACTTCGGTCTTGGAGAGGACCTGTGTCTATGAGTGGATCGTGTTGTACAGATAGACGCGAATTGGGATTCCTATCTGGGTGAAAGACAACTGGCTCTGTATACACGCTCTCGTCTGTAATGGCTTCGGTTTTCGTGAAGGGGCTATTAATAAGGAAATTGTGATTCATGTCTGTTGTCTCTCGAGAGTGGCCACCAGAGGGCAAGCAAGCAGGCAGATCGTTGTTCTGTATCTGCGTACGACCTGAATGATCACTGTTGTCGAGTTTAGTGTACAGCTGTACAGGTTCTGTCGTCCCAAGCTCCGGAAAATGCTGCTTATCAACAATGTCGTCCACGTGAGTACTGGTCTTTTCAGACTTCATCCCCACTACTGCACAGCTCTCATGGGTCGCACTTGTGCTAAAACTGCTTACACCTTCAACATGTTCTTCACTTTTATCAGCGAGCACAGCACCCGCATCTTCTTCTTGCCAAATTTCTTCGGCATACTTCCGGATTAGCTCTAAACTCAAGTCATCTTGAACATCGTCCGTGTGCTCAGCTGCTGCTATTTTTAATGATTTCATTGTCAGGCTCTCCTTTCCAAGGACATGGTGTCGCTTGTCTGATGCGACTAAGTCCTCATTTTCAGCATCAGAATCGCCGCCAATGGAAACATCTGACTGCCTTTCGTAATTAACGCTGTTGTTGTCTTCTGAAGTGTTCTTCAAAAAGGACGACGCGGTCTCCAGGAGCTCCTCTTCTTTATCCGACATAACAATCTCTAACGTATCATCTTGCTGCGTTTGGGAAACGCCCGCTTCGAAGTCATACTGTAAATTTCCTGGCGATAGATCTTCGCAATTCAGCAACTGTCGGCGTTGCATAGTCTCCTCATGTTGGTTTTCATCGGTTTTTTCCAAAACCGTGTTATCTTCTTCAGCCTCCTCGGAAATAACAGTTTCACTAAATCTAGGTGGGGCTCTAGACAAGTCAAGAAATACGTCTCTCTGCGCTGTCTTGGAATTTTCTACTTGTGTTTTCCCCTTTGCGTTTGACGTTTCAAAGCAGGATGGGTATGACCATACATCTGGAACCACTTGATGCCTTGAATAAAAGTCTGGCAATGCTGAAACATTTAAATTGCCAATAAAAGTTAATATCAAAGAAAGTATATTTGCTACTGAGCTAACTAGGTTGGATTTGTACATGTAGTCATTCTAGGCCCTAGTATCTGTAAAAATGAATTATTTTTATCCCAAATGGATATAATCTTTAGTCACCATGTAATATAACTGATTGCCTCGTGGTAGATCAGTAAAGTTCGCTTTTGTTTGCGCTCCCGATAAAGATGATTACCCTATTGAAGTATGATATAGTCACCACCTCTTTCTAAAAAAAAGGATTTCTATTCTAGTCTCCGATTATTGGCACATTGTTATATAACTGATATTTTAAACGGACCAGATGTTCGGTACCCACCATCATTCACAGGGGGGTCTCGACGAAAAGCAAATGGCCACTTCTCTTCATTCTCTACTGGCAGAGGTGTGTTGCTCGTGTTGTCAACATACACCTTGTAGTACCCAGTCACCAGCGCTATCATGTCCAGACAGTCTAGCGTGGTACAGATCAATTGAATCTTCTGGAAGTAGAAAGGAAGAATTACACTGATGCTTCCTTAAATTTAAAGGGGCTACGGGACGGTTTGCGCAACTACAAAAGTTTAGGCTAAATCTTTGAAGTTTGTCGTTTGTAATCTGTATTAATCTTTACCATCCTCTACCATCCTTTATTCCTTTATGGTGTATTATTATCTCTTTGGTGTTTTTCTATCTTAGCAAACACCTCTCTTCAGGTATCCTTCAATTTGAAGGTGATTTTGTACAAAGCCAAAACAACTAAAAATACTGAGCTCCTTTAAAGAATTATAGTGCTTTGCATTGCGTAAAGTACATTTTGTAGCAGCTTATTTAAAGTGCCTATAAACCCAAACATTTTCTTTTGCTTAATTAAATCTTTTTATAATTCTGAGTAAAATGGCGCATTTTTTGTTTTTGGTTAAAACCGGAATTTTCTATGAACTTTCAAAGTGGCGGAAAATCCGAGATTCGAAATACCATTACCGATCCGCGGAACTTGCCGAAAGGGAATGAATCGAGTGCAATTTGTAACATAAAACCCGGACTGTGAGCTTCGCGTGCTGTGACCGGCATCGATCAGAGTTGAAACCATGCCTGAGAGATGTGTTGTTTTCGGCTGTAGCAATATTCAAAGCAAAGAGAAAGGGGTACTCCTTCTTTACGGTAAGTCCGAGTCCTCTGTTGATTACCCTGATGTCCGGGAATTACGTCACTAGTACCAGTCTCCCTTTCTCGCAGGCAGAAACAACCGGACTTGACCAAATTTGACCAAAAACAAAAATGTTTGCGCCATTTTGCTCAAAATTATAAAAATATTTCATTAGGCAAAAGAAAATGTTTGCGTTTATAGGCACTTAGAGGAAAAGAGAAATTCAGTTATTGAGAAAAGTTACCTTGCCCTCTTGTAGCTTTATACACAGTAATCGCTTGTTATCCTCGTGAACGCGAATCGCGAATCCTGTGATCTCGTGAAACTCAGCCAATTGACACAACTGCAAAATTGCAATGAAAAAAAACACCAAGTTAATTGTGTGGCAGAGGCTGCAAGATATTATAGTATGTCTTAGTAGTGTCAAGTCGAGTTTCGTCGTGTTCCTTCTGGTTGAATTTAAATTACTTAGGGGGGTCCATGCACAAAAAAGTGCTTGATCATTCTTCGGATCTGTTATATTTTTTAACTTGCTAGAAACGTTGTTACTAAGTACCCTTTTCGAGCATAAGGCGTTTTTTAGTTCTTATCAATACAAAGCATTTTAAGAAACAGGTAAAACCTATTATTGATTTGCTGTTGTTGGTTCCGTGTTCATTTTGCGCTGATCAGAAAGATAACGTTTGATACAGCACTATAATAAAGTTAACTAAAAAATAGGCCCACTTACAACATTAACCTTTCCTCTGACAACTTGACTTACTCCATACTTCAGGTTGACAAGCACCGTTATATGTTGTTTCTTTGTCTAAGGAAAAACAGAAAGGGTACTCATAAATTAGGCACTCGCAGTTTTGCCTCACTACTACGATAAACAGTATTAACTTCACAAAACGACCTTCAAAAGCTGTGAAAAAAGATTGTGGCAAGATCGTTTCGTCTCGGCGAAGGGACTCTTCAGAGAACTTTCAGAATCTAACAGCAAACTCGTTGGGCATCGCGCTCAAAGTCCCGTTCGCGAATTCATCTCAGCAGTTTGGCACTCTATCGAGGAAGGATTCCTAACCGCACGTTCACGAAAATTTATACAATAAATGTGGCAAATACTTGTGAAAATTAGCAACCAGGAACCAGGAATAAATCAACACCGGAACTTAAACCCCTCACTTGCACATCATAATCTTATCACCCACTACAACTCGTAACTTGCTAACGCAATCACGCAATGACTTCGTTGTCGTTGTCGATGTTGCCATTACAGTTGTTGTAGATGTCGCCGTTGCTATCACTGTCACTGTCAGGATGGTAAAACACTTATTGGTGACCTGAAGATACGGAATATATTATTTGTTCGCTCAGGCTTACCTATTCGCTTTTTGGTGTTTAATGATTTTAATTCCGCGATCGATATATCAATTCTGCTTACTAGTCGCAACATTTTTTTTTTTTAAGTTAAGTAAGCAAATATTATTAGTCAGGCATAGGTAAGTACGTCAATGATGTGCGACAAACCTTTTTGAGACTTGGTCCTTCGTTGCCATTATCAACAAGCTCAGCTTCAAAGTACCTTCCACCATAGGAAAACATCTCTGCTGAAAGATTTAAATAATGTAATTTACACTGTAAAGAGCTCATGTATTTCTCTCCCGGAGAGGCGAGATTCTCGTTCTGCTTTATCTGTTGATCAATAATTTTTCGCAGTTCTTTCTCTTTCGTGTTATGCAAGATATCTGACGTAACGAATTTTGCAAGTCCTCCGAACTCCTTTTCCACTTGTCGTACAGAAATTTTAACTGGTCGTCCAGCGGCTGCCTCTATTGCCTTTTGCTGAATTTGTAAAGCTGCCAGCTTGATGGCAAGGTCATATTTCAGGTCCATTCCATAGAAACCTTCGACCACCCTGTTGGTTACCTGAAGGAAATGCAAGGACATTGTTTGACTTAGCTCATTTAGCTTATTTATTTCGACTATTTGCAGAACAACCACAAACAAAGAACAACTAAGACGTCATGAAAAGAATGTTTTTCAAAAACACAAACCGCTGGATTTGAATTTAAATCCAAAAGGCAAAGAATAGTGAAAAGGAATATTTCTCAGACATTCAAGACGTTGTGGATTCGCTGCTCTGTCGGTAAAAGTCCACTGATAGTGATGATCGCATCTGTAGTCAGGCCAATAAGGCCCGACGAGCTATCGCCTAACTTCAAGTAAACAACGTATTCAGTCACGTGACCAGCGGCCATGCAAGTTTACTGGAACACAATAAGTTATTTACACTAGGAATAGTTACCACTACAGCTGCCCCCGCTGTTAATCAGTTTTATCCGTTACTACAATCAATGCTTTCGCTTGATATTTTGGCTCTTGTGTAATTGATTGAAAATCATTTTTTGGAGGGACTTTTCGAAGAAACCACTCAATGATACTCAATGGTGGCGCGTGTATTCTAAATTACTCTCGTGCTGTACTGACAAACTGTCCCAAGGATTTTGACCTTCTCTTCTTCAATGTGGG
>OMLO01000657.1_pt1 | contig 23729 bp, 9 predicted proteins | sample 1674811 | NCBI WGS metagenome assembly OMLO01 (sample SAMN06265003, study PRJEB25207) | coral metagenome | isolation source: Coral host | place: Mexico:La Bocana,Puerto Morelos, Mexico | collected 2008-11-13
TGAATATTTTAATTTTGAGTTCACCAATTTTTTGGGGGGCCCGGGCCCCCCCGGCCCCTCCCCATGCTACGGCACTGTCAATTCAGAGTTTCAAAGCAGTTTCCAAATCGAGTTGTACGCTTTTGCCGAAGAGCTGGATCAATGAATGGGAATAAAATTAGCAAAATGGCCGGATCAATATCATCATTTATTTTTATAACGAACATTGATCCAGGCTTTTAATTTGGTTTGTAGCAATTGTAGATCTTCCAAAAATCACCTATGTTACTACACCACCCCTGGTCAGGATGGGACAAAATGTGAGCCTTCATTGTACGGCCAGTAGCTTTTCTCCTGTTAACGTCACGTGGTATAAAAAGAGTAACGTCCTGACTGGTGGAATGTCTGAAGCGGTGTTTATACTGAAGAACATCACATATACGGACTGGGGCGAGTTCCTATGCGTTGCTAAAAATTCTGCAGGAGAAGATAAAAGAAGTGTTATCCTCAAAGGTAACCGGATTTGTAAATTAAAAACAGCATCAAACAGCTGCCCATCAAATAAAATATTTTGCTTCCTTCTCGTCAGATATATTGGTTGAAAAGACTCGTTAAGAGAGTAGTAACATAATTTCTTTTTGGGAGAAAACATAAGGCGTTAAGGCCTTACCCTACTATAGAGAGTAGTCCCTTAACCTCACGTTTGTAGCAGTGATTGTTGTTGTTGTTGTTGTTTGCGTTCCTTCCATTGTCCTTCACTCTGAGATGAGCTTCACATAATTATATGCTTCACAAACACATTTATGTCATTTTTGGGTCCTCATTAGTTTCGTTATTTCTGTCGCTGTAAAACATGTTCTTTAATACGCTGTGATTTCAATTGTTTTTCATTAATAAGCTTGCAGAACCGTTTGAATGGCGTTACTAAATGGTTATTCCGTTACATTGTATTTTTTTTTTGTTTCCTGCATAATAACTAAGTTCTCCCGATGAGCCCAACAATATTGAACACAAAAAAGAAAGTTCACAACACGAGCTGGACCCTACAATGGTCACCGGTTTACAGTGAAGGGCAGTTGGTGACGTTATACACAGTATGGCATACAAAAGACACCACGACACGTGAGAAATCATGGTTTCGCGAGAATGTTACTGGTCTTGAGTACCGCAGAGAACTTACCGCTGACACGTCTTACTTGTTCGCCGTAACAGCTTGGAACAGATGGGGCGAGAGTTCATTGGAAAGAGGAAAAATGTTGTACATATCAACTGACTTTCCAGCTAGCATTAAACAGAAAACAGATAAAACAATATTTTTTACTCATACAGGTAAGGACAGTTGACCACTGATTTGATTTACAGATCTTGGTCAACAAAGTTTGATGGATTACTTATTTCGTGTGAAGTCTGCATACGAGGTTACCCCGGTTTCTGTAGCATGAAGCGACTAGGAGTGTTTCTACTCCTCCCTGGATGGAATACTTATCCATCGCAGGGTAAGTTCTCCGTTTCTCTTATATACCCCTGGGTGGAAAGAGGCACTGTGATAGTAAGAACGCAATGTAATATCCCCGGACCGCTCGATCCGGTGACGAGCGCACTTACTATGAGGACATAACATCACCCGCGTACCGTCATGTACTTAAAGTATATATTTTGTCTCCATCCAAAACAAAAAAAACGCATGCTTTAAACCAAATAAGTTTATTTTGGGAGGGCCTGGCGAGAACCAACCCGAACATTTACTTACTTACTTACTTATGCCTAGTGCCCCTCCTGGGGCATAGGCCACCTACAAGAATTCTCCAGCTATCTCTGTCCTGGGCTTTCCTTTCTAGCTGACTCCAGGTCAGCCCCAATCTCTTGATGTCTGCTTCCAAGTCTCGTCTCCAAGAGTTCCTAGGCCGTCCCCTTTTCCTCTTTCCCTGAGGATTCCAAAACAGGGCTTGTCTTGTGATGCTGGTAGAAGGCTTTCGAAGAGTGTGGCCTATCCAACTCCAACATCTCATCATGATCTCAGCATCTGCAGGCCTCTGGTTGGTTCTTTGCCATAGGCCTTCGTTGTTGATGCTGATTGGCCAACCTATCCGCAAGATTCTTCGTAGACATGAATTAATAAAGGTCTGCACCTTCTTTGTGGTTGCCACTGTTGTTCTCCAAGACTCTGAGCCATATTAATACTCACTGGGCAGGATTGAAGGTTGCGTCTAAAGAAAGCAAGGGACCGGTTCGCCTTCCCTGTAATGTTTTCGACGTCGTAGCTCCAACTAAGCCTTGATGACAAATCGACTTGCAAGTAAAGGTGGTGGAATACAGAATGCAGAGGAATTACATTCATTGTGTATTGCTGTATTATGGGTTTCTCGGTCGTTGAAGTCTGTAAATTTTACACTTGTTATAATTAAAAGCGCATTTTCCATCACATGATTAGTTCAGGCGACCAGTCTGTAAAGATCTCGCTGAAGAGAATCAGCGTCATCCTTACTGCTCACAATTGAAAGGTTTGTCATCGGCAAAAAGACGAATGTGAAGTGATCGATCCCCTTTTTAAAATGGCATGCATGTTACCATTTCCCCAGTGCCGAGGGACGTCCGGCAATCCACAGTAAAAGCAAGCAGAATCTTTGTAGGAATGGGCCGATCACTACTCTCACAGTGCTTCTCTCCATTAAGCTGTATAAATGAGAACCAGCAAACTTAATGCTAGGGGTAACCCTGTTATGGACTAGCACTTAAGGGACACATTCAGGGACGAATAGCTATACTTCTAGTCTCTTCATGCTACAGAATCCGGGATAAGCTCTGGCCTGGCTCAAATGCAGACTTCACCTTTACCTTGTTCTCTTTACATGTGTCACGTGGTGAAGAAAAATGTAACTGTTTTCATTATCAACAGAACCCGAGACATCGGCCCTGCCGCCTAGCAGCTACAAAAAAACGTATGACAGCGGAAGTATTGAGCATACCCTTTATACAACTCTATCTGTTCTTTTGTTCATACTAATGCTTGCTGCTGTCGCTATTTCCCTCAAACGAAGAAAACGAAACAATGAAAAAAAGACAAGTAAGTAATTTACTCAATAATGCTTGCAGGAAAACAAGTTGTCATCTTTCATCCAGGGCAATGCAATGCCAAACAATTAACTTTAGAGTGGTTTTCAATTAAGGGTCGTAAAACCAAAACCTAACAAAGCGACTCAATTACTGACTAAGCCAGTTTCAAACTGGAGTAATACCAAAACCAAAGCCAAAATAATTGCCTTATTACTTCCCAGAGTCAATTGAAAACCGCTTTAAGCAATATAAAAATTGAAGTAAAACAAATTCAAATACGACATCAGCTCCTCCAAGTGACTCCATAGCGAGAAAAACGAAAGAGAACATTCCTTCCTTACTTCACTACAATAAACAATAATTACATCTTTGATTAAAAATAACACATTAACTGAAACAAGAGGCTGGAAAACTGCATGTATGGTGCATTTCAATTTTTTTTTGTCACCTGATTAACCGGCATTTATTTACTAGTATAATATGTCTCTTAAAGTGTGTAAAGTAGCAAAATATTGGCTGGACGATAATCCTGACTGGCAGAAAGAACGAGCGCTACAGAAGAGTAACAAATTAATGCATAAAGAATGAAATTCCGAAAGAAATTAGAGAATAAAAAGAAACAACAAAGAAAGAAAATATGAATAGAAGGAGAAAGGCAGTGAGAAAATAACAAAGAGCGTAAAATGCCCATACTGATAAAAAACCGTCACGGTGCAATAGCTAAATTCTTATATTCTTCTCTAACTTGGACAGGACATCACGGCCAAGACCTGCAAGAGTAAGTAACAATTAAAAGAAATAGAAACTTCACTCTATGATAAGTCAAACGATATGTTCATGGACAAGTTGACACGCAGAAATTAAAACTGAAGGTTCTACACTGACTGCCACCGCTCGTACTGGGATATCCTCAGTCAGTCAACGCAAACAATGGTATAAAGGAAAACAAACAAACAAAAAACAAAACAAAACTGATATGTATAACTACGCGAAGATAGTTTAAAAACCTGACACTTAGAAATCAGCACAAATAAACGCTAGGCGAGAAACAGTTAGCCCAACACGATCGATAAGTCGGAAAAGCCAATACTGGAAACAATCAGCTGTGTCTGTCTTACTATCGGTACAGGCTATCGATAAAACGGATTTATTGACAGTTTAATTTGTTGGATGCTTATTAGCCCTAGGTTAATGGGACAGTAGAAGTAAAGATATCACTCGTGACAGATCGCTTGACTGTTTGTCTGGTAGCCCCGCTCTGGAAATATTTTTACCTTTCTTGTTTGTCTCTTACTTACTACGTTTTTTCTTTTTAACGTAAGGAAATAGTTTTTAGTCGGCTTATTTAATATTAGAATCTACTAACATTAACCCACAACACGCCGACTCATTTATTAATTGATTGATTGATTTTCAGGACAATCCCATATTCGTTCACGTCACACGAGGATTTCGCCTATGAGGAGGTGGGTGACATTTGATTTGTCTAAGTAGTGTAGCGTCTTAATTCCTGTATTAAAGAAAAGCCCAGTTTCGGCTTGTACTGTAATACCCCGTAAAACAAAAATTAGTACCCTTCTGTTGTTATCGTGCAGGGAGCCCAACACTGGGCTCCTGTTATCACTAAATATTATTTCCCCCCTGTGTTTCTTTTCATGTTTTGACTTCTTTGGTCGTCAGTGTTGATGTTACACTTGTCGGCATCTTATCTTTGACTGGAATCGCAATTTATTGCAGGATCAAGAGACTGCCAACGAAGCAGGATCCGTAATACTAGGGGAATCGCCATTAAGTATGCCAGAATCATCCTTCACTTTAGAACAGCCAACAACATCGGTTAGAGGCTTGCAAGAAACTTGTAACCAACCAAGAACAGCTACGTGCTTTGTGTTAACAGCAGTCCAATCTGAAGCGATAACCAGAACTCCTAACTCTTCGCCTCAGGCAGCTCCCTCCCAATTGACAAAATTTCGTCCCCGCAGGGGTAGTGAAAGAGGCGAACAGAATGAAGACATCATTATGGCTGAAATAAACAATATTTCCTCTAAAGAACGGAATGAAATTCTTTTGGAAATGAACGACGGATCTGTTCAACAGAAAAATGAAGGAGCAAAGAGGTTACAAGCACTTGACACCCATGGACAGAACAGAGAAGTAACCGACACATTCCAAAGAAGCGCCCACTCGGAAGATTACCTTGAACCGGTGGACAACAAGAACCTGCAAATCCCTATTACAAGCACAGCTACTTCCAGATTTATTCCTGGCAAAGCCCAAACTCTAAATCGCCCTCAGCCCAAACCAAGAATGAAAAAACCCGATAAATCATTTTCATTCAAACACCCCACGTTAACTGGAACACTCTCGAACCTACAATCCACAGAAATGCCAAAACTAAATCCGTTACATGGCACAGAGGCCGCTCAGCACTGCACACGCGTCAGCTCTCCTAACCAATCAAATCACCCAATCCCTAAAGCGAGAAATCGTCACGCAAAACAGCACGGTTATCAGAATGAAAAAGTAACTGCAACTCCATACCAGAACTCACTGCGGCCTCCTGGCCGTGTGGAGTCTCCATACACGCGCGTGCTCTGTAACACCAACTGGGAGGTACCACGTGATAATTTGTCATTGTTTGAAAAGATTGGTGGAGGGTCGTTTGGCCAAGTGTGGAAGGGCGCGGTGCTTGATGTAGCTGGCGCTCAAGGCTGGTCAATTGTGGCCGTTAAAATGTTAAAGGGTAAGAAGAGCGGGTGACTTAGAACCAATGCAACCGTTTCAGTTTTTATTACATCGTGGTTAACGTAAGGCCCCGACTAAACGATCGCAGCATTTCAACGAAAGATATCGCAACATTGCTGGGCGTAACATACTGTATGTTGCGCGTATTTTCCGAACTTTTGCGACGTATTGTGATGATTGGTGTTTTTGGCTCAAATTTGACTATTTTCAAACTTGAGCTAACAACGCATGGCATATCGCTATACGTCGCAACAGGGTGGCCAGGCGCGCGCAACACCTTGCGCCCAACAATGTTGCGATATGTTGCGTTAAAATGTTACGATCGTTTGACCGGGGCTTAATTTTTGGAAATGCTTTTTCAGAAAATTCGTCAAATTCAGATCTCAAGGATCTCTTGTCTGAGTTGGAATTGCTAAAGAAACTTAAACCTCATCCAAACGTGATCCAATTGAAGGGATGTTTGACAAAGGACGTCATTCGATGTAAAGGAAAAAGGGATTTTAGTAAGTTACATAAGTTTCAGAATTTGTGTATACAAGCTACTTATGAAAAAAGAGAAAAGTATTGTCTACATCTAAAGTTTCTACCCTTAATTCACCGAAAGGGATGATTATTAGCACGAGCACAAGTTAAAATGAGATAACGGATTACCTGCTTTGCGCTGGGCTTTTGTCGGGCACGTGAAGCTGTCTTTATTATAGACTAGAGGGAGGTTTGTTAAAATACCGCTTGCGCTCGCATACACTTGCTATCGCTTGTGGTGTAACGACTCAAGCATAAACACAACGAATAGCAAAGAAAGAAACTGAAAGATTCCCTTGAGTAAACATGCTTGGGCAGCCAGTCTGGTTTAGACAGAGTGATCTGAACTTCCATATGCTTGCTCATAAGGGAGATTGTAAAGGCAGACCCGTGCTTTTATGAACAAGAACATTCTTCAAATACGCTGCTATCATTTATCTGTAAATTTCAATATGTGTCTCTTCCTTCTTCTCTAATGTGGAGCGCCTTCAAGCCTACTTGACAGATGAAATATGTGACAGTTATGACACTGTATTGGTCTGTAGTCTATTTCCATAAGCCCTTGCGAACAGATAGAGTTAAATTGATAGCTTTCTCTCGTGGCGTTTTTTTTACCTCGCAAAAAGAATTGATCGGAACAACCCAGTTGCCTCAAGGTTGAGTTGGCCAACGAAATTTTATACGGGGGGGAACCCCCTATCCTTACCATATTTTTTCGGAAAATCAAGGCAGTACTTTCAAACTCTTCCATATGACGAAATGGTACACCTTAAAAAACACTCAGAATAAGTACACTGCATTTGTTTTCTATAACCTTGGATTGAAAAAAAAAAGTTTACAATACAAACATTATGACAGAACCTTCTTAGTGTATCTATTATATAAACATTGTTTTTTGTTCGTTTAATTGTTTGTTTGTTTGTTTTTACACAGGACCACCTCTTGTCATCCTGGAGTTTGTTCCTCACGGCGATCTTCTTGGATTTTTGAAGAAAAGCAAAGGAGAAACAGATGATTATTATGACTTAAGAGACACAGAAGTTCCACAGAAAATTCCAACACAACAACTTTATAAATTCGCGTCTGATATCGCTCGAGGGATGGAATTCATCTCGGCTCACCAGGTCTGTTGTTCCAACCATTAGCTAATTTCAAATGCCTTCAATTGTCTAAATATTTTTTATTATTATTATCATAATCTACTAGTCATCTACTTGCCATTCCAGTAAATTTTTCGAAATTTAAGAAAGTGTTTTGAAACACAGTTGCACACTTTCCTCGGAGTGAAAATCGCTTTTTTACTGCCAAGGAGTCGGTAGCATATTATCCTCTTCCAGACGTTCTGGTAGTTAGGGCGCAACATGAATAAACCGTGGAGCCAAAAAAAGGAAAGAGAGGGTTTTGGCCGCGTCACGCGCTCCAACTAACAGAAGAAGCTCTTCTGGAAGAAGCTATTCGAAGATCAGACGTTTGAACTAGTCGCTTAAACTCATAAGCTTCATGTTGAGGTCTACTACTTCATTCTCGCTTCTTTAACTTTAAGGCAAAACGTTCCAAGGCGTTTGGGAATTTAGATAGAGAGAGTTGGGCCGGGGAGTTCGAGCGAATTATCATAAATGGTATACCTTATAAATGATGAGACAGTACGCACCTAGGCTCGTTTTTCAGCCGTTTTGGGAGTGCGGTGTTTTATCCTCCTCCCGTGTGGTGTAGGCCAGAACACGCAGGCTCACGAAACGGCTGGAAATTGAGCTTAAGATGCACCGGATTTTGGTTTTGATTTTTTCAACACGTCATCAGAAAAATGATGAAAAATCTCATACAACGGTTTTCCCGGAACATCATCCACGGACGGATATGAACTTGGAGCAAGTTTACCTTCATAACCAAAACCTTATAAATACACTTTTTTTATTCTTAATTTCCACACAGCTCATTCATCGAGATCTGGCCGCAAGGAACGTGTTAGTTGGTGAAGGCCTACGCTGTAAAATCACTGATTTTGGGATGGCGAGAGACCTGGGGCAAAGGGAAATTTATGTTAGGAGATCTAATGTAAGTACACATGCACCGGAGCGCGTGCGATTATCCAATCAGATTCGAGGATTTAGGATTCTGGACGGCTGAGAAACTGGAGAAAAAATTGTTATGCAATACTGCTCTTTTTATGCTATGGAATATTCCACTTACAAATTGTATTTTCTTGTTAAAACCTCGTGTATATATTGGGAAAAGACACGTGACTGGTGATATATCCCGTGGTATACCACAATAAAGCGTTGCATAAGTAGGATATAGTCTTTAATTTGCTTGCGTCTTTTAACTTTGTATGGCGTTTATTGTAGAAGGCCTAACGTAACGCGCTGATTATGAAAAAAAACCGTCAATACGCGCGTTTGTTTTGTTGAGCGGCGAAGAAAAAAATTAGTGTTGTGTATCTTGGCAGGGCCTGATGCCTGTAAAGTGGATGGCTGTTGAGTCATTAATAAGTCAAGTTTATACCACAGAAAGTGATGTGTAAGTTCATTATCTAATTAACGCTTCAGTATAGCCTCAAGCTCAAAACAAGATTTCTCATTACTGCTTGTCATAAATCTCGTTGAGCGTTAGCTGTAACAATATCCTGATAACGGGACATCAAGAAAATGTCCCCTTAATTACTTCGTTTGATCTATCGCTTTGTGCTCTCGTAAACTTCATTTGAAGTCAACGTTCTCTCTTTGCTATTTGGGTTGGGGGCTTGCGTCATCCAAAAAGGACTCGTGATTGGTCAATTCCGAATTCGCTTTTGATAAATATCTGTCTATACTGATGTGTTCCTCTTGTTGTCATCTTCCTAGCTGGAGTTACGGCATTGTCTTGTATGAGATTTTCACCTTAGGTATGTAATCATGACGATTTTAACAAAATCCCTTGTGCATTCTGTATTTCAATACTTAAAAGACTGCATTTTAATATTAAATGAATTCGGCTAAGCCCCCAGAGAGGGGGGGGGGATGAATGACTGAATCAGTTATAGAGGGGTCAAGAGCTCAAGAGGGGGATGGTGGGGTTGAAATACTCGATAGAAATGTAAGCTTATAGAAGTCTTAAATTTAAGCTAATGAGGACCCTTACTCAAGCTAACAGCTTTTCTGGAAAACAGACCAAATCCGTATCAGGACCGAAAACAAGAATAAAATTTTCTTTATAAAAATACAGCCTGTCGAAGGCTTATAACTGGGAAAGAGCCCCATCGTCGGAGAAAGAAGAGAAAAAAAAAAACATATCGTTTTTCGCGACGTCGTTCCCATGGCCTGCATGGGAAAAGCCCATGTGAACATGTGATGGCCGTGACCCATAATCCCCTTCGAGTTGTACTCCCATAAGCCCTGGCGGTTTTGAAGTGTAATAAACTGAAAAGCACATGGTCGAAAGTGTTGAGTGCATTAATTTTCTGTTTATAAATCTATCGGTGAGCAAGTAATAAACGCAGCTGTGTAGTCGCGCTGCTCCCTAACTAACCGACATTCAAGCATTCCAAAATCAAAATTTCAGGGTACATAAAATGGAATATTTCTAAAATAAACGTGACGTCAAATTAGTTCACGTGTTAAGAAAATAAACGCGACGTCAAATTGGTTCACTTATTAGTTGATGGCGATAGTAGTATATAATTTTTTTATTATCCAATGCAGGTGGAAGACCTTATGACGGAATGACCGGAGAAGAAGTCTATAACTATGTGGCAAGTGGTCACAGGTTAACAAGAACTCCAGCCATGAGCTCACAATTGTATGTATATTGCATTTATTTTTGACAAACAAATTATCGTACCCTGTCAGTCACGAAATTTTTTCTGGAGTTTAATTGTGCGGATCGACGATTTTTTCACGTTTATTTAAATCACAATATTTTCCGAACTTTTACACTTCACGGTAATCAATCTATCTATTACAATTACGTCTCGTTCCAGCGTGGCTGATAGCACTTGTTAATTTTTCTCACGAGTAGCCACACCTGTAGTTTACCATGGGTAATTTCATCGTTTTGAGATAAATGGCATTAAGAAGATTCTACATGTGATGTCGTGGCAAAATAAACCTGTTAATTAAGGTCGCAACAACTATAGCCTGCAAAAATTTCGTGCCACACGATAAATTTGAATCTCCTTATTTGTGAGTTAATTTCATTGATCGTGTTTCTTTGCCCACAGATACAATCTTATGCTACAGTGCTGGCATAAGGAGCCATCCAAGAGACCGACATTTGGTTCGATCGCGTCTTGGACAGAAACTGTTGTCCAGAACTACTGACACCACGGAAAAGACGACTTTCAATTTGCAGCAAGACGTTATGAGGATCTTGAACTGTGACGTGTTATATTAGCGTTCAGCACTCAGCGTTCGTTGCTAAGCAACGTATATGCTTGATTTTATGTCAGTGACAATTAATCTCTTTTTGAAAAAGAACGAAAATACTTTGAATGCCGTTTTTATTGATTTTTCTTATGTACAAGGTTAAACCGAATTTTAATTGGAATCTCTCGGTAAAGTAGAACGAGTTCTGTATATTGTTCTCATTAATTGTTTAGTAATTTTAACGTAAGAGTAATTTAACGCCTTAAAACTTTTGGTTTAAAAGACAATTTGTCGTTCAGTGCTTATTAGTTATTAGCGATTGCTTCTGCCGCTGTATCCCTGAGTGGTGCATTCTCGCATTTTCATGGCTTTGCAGATTCGCCGTTCTCGCCTGGCCCGTCAATGACCCATACTTGAGACCGCTCACTGGTCAATCTTCCCACCGTCATTACCAGCCGTCATCCTGTAGATTCGTATTCATGTTACAGAGAAGTATACTTTTTCTTCCTCTTATTATATCCGAACAACAATTATGCATCGTATAAAATGAACGTAATGATCAATGAAGTTACCCGACTTCCAAGAACGGCTGAAAATGATCAAGATGTTGTCGATTACTGCATCGCCAGGCTTGAAAATGTGCGATGGACTAGCATCCCATCCAGGGGGGAGTAGCAATATCCCTGGTCGCTTAATGCAGGACTCGGGATACGTTCCGGCCTGATGGGCCACTTAGGCTCGTATGCAGACTTTACCTAGGCTTGAAAATCTCCTCACTAATTGTGTGAATCTTACAGACGCTGAACAACATACTGCATCATCGATGCCGTTTATATTCAGATCACGTATCCCGAGAGATGAGGGAAGAACGAACTCAGCTTGCAGGGCTCCTGTTCTCGGCTTCACCAACTTTCTCTCTTAATCAACTTTCTTTCCTCGTAGGAGAAAACTTCCAAACACACAGCAGACGAAGGTTGCGTGACAACCCACACAAGGGCTGACCGAGATTCTATTTCACACTTAGTCTTTACAGTACAAATAACGTTCCCTCTGGGTTGTGAGCAACAAGCTATGCACTAAAGTTAAGCAAAGGATACATGTATGACTCATAAATTGTTTCATTTTGGTGCTCAAGCTAAAAGATTATAACGATAAAATCGCGATTCCCAAAAATTACCCGGAGACTCATTATAAACGGCGGGAAGGTAGGGCCCGGCGTAGTCAGAGGAAAACACATGACTGGGCCAATGTACATAATTAACTTCTATTCCCACGCATTCCAGGTGTTTATGATGACTATAAAAAACAGAAACAAAAAAAAAATGAGATAAGTGCCAGTATAGTACCTCGGTTTACCTAGCTGCGGGAAACTAGTTAGTAATTACTTGCTACAGCCTTGAGGGTGGGTGACTACGACCCTAAGCACGCATACTCATATACCTTTATAATCATATGCTCGTGTAATAATATACTCCTATACAGTGGAAACTCTAATGAACGAACCTATGTATAAGAATCCAAAGCCCTCTAAACAACGATCGAGATTCTTCATCCCGGCCAAAGTTAAAGTAACATGTATAAAACAGAACTTTGCTATGAGTGACCCCGATATAACGGAATTCTCGCTAAAACGAAAGCAATCCAAAAGCATTATTGTATAATACAAATCACTGTATAGCCAAGAAATGCCAATAGACAGAGGCAATCCTTTCATGAGTACACTGAGTAAGGCAAATTTCTGCTCACTCCGTCTCTTCAATGAAGGACGCAATTTTAGGAATGACACAAATTGAGGCAATCTTCAATGGAAAAATGTTTGGAATGGACGTCTTGATTGGCAATTTGTTTTTTGCAAGTGAATGTGAACTGCAGTGAAAGATATGAAGACATGATTGATCATCGCAGTTATACACATAATTGAAAGAGTTAAAAGCCGGCTCTCAGTTGACTCTCCCTTCTTTGTCCTTTCTCTTTTTTCGAAGCGCTAAGTGTTCAAATAATAAATTAAATATATAAAAAATATATCATATAACTTTGAACGGATTAAATCTGCCTGTTTGTTTAAAGTTGACTTAAGGTCAGTCCTTTGTAAAGAGCAGCAAGCCCGAACAACGAAATTAGACCATATCAGGCAGTCGAATTTACTATGGCACTTTCTCAAGATCTCAAAGACCCTCAAAGTCGTGATATGTGTCATGTGGGACTGTTCCATCTTGATTCCCGATTGAATACGATCCTTTTTCTTCCTCAACGCCCTGACAGGAAGTTTTCTTCAATTCAGCTTTCAGCTCGAAAGATGTTCCCCTTCACGTAACACATTTCTAAGTTTTTGTTTAGCATTTCCGTGGGTGGTCAACATACATACGCACATACACTTTGTATTTTGTTTGCAAATTAAAAAATTGCAATTATAACATGCTCGGGGATAGCTGGGCTAATCAAGAACGTTTTGGCAAGACGTGAAACTTGTCATGGATTCCCGCCATTTTGTTTTCTGCCATCTACTACCAGTACCAGCCAGTGGAACTGCTCAGAGGGAGGATATCCAGAAGGGGGTCCACAAGGGGGAAGGGGTCCAGAAGGGCGGGTCCAGGTTTTGTCTACGGCCCTGGCTAGAAAGCCGATCAACGCTAACCCATGATTAAAAGTTAACCGAGGTTTTGAGTTTTCTTGTACAAAATTGTTTTTCACTGCCTGTGTTGTAATTCGAGATTATGCCGTAAAAAAAGGATGAACAAACAATATAAACAGAAAACCTTACCAAATATGTACAAAACTGAAATCAAATTTCTCGCTAATCCGAGGTTAGCCTAATCGGACTTTGGACAACCCAGCCCCTGGAAACTAAATCAGAATTTACTCTAGCGATGCTTACGGGAGAACACAAGCCGACCAGTAGTGTCTTCTATACTGTAAGTCCTTTGACGACAAAAAGAAATAGCAAACATCTGAACGCAGGTTAGGTCATTGAATAAATAGGGATTTTTTTCTCAACAGTGCGCGTTCACACAATGACTACCTCGAGGTCACATAACATCTTAGAATAGAACTGTTTCCCGCCAAAAGACTTTGAACGGGCGAGCACACTGCAAAATTTATTACGTCATAGCGTAACAGTGCGTGGTCGCCGTTGCACGTGAACAGAGGGTGAATTGATGATACAGGTGGCATGACTATCAGCGTACTCAAGGGCGGAGAGTCAAAGTCCTTATGGTTGTTTTCAAAGTTTTTCAAAGTGACTGATTTGCCGAATGGCGACTGCTTGAAGCTTCCGTGATGTGCCCTGACAAGAAATCGACGACCATGGGCCCTTGTGAAGGAGAAAGATTCCAAAAAGAGACAATTGGTGACAAAAACAGCCTTAACCACATTCAGAACCTTCTGTGAAGGGAATTATCGTAAATAAGACCGTGATTTTGATGAAATTTTAAAAGGCCGAACGAAACGAGATCCTTGTTGATTTTTGTTGTAAGGTTTGATACAGCTGAAAACTAAACCTGAGGTAAGTACAAGAAACAGCACTAAGAAAATCATTCACTTTGGCCTGCAGCGATATTCCACCCTGACAAGACGTTTGACATCATTGCCAACCATGCGTGCATGGGCTTGCCAAGGTCGGCCGTCGTAAACTCATAAAGTAAGAGGCCCTGGTGAAATTCTATTCGTCATATTATCAATCAAAACCCTAAGTTGCTGCAATAGCTCGTTTGGCTAAGAATCATTTCACAGTTTATTTGACGAGAAAGAGACAATCGTTCGCCTTTCAACACGAAGCAGTCGTTTTCAGTCAGAGTTGACGTGGCCAGACTCGACAATAAACTTTATGTCTACCGGTAGCTGGCTGAACTCGACAGAAAGCATAAGAAAAAGTAATGACCCATTTGATTCTTCAGAGCATGGAATAGCGTACGGAAGAACGCGAACGATCCAAAAATTATGCGCAGTAAGGGCATGTATCTGAACTTATCCGGCAGAATGCCATCCATAGGTTGATAGCTGTCCTGCGGCAAACGCCCAGGACTGTTGATAACTGAATTTTACTAAATCCGACAGCGTTTCGGCTCCTTTAGGTAAGAAAAATGGAACATTCTCTTTTGATTGTGGGTTCTTTGACGAGTATCACAGTTGTCTAAGATCAATCCACAACAATATCATCTGTTCTTGACAACAGAAATGTCAGTTGAAGTTCGGCATAACAAGTGGGCAGTGTCTGGGCACAAAAGCTAGACCGTGCCATCAGAGCCTACAGTCGGCAACTAAAGGGATCTTAAACAAGATAAATATCACAAACTTTAACATCTTTCGTTTGCCAAAATAGCCACTAAACTGAATTATTCCAGTGGAAGCTGAAGCTGAACAGGGTACTGAAGTTGCTTTAAAACTTGCCGTTACGCTGGTCAAGAAACCGTTCACTCCCATTTGTGGAACCGTTCATCTTCTTGTTAATATTTTGTGAATTAATACTACCATTGTTACTCAAGGAAACATCGTTGTAGCTAAGTGTTTTTCTTATTCAGTTTTTTGGACATTTGGTTCGTTTTATTTACCTTTTATCACATTTTAGTTTTGCAGTATTGTGTGCTCCTGACATGTTATTTATAAATAAACAGTCGTTTTGATTTCAGTACATGTACATTGCATATTCTTTAATATGCCCTTGTTGTGCTCGCCCAGGAAAAACATCGAGATTCTCTGGAGACCAAATTGACTGTTTCTCTCGTATGATTGCTCAGTATTGCATTGCGCATGCCTACTGCGCACGATTTTCGCGCCATTAGCGCGCGCACATGAGTCCCTGCACGTACACAACGTAACAGCCTCAATAAATGTCCGTTTTCTCTCAAACGAACATGGTGACCTATATTTCGTATTACATCTATTTATAAAAATTATCCTCTTTAAGTTAACGAATTAAGACAAAAATTGTGTGGAAGGAAAGAAAAAATATAGTTACTAGTTGGCTGAACAAATTCCTTACTCGAGGATTCAAATCATGACCTCGAAAACAACGACTGGAGGAATGTTTTGAGTCGGTGTCATTCAGAATTGTGTGATTTTCCCATAAATTTTATGCCACATTGTTCCAAGTGCCCGAGACTTTCTGCCTATCAAGATTTTTTTGAAGAATTGTTTTAACAACCTTCGCGTCCAGCTATTTCAAAGTGTAGCTTGTATTTATGAAATAACGCTCGTAATTAGGCATTAATGGGGCAATTGGCCCATCAGTGTCTGCAAGCATGGTGACCCCCTCTTTATATTTAATTTTTAGAGTGTCATTACTATACTTAATAAATGCTCCGAATTTGAAACAAATGTTTTGTTGGGTTCTATTTTGGGGGAATGACCTTAAACGTTTTAGCAAGCGACCAAAAGTGGCTTTGTAGAGAACTAGATCCAGGGGACTAGAGGGATCAAGGAGCTTGGGAGAATTCACAAAGGCAACAAATGGTGTGAAAAAGAAGTGAACATATCTAAGAAGGGGCAGGAACCAGTCGGGAGGTGGGACGTTCAAACACACTGTTTCCCACCTGGATACATACCATACGCAGCATGTAATTCTTTTTAAATACCCTCTCTCAGGCCTTCAGTCAGGAGCTACGTAGGTACGAAGCGCTCCCTCGCGCACTGCACTCTTCATCGTTTTGTCTCGCTTTTTTTGCACCACTTCTAAACTAACGCCTGGAAACTACACCAGGTTTGAAGGACGATACAACCCGCACTAGACTATAAAATGTTTTAATAGCGGAAATATTCTTCCTCTACAGTACGTGTGCATTCCTTGACCACTTCAAGGTTCATAACTTCACAGAATAGAACTGTTTTCCGCCATAGGCGGGACGTCATAGTAACAGTGCGCGGTTGCCTTTACACGTGAACACAGCGTGTATTGAACATGGAGGTGGCATGACTGTCCGAACGTTTTTCAATGTCATAAGCGGGGAGTCAAAGTCCTTACGGTTGTTTTCAATGTTTTGCAAAGTGACTGACTTCCAAATGGCGTCTGCTTCATGCTTTGGCGATGTGCCCTGACAAGAAATTGCCGATCATGGGGCCTTGTAGAAGAGATAGCTTCCAAAAAGAGACAATTTGTGTCAAAAACAGCCTTAACCACATTCAGAATCTTCTGTCAAGGAAAATTATCGTAAAAAAGGCCGCGATTTCTCTTGACGAAATTTTAAAACAAGGTAGAACGAAGCGAGATCCTTCTGATTTTTGTTGTAAGTTTTCATTCAACTGAGAAACAAACCTGAGGTAAGTACAAGAAAGCAACATTAGCACAATTATTCACTTTGGCCTGTAGCGATATTCCATCCCGAAAAGGGGTTTGACATCATTGCCGACCATATTAGTCAGGAAGCCTTGCCTCCGGTCTTTGAGGCCTTTGTGGTTCAACTAAAACGACATGTAAAGTCGACCGTCGCGAACCAATGAAGCAAAAGGCCTTGGTGAAATTCTAACCGTGATATGATCACAAAACCCCAAGTCACTACCTCGTCTGGCTAAACATCATTCAACAGTTCGAAGAGGAAGAGACAGTGTTCGACTTCACACACGAAGCAGTCGTTTGCAGTCAGAGTTGACGCGACTGACCGACAGTAAGCTTTATATTTCTGTACCAGTAGCTGGCTGAACTTAACAGGAAGCACAGGCAAATGTGATGACCCATTTGACTCTTTAAAGCATGGAATAATGTGTAAAAAACGTGAAAAATCTAAACAATTATTATATGGCAGTAAGGGCATGTATTTGAGCTGCCTGAGCTTCCCAAAATTTCATCTATTGTTGTTACATGGCAAACGCCCAGGTATTTTGATAACCGTCTTTAGTAGTAGATCTGCAACGGTGTTTCCCTTTTAGGTAAGAAAGGCAGACGATTTTCTGTAAGCTCTTTGACGAATATCACAGTTGTACAGTAATATCATTTGCAATCTTATGTACAAACATAAGGCTATGCCCAAGCAGTATTTTCAACATTTTCAATGAACATAACTTCACGTACAATTTGAGGCAACTCTGATTTGTCCACTCCTAGGTATAACTTTGTAACATAAGGTAGGCACCCACTGCGATATTTAGAACCCAAATTATCGGGAAACTGTCTACGGATGACAGATCAGCCAAAACACTTAAAATCAGTTAATTAGTTCAAAAGCTGCATTCGTGGCATAGATCTAACTAAGTTAATAGAAGCCCTCTGCAAGGGTTGTATCCTCTATCCACTCTTATAAATAAAATCAGTAAATCTTATTAGTAAAATTAATAGATTCAGCTATCGATACATTATCTATAATCATTTACGTTTATCTTTAAAACATTTTAGATTGCATTTTGTATTTTTCATATTTTAGTGTAGATATCTTAGTCTTCTCAGTTTTGTATTTTGTAGTCTGTGTCCCATTGTCAGTGTGGTTTTCTTTCAGGCTACACGGTTTGACACTTAAATGAAAGTTCTTACAATTGTGTTATTATCTGTTGCTCACATCAAAACTGCTGAAGATCAGAAATTAGTTTAGTAAACCTTTGGTTCGTTTTATTTTACCTTTAGGTACTGTTTAGTTTTGCAGTATTGTGTTTTCGTATGGGCTGACATGTAATTTGTCAATAAAAAGTCGATTTGTTTTCAGTTCCTCATCTTATAATGTCCTTGTTATGCCAGTACACATCGGCCAGGAAAAACACTGATATTCTCTGGAAACAAAATTGACAGTTTCCCACGCTATGAAATAAACATTTTTTGGAGGGCGACCAGAGAGCTAGTGCTGGGAATTAGAGAGGTAAAGGAGCTTGGGAGAATTCGCAATATAGCGTGACGTACGGCAAGAGCGGACAGGTGGGAAGTTCAAACCCCCTGTTTCCGATCTGAATACCATACCCAGACTTTGATCACAATTGCAAGTTGAGATGCGAAAGTTTATTCGGACAGGGCAGTGGCTGTCCCGCCCTGGTAAAGCACGATAACTGTTAGTAGTATCCGAATAAGTTTGACAAGTAATAAAAAAAGCACTGTTGGAGAAATAACTAACGTTTCGTGCACAGCACTTCAATTCTGATTTAGGGCTGTGCTCAAAATGTTTGTGAAGTTAAACTTTCTCCAAAGGACACTTTTCAGCGCTATCCTCTTCAGCCAATTTTGCGAAATTAATATTCACGTGTCACGCATCATCAAGAAAGAACGACTTCTTTATCCAAAGTTATCATGAATAAAGTATTTCTATTATGAGAAGCTGAAAGCGTTAATGATAAGGGTAAATATACATTTTACGTCATGCCTCCAATACAAGCTTACATTAGTATTCTGTAATAGCCGTGGAGAACTAGATTTTTGATCTCGATCTTCGCTCTTGTCAGGGAATGAATAAAAAAAAAGCTCTACAAAAAAGATCGAATTATTGGAAGATTTTTAACATCCGAGATTCAATGGCATGTTATCAGTGAAGGGCTTTATGTTTTTCGGACACTATTTGCGGAATTTAGCCGGGTGGCTTCTGTCCCGAACACGTGTCGACTCACGTTTTCTCGATTAGAACTTGCCGTCTAAATGTTGTGACAACAAGCGTGACTAGAAGTGACTTACCTAAAAGTATCCTGATTGGTGCAAATTGAGTTACATTAACCAATCATAGTGCTCGATAGTAATGAACATTGATAGCCTTTGTCCTCGTGATGACCTTCAAGCGCAGTGAAAGGTAAAAGCGTGTTCCAAAACGAAGGGCCAAGGACGACGGCATATACATGTGACGGAAAGGATAGCCCACTAGTCGATCGTCCGTCAGCAATTATCTGTTTAGCTGGCTACCTCTTTTCTCGGACTATTAACATAAAATCATTCTCGATCGTTGTTGTGGAATAGAGCGAAAGTGAATCTTGGCGGGAATTTCTTTCTTTAGTTCGAATTTCAGTGCGTTGGTGAACTATGACCGGTAAGTATAGCGCGACCATAATCAGTGAAAAATTTGCTTTCTGTTCCTTGTACGTCCTCGTAATGTATTTGTATTCCCATTTTTATTATTTTAGAACTCGTGTACATGCTCGTGGTGTAACTGAAAAATATTCTTAGAAGCTTCGGGCTACACGCAATGTTTGTGTTGTGGCTAGAGTGCCGGCACTGCTATTTCCTTAAATATTTTCACGCCAGTGTGAACTGTTTCATGACTTAGAAACGTTAATAATGCAACGGTTGAAAACTCTGAACTCAGCGAAATTGTTCTAGTGAATATAGCGGATTTAATTTTAAAGATTGAAGCAATTGTGCGTTTGGTACGGTACTACGTCGCTCTGTGATTTCATGCATCACGCACACAGTACAAAAATGTATTGTAAATCACGTTTTGTTTTTTAATCCATAGAGTCCTTCGGAAGCGAGTTTTTTCGACGCAGCCCAGTGCTTTCATCCTCGGCTTTAAAACCAGTATGGGGAGATTGCCTTGTTTGTGGAGATCGTGGCACCGGAAAACATTACGGCATTGTGGCTTGTGAAGGCTGCAAAGGCTTTTTCAAAAGGAGTGTGAGGAAAAATTTAAACTACTCTTGTCAAGGAAATGAAGCTTGCCCAGTTGATAAAGTCCACAGAAATAGATGCCAAAGATGTCGACTGAACAAATGTCTGACCATGGGTATGAAAAAAGAAGGTAACTGAAGAAATAAAATACCAGCAATAATATTTTCTTCTTAAAACGTAAAGATCTCCTTTGCTCAGTCACCCAGACATTAGTCATCTTCAACATTGACAGGGCGAGAAAATTTCGAAGTACAGACGGTGTCTACATGAAAATTTTAATTTTATTTTGTTGCGAATAAGATAAATGAAACGAATAGGCATTACCTTGTACCTTAAACGTTTGTGCTAAACTTCTAAAAACGAAACACAAGCTAAGTAGTTTAACGCGACCTTCTTCAGAATTGGCGTTCAAAGGTGAAAATTTCAAGTTGTGGTTTCGACTATAGGCTTTAGACTTCCTTTAGTATTCCTTTAGTAAATCTTAACTACAGAGCCAAATAATCACGCTCATTGTAATTTTTTTCAGATTTTTCAGCTTGCGCGCGTCTTTGGCGAGAAATCAATGCTCTATAGAACGTGTTCCCACCCGTTTGTTTGAGTTTTTTTTGTCGTGTTTTTTGTTGCTGTTGACATGAAAGAGAGTAGCTACCCAAAATACCTACGTTTAGAAAGGGGGGAAAACATTTCACAAGTGGATTTACTACTTTGTTTTGATGCTAGAATCTTTCCATGCACATCGGGTTTCGTTTTAAGAAACTTTTGACTTTGAGCCCTCTGGTCGAAATATTTGCATAATCACGTGTTAATTCACGAATTTGAGGACTTGTTCACGTGTTAAGTGTTGCGTGAATGCTTCTGCCAATCGTGCGCGGGGGTCTCAATTTTGAGTGTCCTAACACAAACATTGTAAGTATTTGCATAAAACAACATTTCACTGTTGCTAAACTGAGGGAGCTGATCAAACCAACATCAAGCTATATTTAATTTCTGTATCAAATTCTACACCTTTTAGTTGCAATTTTTTTCAGCAACATTGCTGAATTTTCCCTGCATGGTAGTTTTGATCAAACTCTGAAGCTCTGGGGGTTAAAGGATTACATAACAGTCACATGTATTAGACAAATACGGAGCAATTTGTTCACATGTTGCATGTGTTTTGCTGCCTAAGGCAAGGGTGACTTTCTACAAACACATGGGAATAAAACCTAGATGCCTCTGTTTATAAATAAAAATAACTAACAAGTAAAGTGGCATCTGCTGTACAATTTATATAATTACATGTATGTTATAACTCTTTACAAAATTTATTAGGCATCATTAAGTTGTATACATACCAGGCTGAAGTCTCAAAAAGAAGTGCCCAGTTCAAGAGTTTTAAAGCATTTTTTCTCTTCAGATTCACTTGGCTGCTTACAAGTGTTTTGTAAATAGCATGACATAACAGAGTTAAATGCTTGTTGTAAGAGATTTTGAATGTGGTTGGCTTGAAGGGCAATACTGGATCTTACATAACAACAGTAATGAAAAACAAAAACATTCTCCACACGTGCTGTTAACTCAAACAATTGATGAACAACAAAAACATTTTACATGTGTTGTGGTCAAGTTAAATGACTGAGGAACAGTGTGATACATCCAAATGTAAACAGAGAGGCATAAAATATATGCAAAAACCAATTATGTAACTGTGTTTATGGTTATATAACCTGATGAGTCAGGGAAGTATGATTTGTGATTAAAACTTGAAATTTGTTGAAGATAAAATCAAATCCACCATGGGATTAGTTTGAGAAGTCCTTGGTTATTTTTCGATACTTACAAGTTCATAAAAATTTTATTGGAAATCCAAGGGCTTATTCTTTTACAAACATCTCTTTTTGTTGCAGTTAGTTTTAACATGCACTGAATAAGTTAAAAGGGATTTTGTGTGTAAACAGGTAATGAAATCCTATTGTTCATACTGTCTCACAGTATCATGAAATCAATTTCATTAGCTCATTTTCCCATACCTGGTTGCTATATTCTGTTAATCTACACTCTGTCTTAACAGCCTGTCGTCTGTCTTTGTCTTAATAGCCGTGCAGTGCGAAAGGAAGCCTATTACCAAAAGAATGGACAATGGCATTAATGAAAACCAACCAAGAACTGCAAGCCTGTCTCCCAGTCATCATCGATCTACTCATCCAGGTCACCATGAAAAGCCAGAAATTCAACCTCTCTCCCCCAGCAGTACTTCTCTGTCAAACTCGTCTCAGAGATCACTTCCTGCATTTCTTCCTTCAGAACAATATGATTGCATCATAAGCTCAGAACATCTTCAATTTAAACTTAATACTCCAACCCTTGGTGTTTCTTCATTATCAATGGAATACGTGTATGAAATTGCCACACGCCTTCTGTTCCTTACAGTGGACTGGACACGGGGTATTCAGGTGTTTCGCAGTCTAGAAAATACTGATCAACTTGTCCTGCTACAAAGTACATGGTCAGATCTGTTCATGCTGGGAGTTGCACAATGCTCTAGTTCTTTCCCCTTGTCTCCATTGTTGACACTTGCTGCAGTTCACATGGAACGCAGTGAATGTAGCGAAGATCACAAATCTCCAGCGTTCCCCAAAGAACCTAGCATGCTTGAAAAAATAATGAGTGTTAAAGACTTGTTGTTCAGCCTTGAGAAGCTTGAGTTAGATTCTGTGGAGTATGCATTTCTCAAGGCAATTGTACTTTTCAATTCAGGTATGTACACATACTGTACAGTCTAATTCATCGTTTTTGTGTATGCTTCCAGCATTTTTTATTTTCATTCTTCTTTGACCAAGAATTGAGAAAGAAGTACTTGAACATGGTGTATTTTGTATTGTGTATTTTATGCAGCTTCGTTCTTTGTTGAAAGTAGTGAAGGGTGCCCCTATTAGCTTGAAGATGTATTTGCTGTTGTTCTCCTGGCTAATGAACTCTTCAGTGATCTTCTGACAATAACTGCACCTTTCTCTCTTGGGATGTAACAATGTTTTATGGTGTGTACAGGCTTTGAAACATCTCTGAAAATGAAGAATTTAGTATTTCTCACATAAACAAAATGTATTATTGCCGAAAAGCAATACTGAGGTAAATGTTGAAGTCTCAGTAAATTGATTTTGATAAAACAATTGAGAGTGAAGTTAATATGTGGAGCTCCATCGATGGAGTCTAGGGTATTCTGTGTCTTGTATCCCTGTATACCTCAACAATCTTTAGTTGTGATACAAGTTCTTTAAAAAAACTCGAATAGTGTGGCGTCTGTACGGAACTGACGTATGTTTATCTGTAACATTTCTTTAGTCTTCTTGAGCAGCATGCATTTAATCTAGCTCTTTGTAGCTCCTACAGCATAAGGAAATATAGGAATCAGAGTGTGATCGACCTGCGTACACTTGTTGATACAACAGCAACGATCTTTATTTAGTTCCTAAATTTACATTATTACAGTACTTAATAGACTGGTCCATGGATAGCTAATGCCAGTGTAGGTCGTCCAGTCTATCAAGATTTAACTAGAAACATTTTTATAAACTCGTTTACATTTTGATGTTGATGAATTCGGTAGAACT
>OMLO01000658.1_pt1 | contig 23724 bp, 10 predicted proteins | sample 1674811 | NCBI WGS metagenome assembly OMLO01 (sample SAMN06265003, study PRJEB25207) | coral metagenome | isolation source: Coral host | place: Mexico:La Bocana,Puerto Morelos, Mexico | collected 2008-11-13
CTTGTAGCCATGGCGACTAGTATAGAAACACGGACTATAAGTAGATACGTGTTGGCCTGTTATTGCCTCATTTCTTCGCCGTGCGAAGTCAGTAATCTTCCATATCAGCACCCCATCAAAACTCGAGAACTGTTCTTGATTAACATATTCTTCCAGTTCTGAGATAGCAAAATTTCTGGCACTTAAAGTATGCTCTAAATACTCCGATCGTCGTTGAAGTTTTCTTATTTCATCATTAGCAGTTTTAAGTTGTGTTTCCAACCTTTTTACTTCCTTACTCTGATTTTGCATCATGGAGTTTAATTCAACTAAAAGAACTTCATGATTAGCTGTCTTAGCATCCTGATTTTCCAGCATTTGTAAAATTCTCTTTGTCTCAGCTGGCGATAGGCCATGCGATGAAGAATTTAAGGGGGTACTGTCGGGAAATACATTATCCATTAAACGACGTTCAATGCTCTGTTCTAGATTGCTTATGCGTGTGCCATGCCCTTTCATTATTGATGAAAAGTTCGAACTTTCATTGATTATTGCATCTACCTTACGTAGTAAACTTTCAATGGTATTACCCATGTTGGTGATGACTTGGGACTTTTCAAAAGCATTGAAATCACCAAGTTTGGAATAACAGAGGTCTGAAAGTCGCTGGACGAATAAAAGAAGATAGCTTAGATGATATACGACTTCTTTGTTCTCATGGTCTCTGCTTTCTTCTCGTTTCATTGTCTGCAAATTAATACATAAGACACTGTTAGTAATTATCATAATGACATTAAGTCAGCCATGGCTTGGGATACATGTTTATACTCGGTAAACAACTGTAATGAAATGAGTGGCATATTTTCGCTCGCTCGCGATTGTCCTAGACGCGTCAAGTGACTGAATATTCCCCAACTCAAACTGGGGAATATCCGAGTGACATTCCTCAATTTTCAAAACCACGCATGTTGCGAAAACTAGTTCTAAAAATGATAATAAACATAATAGCCTCCATTTGGGGCAAAAATACGCTCGGATATTTGTCCTTGGACATTATCTGTTCTTTGCTCTTGGAAAACTAATCGCTTCTCGGAACAGTTAATGTCCGCGGACAAATATGCAAGCATATCTTCGCCCCAAATGGAGGCTATTGTTTATTATTGTATATGTATTTTGAACTGACACTTGAAACACTGTTTAAGTCTGCGTTCAACCATTTATATACCTATGACAAACTCTTTTAAGTTAACTCGTTTTCTGTAATTTTCTCAGTGCCGTTGGTTGTCTGTCTGTGTCTCTTTTTAGCTGACTGTCTGATTGTGTCTGTTTATCTATCTTTCTGACGGGCTGTTTGTCTGTGCGTCAATTTATCTGACAGGTTTGCGGGGTATTTGCTTCTCTGTTTGTCTGCAAATCTCGAGCAGAATAGTATATAAAGTTACCTTTCCATGCTTGCATCCTACGCTTTGAAAAGCACAGAGCACCTCAACAGCTTCACAGTCACCGTTAACAGGATCAACGTGGCTTGAGAGCTTAAGCAAAAATAAAATTTCGGGTTAGATTAGCAGTAGCTCCAAATCTTTCCCTAGCCTTGAAGTTTTTATTGTGGTAGGTGATGTCTGATCACGGTGTTAAATGTAGAGGTAAGCTCACATCTCTTGCTCATTGAAACAGATAGGTAGATAACCTTTAGTTATTCACGGACAATTCATCAGCAAGATAAAAAAGTAATAAAATTAAATGAATAGAATACAAGGTTAAAACTACACCCGATTATTGAGCTATCAAAGATGTAAAACTATATTAAAACTACCAATTAGAACTACCACTCCAAGCAATACACCCTATAAAACAGTGCCGCAGTGTCGCAAATTTCTACCGACAAAAACGAAGCTTTTCTGTTTGTTTACCTGCTTTCGCGGGAGTTTTACAACTGAACACTTTGGACAGTCCACGGGGTATTCCTCGCAAGCATTCTCTTCGTGTTCCTGTAGGGCAGAACCGAACAATTGAAGTTGCTTTCCGGCCAAAAAGACAAAAGCTTTACGCTAATACAGCCTGACTATCAGGTAACTGCATTTTAATTACTAAATGCCATGTTGAGCACTAGGACGGTTACTAGTCCTGCTCATGTGTTTTCCTCAGTTTGTAACTACTGTATGTATTATCCTTGACTCGGCCTTGCCATCCGAAGCAAGTTGAAAGAAGCCATTTATATTGGTTGGTGGAAAAAAAGGAGTGCACGCCAAAATTAACATTATGCTAAAAGTTCTTGAATGATAATAGTATTAAACGTGTCCGGAGTACTTTAAAAACAATTAGAATCATTTTGTTTTCTTCAATTCCACTTAACTAAAGAGAAATAAATCAGAATGCATGGTGCACATTATACGATGTATGGTTCTGAAACTAGAATTTTTCGTAGTTTTTAATGTAGTATATTGTTCAAGATAAATGAAGGTTAATAGGCTATACCTTAAGCTGGTCAGCTGTTGTCATCAGCTTACAGTACGGACACTGCTGCTGTCTAAACATGCACTCTTCTTCAAGGTGCCGGGATAGGTCCTCTCTCAACATCAGGACTCCGCAACTGCGATACATGCATCGAACCTTGGTATACCGGCACTGTGCCTCGTGATCCTTAATAACAAAAGAAAGATTCTTAACTCCTGACGTACTTGTCACCAACGCACTGGAGGTTTGGTAATATGTGTTCGGAAAGGGATATTATTGGAGGCATTGTGTAGAGTAAAAATACAAATATTCTCTTTAAGACACGAATCCTAGCGTCAGAGTACACTATTTTGAAAACCCAAATGTGAAGGGTATCTATCTCCCTCTTTTCTGCTTGTAAGAGAGTGAATATCCCGGCAAGTTATTAGAATCTCATCGAGTCTTAATCAAGAAATATAGCTTCAGTCTCTATGTTGCAGGTCATACTCACAAGATCGCTTGCGGGGAATACAATTTTGTCATAAGCTCAACACTTGTTACTGCACAAATTACCCTGTCACTAAAAATGGAAGCTATTTTAGGAAACAATGTGGCGTTTAAAACAAGGTATACCTCTAGCTGTCCCAGCTCTCCTGTCCAATCGCAGCCGTCGCATTGGTTTGCACACTGGACTGGTAACGACAAAATTTCGCGTTGCGCAAACTTGTCTTCAAAGATCTAGTTAACGTGGAAAAACAATTTGAATCGATCAGTTTGTCAGTTAATCATTACAAAATATTAGGAACAAGTTGATACTCAAAACAATATTCAAAAAACATCGTTTTTTTTCGAAATTCATTAAGTTCAGAAGCGGATGATGTATTATGTTCTGATACACTTAACATGAAAGTTAGGTCAGCCAGTCTGCAGTACCTTCTTCTCGGTGATTTCTTCACTGTCCACCAAACACCTAGAAGGAGACGATCTAAAAGGAGAAGAGTACTGAATAAGACTTCTTTATCAGGAAATCGTTATCACTTTTTTTGTTTTGGGTTTGGGGGCTAGACTCCGGCTAAAACTGGCCGGGGAGAGGGTCATCCAACATCTAGTGTTTGTCAAAACACTTTTCCAGTTTTACTTAAGAATACTCCTCGCATATCTCGACTGACCACTTTGGTCAGGTTCAAATTCACCATGCAACTATTACGCCCGACAACGGGTGGGACAGTCAGACAAATAATACAGTACCTTAGTAATGGTTCTACGCAAGACTTGCAGTATCGATGTCCACAGCTGGTCTGTACCGGATCCCTCAATACGTTATCACACGACGGGCAGAAGTATTTGGGATCAAACGACTTCGTATCGTTTTGGGAAATGACACATGTATAACCAGGCATGATCAATGGATATCTGACAACCACCAAATTAAAGCAAAAATTTAAATTGTCATTTTTATTTTATGTTTTCAAACATACGAAGAGGTCATTGTCACTATTATTATTTTTGTTTCTCGCTGTTTTGAAGATATTTTTAAATTTTACGATAGGATGGACGTTACTTACTGACAGCCGCTCACGTATTTTACCTACCACGTTACTGTCTATTGTTCAGGCCCGGATTTTGAACAGACTTGACAACACTGTCCTGGTTTGTTTTCGTAACACTTTGTACCCACTGGATAGCGATTTATTCAGTCGATAGCGTTATCCCGCCTTGTAGCAACTGGGACAAGATACAATTGCAATTGCCCCAAAGGGTATGGTTTTTCAGCCGTTTTGGTCATAAATAGGGTATTGATTTTAGCCATTTTGCCGCCATTTTGGTCACAAATACGGTACCGATTTTTGCACTCTAGTCTTCAATTCGGTTTTTTTTTAAAAGAATTTACTTCTTCATCACGCCCTTCTTCTTTCGTCCGCGCTTTGCCTTCTTCTACCCCGTTTAACGCCTGCTACGCAGGCTACATTAAGCCAGCAACAAAAGCCCTTCCCCTAATGATCTAAGAGTCAATTCATAAATAGGGTATGGCCGTGGTGAAACAGATCTAATTCGGAATATTTAATGAGCAACAGTTCATTTCGCAGTTTGCGCCAAAAGTTAGACAAATGTCAGATTGTCACCAACTTGAACAAAGCTTAAATCAGTCTGTTATAATCACCCCCAGATACCTCTGTACCTCCTCTAAAACAACCGATTTATGAACTCCTTCGATTATTATGTACGACGGTTATTCGTTATAGCAGCAAATTTTGAGGGCAGAACATGATGACAATAGAAACGAGAGCATTAATATTTCTCGCAGAGTTAATTATTTCAGACGAATATTTACTGACTAAACAGAGTAACTTACCAATTCGGAAACGCAGAAACTTGTTTCACCGATTCCCTATACAACCTAGTGCAACTGACTACTACTGTACTGATCACTAGGTCTTTAAGTAAGTCCGAGATAACTGAGGGGGCTTTTCCCGGCGTCTACAAATAATTCTTAGTTGACAGTTTTAGTTGCATGACAGGTGTTTTCCCCGTCAGTGTTGTGTTACTCTAGGTGCAGCAATAGCTCTCATAAGAGTGCGCTGAAATTATTACGGACAGAATATGTCTATTGGACTTCTTATTAATTTGTTTTCTGCTCCCTTTCCCTCTCTCTTTTTTTCGCCTATTTATGCATGTCTGATTTCCAAACACGAATAAAGGTGCAACATTGCAAGATCCTTGCGCATTAGTCATCGAGTTCTTTGCGTTTCACATGACTAAATCCGTTGGTCACGCGATCACGCTGAGGGAAATTTCCCATGGAAATCCCATGGATTCAATTCAAAAATAGTCTTTCCCATTGAACTTGTCGCTCGTGCTCAACGCAAACTCAAGCATACCGATGTCAAATGGAACCGCGGCTGTTGAAGAACACTTACTTTACTCCGAATTGATCTGTTAAACTGACAAATGCTGTCGACCGTTTCGCTTGAGAACGTGAAATTTGGTAAACATTATGGTGATGTTGTTTTTTGTGTTCCTTGGGCTTCGTTTCGTTTTGTTTTTCTTTTTTTTTTCGTTGCCGTAGATAGTTTTCGCAATGCAATGAAAAGTAGACTTCAAAAAGAAGGGGCCAGCGTCATAAGATAAACACGGTTGATGAGCGTGGTTTATTGCCCCAATTTGCGCGACCCTTTCAGGGGTCCGAAAAATCACACATATCAAGCCTTGATGGCTATTTTTAATTCTCGAGTGACCAATATTTTCCTAATATCAAATGAAATATTAAAGGGTTTAAATTATGCGAGCGAGTCCGACTTCCTCAAATTTGCATGTAAACCAAATTTCACTTTCTACAAGTACATATTGTTTACGATTATGTTCTCCTAGTCTGCTGTGACTCTTTAAAAGCATTGGCTAAATTTAATAGGGAATTTCCCTTACGCCCAGACCGTAATCTGCCTTTTTTTCGACTTTCGCTTTCGTATTTGCCTTTCCCTTCTTATGGGATGTTATGTTATATATTTATAACACTAAAAAACTGTTTGACGTAATCTATTGTCTATACAAAATGAAGCAATCTCATTGGTTCCTGTTCGTAGCAAAGAATTGTCGGATCGGTCCAGGAAAATCACGCCTCTTTCAAACTTGATCGAGCGTCGCTTGTCGTGGAATGAAAACAGCGAAAGTAAAACAGCAAAATCCACTAATGCTAGAAAATTCAAGTCAGTTTTTGTCATCACAGCAGCCCTACGATCATGACGTTGCCTTGAATATTGCAGGTGGTGAAAGACTGATACGCTCGGAAACTATCGTTTGCGGTCAACACTAGAGGCCTTTCGATTTGAATTTTGAACGAAAGAAGTGTTAGTGACGGTGGAAATTTGTGCCGTCTGTGGTTGGTGACTCTCATATCAGTTTCACATGGTGTTGGAGACACCTTATAGCTGCCATACAGCTGGCCGTGAGTTATAGTGAGCTTTACTTTGCTCGCTGTTGTGCCCTAAAACGGACTGGAACCAGTTCGCGTCGGAAAATACGGTTATAAGCTGAACAATGTTAACCTGACTACCGAGGCCAATTGCTGCTGTAATCTTGCTGTTGTAATCTACTACTACTACTACTACTACTACTACTAGTAGTAGTAGTTGTAGTAGTAGTAGTAGTAGTAGTAGTAGTAGTACGCTATACCATGAAGCGACTAGGAACATTTATACTCCCCCTCGGATGGAATGTTAGTCCATCGCAGGGTTACCCCCACCATTAAATTTGCGGGTACCCATTTATACACCTGGGTGGAGAGAGGCCAAGTGAGAGTCGATTGTCTTGCTCAAGAACACAGGGGGGGTTTCCCTTAAATTGACCCGGCCCACAATAGGCGCCTTCCGAAATAATTGTTTGCCTAGACGAGGCTAATTTTACAATTTGCAACCACTGCACCTTCATTTTCCGTTTGGGATTACCCGGTTCATCATTCAGACCAAAACAATAGAAATACTCCCTTTTCTAATTGCAGTGAACTGATAAATTTGTTTTTCAGTCCTTATTTGACACTAACCGTGAAAATTGGCACAAAGTTACTTTTTGCGGAATTTCATCTATTTGAGCTTCCGAAGTCCATTCTTTTCAGGACGTCGCCGCTAGCCTCGTGTCGTCTAGGTAAATTTATGTACGGTAGCAAAAATCAGTCCAGCAAATTCTAATATTCATCAGCTTTTTGCAGTGCTGGATTTACCCGGGCGCAGAATTAACTAATTTACCTAGCCGATCATGTTCTGTGTGGGGGATGCGAGGACTACAGCGATTGTTAACGAGGGGAGTTCTTAATTCACTTAGTCAATTCTCCCTCCATCGTGGCAGGTTTATTTTGCAGTTTTAGTTCGCGGTTTGAAACGTCCTGTATATTCCGCGTTGAAGCTGAATAAACTCCAATATAAATGCTAACTATAAGCTAATTTAGGCTAACCGGAGGGCTACTGATTCAGGAACCCAAGTGCCTTGGAAACTCACTAGATTTTTCAACCTGCAATCTGCGAACTATATCTGCCCCTTTCACGTCGTCCACGTAGTATTGCGTTATAATGATTTTTTCTCATAGTCGAGCTTGAAAATGCAGGCCAATCTTGCGCAGAATAATTAAGCGTGGGAGATCAAGCGTGCATGGTATTGGAAAGAGTCGTCATACTCAGTATTAACATAATCTGTCTAATAGTTAAGCGTCTCATCTATATCATGCTCTTCTAGCTTTTCTACTCCAAACTGCGTTTGACGGTGCAACAATTCGACCCAATATTGATTGCTGATCCTTAAATCCGCGTTCCTTAACAGCATGGATGCCTTGAAATATTGGCACTTTCTCTGGGCGGAACTCATTCTCGTCCATCATTGGATTGGAGCCACAACAGACACTGAAACCGAATCAAGCGTGAAAAGAGTGGTGTGGAAACACTTTTGGCTAGTCACACGAGGAGGCAGCAGACACCATGGTAATAACATAGTATCAGCAAATATTAGAATAAGTCCGTCACTGATAAAAAATGTTGAATGTAAGCAATATTCAGTGAATTTTGCAAAATGAGTAAATGTGAGAGTTCTGACGTTTCATCACGATGTCTGTTCTGTTATACTACACAATATCACAATCAAACTTCACACAATGCCCAACATAGAATATTTCTTCGCGAAATAGAATATGGAGGGAGCTGGAGCTCAAGTAAAAGCACAACACTGTACTACTTTCCTTTAGTTTTACCGTCGAAGCCCTCAGCAGTCGGTGATCTTGGAACTGTTGAGCTAATATATAAGGCGACACACATGGCAACTGACTTACGTTATGTCGTCTTCAGTAAATATTCCTGACGTTGACAGTTGCCCGTGGTCTGTATATGGGCTCTCCAATGCTATACTCCTGTACTATCAGTTTTAACACGCAATATTTTTTTCCGGCCTACAGACCAGCGCCTCTTCAACTTTAGCCGGCAGCCTGCGCTCAGCCTGCCAAAAGTGCAGCTACATATACAGCGGAGTTGGGAGTTTGCGAAAGAGACCGCGACAACAGCTACAAAAAGTCCGTATCGTTCAAGATAATTTTGTCTGTTGCATATTCCGTGACAGATCACTGAACTTGCTTACATGGCATCAGTATCACTCAGTGAAACCAGAAACAGTGTTTGATGGAAAAATATGATGAATATTTGTGGAACCGCAATGTACGCGCTGTCATGAAAAAGCGAGTTTGAAACAGTATATGAAAGCCGGGAACTCTGGATTCTAATACGTAGGGATATGTTCACCCGAGTATTTTTCGAGCGTGAATAAAGTTTTTTACTAGCACATACACACAAGTACAATGTAAGAGAAAGTAACTTGAATCAGTACTTCTTCGATCGGAAGTGTACTTGCACGTAAGTACATGGCCGAACAGTCGAACCCTGTGGATTAAAGTTTTTTTTTTTCTAAAATACTCTCAAAAAAGACGCATGATTCATGAAAAAAAGCAAAATGACTATAATATCAATCGCATCTTTTGTCAAAGCCGGTTTACAGTTGCCGTTGTCTAACTTTTAAACATTTTCTGTTAATTAGTAAGAATTTCGAAATATTTGAAGAGAGCAAAATGTCGTGATCCGTTTCAGTTATCACAGCACTCAGACATTTCCGCCGGTCTAACCTGCAGGGGTGATCCCAGCTCAACATTCTGTAGTATATTCGTATTAACTCGTATCCAGATGGCTGCTCAATCATTCAAGGCGGTCAAAAAATTATCGCCTTACAAGAAGCAGTTAGAAGCTTCGGTGACTTGAGACATACATTTCATGACGTGACATTCTCTGTCGGACTACACACTGTTTACCTTGGTTTTTGTTCCCTGGTACACTGAACAAAGAACACATCACTGAGACACTTGAATCACGTAAACCGCAAATGAGTAGATTGATCCCTGACCGTCGAAAGCAATATCATCAATCACTGCCAAGCGAACATACTGCACTAACAATTAGTGAAATCAGCCTATATAAACCAGGTATACTGTTCTACGACAAAGCTGTGCAACTGAGTGACTGAACAGATAATGGACTTCATTAACAGCAACACAGTCTCAGCGTTTGTTCCATTACTGTTGACAGTGATAATCCTCGTACTTCTTGCAATTCTGTACAAGGGTCGCTGCTCGAGACTGACGAAGATTCATGAGCTCGAGAACAAACAGCACAAGGAAAAGGAACCTGAAGAACACGATGAACGATTTGCAACTGGTAGGTACCTCTGCAATGAAGAATACCTCTTAATTATTGTTGTTATGCAGAAGGCATAAATTATATATCGGCTTTTACCATTATCAAAATTTTTAACTCCACGGACTATAATAATATAAAACATCATAATATTTTCAGGGCCATTCCAATGCAAAATTTATTTGATATAAATGTCAATATTTGTTCATCCGATTTTCATCTGTGCAACCCGAAACCAATAAACAACTCTTTAGCAAATGTGATAAGTCAGCAAATAAAGGAGACATTAAGGAGACTAAAAGCTCAAATTCAAAGCCCAATCATTTTTTACTTCTTGTCCATTTACTAGTGAGTTCCAATTATATTTATCAGACCCTATTATAACAAAAAGCGCATCAAGATAATTCAGGTGAATTATCAACAATCACGGAATGGTTCGCACCAAAGCACTAGTATTATAATTTATAACCTTCCCCATGGCCAGCTAGTCAGTCGTCAGTCGTCAGTCGTCAGTCGTAAGACTTTTTTACAGTATCATAGCGTTAGGAATTAAGTTAGATCTGATTCTTCGACTTTAAGCAAAATATTTATACAGAATTTACTCATTTTTTTAACGTTCCACTATTCCGTGACAAGCAATCTTTCGTGCTGAGTTATGACTCCAAATGTCAAGTACCTCTAGAAACACTTAAACAAAGTTGTAATGACGTCATTCACTTATTAGTAAACCGACTAATTTATGTCCGTGGAAGTAATTGTTTCAGCGACATTAAAGCACACCACTTCTATATGTATTTCAAAGCGGCCATAATTATACTGAGCAACACTTGCCATGTACAAAGTCACCTCAGATGGACGCAATCTTGAAAATAATTGCAAAGGAAGTGAACTCTGAAAGAAAAGAGTCATACATCAAGCTTGAACGTAATACCCGGGTAATTGCACACCACTTGTCGTAATTATTTGTACTTGGAGGCGAAGCCAAGCGGGCGTAAACAATAGAAAGCAAAGATTGTTCAGAAAAATAGTTCTTTAGCGTCTCTCGATATACATCGAAGTATATAAAACTTTCCTGTAATTAAAGAATAAATAATAAATATACAGGCATGGCAATATTCTACCCGCACTTCAGGCCGTGTTTACTTTCTACAAACAACCCAACCGCTGCGTCGGTTTCTTCGATTCCGCGCGAATCAAAAATATTATCATATAATGCTTTTAGGCAAGGGTTAATAACTTTTGAATGATAATGTTTCAAAGAAATCGTGTTTGGACAATGCAACTATACATTCAGTCTGGATATCGGATCACCTGAAGTTATGTGCCCGTGCAGGCAATAGCAGAGATTGTCTCATAGTCACTGGCAAATAACATCGCCTGACGTGTCAATTGCAATACATGCATATGTAATACAATCATCATAAAACTTTGTTTTCACTCATTCGGAAGTTTCCATGTCACAAATACCAACCCCTCAACAGTCTTTGCACCGCAACACGGCTAATGCTAACAACGTTGAATTAACTATCTATACACTGTAAATTAACTCTGTTGTCAGATATTTTGTACAAACATGCTGAATAATTTGCAGCTTCTTTGAACACGTCCAAACTTTGTTTACAAGGATAAGTTCTAGAAGGACTACCTCCTCGGCAGCCTGCGGGCAGATGTCTAGTATTTCTTTGGTTTCATGCCAGCAAAGTAACATGTAAAGTAGTTAGAACCGAGACGTCAGCCGCGCTTTTGGCTTCAAAAATATTACTTGTACGACCGTCATTAATTTACGTTTTCAGGCCATCAAACTCTGCAGTGTGTATAATTAAAACGTGTAACTTATGATACTTTTGTTTTGTCAAAAAAAAAATATCAAAATCCACTGAGCGTAACCTTAAACGATTATCGTTATGAGTCATATGACGTCCTCGTGCCAGAAGAAAAACAAGCAGTAAATTCAGAATATACTGTCTGTTTGTCATTTTGTGGTTATATTCAGATTATATCATTATGTAAGCCGTTAGGAATGAAGTTTTCCTTGACTCCATCTCGGCATAAAGACGCATTGACGTCATCGGTCTAGACTATGTTAAACGACCCCCAGCAGCGCACTTGTTACTGAACAACAAGTCATTTGCATATGATATTTTGAAGAAAGAGAACTTGACATAAGTCAGAGGATATTTCGGTAAAAAAGCATTAATACAACACTGACAAAAGTCAAGCCACGTGTGCTGTGTTGGAGAAAAGAATGGAGTACGTTCACCATCTGCTTTCAGTGATTGTTCCATCAATGATTACGGTGCTAGTGATTTTTATTGTTACAATTCTGTATTGTGCAAGGCGTACGTTGCTCATCCGGAAAGACAGCAACAGCACACATCAGAAAGCCGAAAAGATTCCGCAGGAAAACGACGAGAGATTTGCGACTGGTAAGAGCTTCATAATTTACAGGTTTTCAGACGTACATCGCGATGATCATACGGTAGCTACTATAAGCTGTTTAATTGATGCCGTTCTGATATTAGGGTCACATGAAGTACTCTTCGCTTAGCAAATAGCCTATGTACGTAAAAAAAGGAACAAAGCAAATATAGCTGTCAGTATATACTCTTGCTTGTGCTTGTCTTCTAATGGCTGCTTTCAGAGTTTGCTCGAATCAAGAATACGCAGCCGGGTTTCCTACCCTTTCCGGTTTTGAAGGCATATCTTCTAACCACATAAACAAATGGTGTCACCTTTTTAAAAAGGAGCTAGCTTGTTTAAGTTCCGGGTAGAGAGAACTCGAACAGAGGAGGGAAGGGGAGCATCGGAAAATGTAAATGGATTCCACTGTATGCGCTACTTGAAATTCTAACCTTATTTCCACCCGGACTCAAAAATTCAACAGCTTGAGTTAAGAAAGATTGATTTTACGTGATTTTATGGTTTTCTCGTGCTTGTTTAAGGGAATTGCGTGGCTAGATTTTAAAAAATTTCGCCGATTCATGAATCTTAGGGTCTAAATAAGAAATTACCGAAAGAAAAACCGGAAAAGAAAATACGAAATTTTCGTCGCAGTAGCACTTTAAAAACAATATCCTGGATGGTAATTACATTACACACTTCTTGTTATTGCGCGACCAGAATGTACAAAATGGTTCTTATTTAGACCGCGAAATGGTTCAAAAAATAACATGGAAAAAGGGTATTTCCAGAGGATCTAGGATCTCAGGCATCTAAGATTTTCCATATGGTGACAGGTAAAATTGTACAGATCATGTAAAAGGTTTCAATTATCAAGACTTGTGTTTATCACCTCTTTAGAGAGTGACGCACTTTGACCACTTGAGTTGATTAACGATCGAGACAGACAGGTCGATGACACTTACGAGCGCTTCAATCGAGTATTTTAGTAAGGGTAAAAAAAAACAAATAAAAAATAAGCGAGGTCAGTATTTTTCAATAAACAGTGGCCATTTAGCTGTTAGCTAAGAAAAGGTGATTGTATGTCCTGTATTATCGCTTCAAAAATCCGAATATCAGCTTCGGTTGTAAAATTTTCTTTGCTGATAGTTGCATAAAATTATATTATTAGATACTAATATCAAGTTATATTATATTACTTATAATACAAGATGACAACAAAGTTGCAAACAAGCCAGTTGTTTCAACTTTTTTTAGGTTTCAAGAAAAACAAGACTATAGTTTCAAATAAAACTGTTTTGCGGTGTCGATGGGCAACTGAAAGTAAACACTTAGCTAATCATCAGTGTGAACTAAGTTAAGAAGCTAAACTTTTCTAATAAGGGAAAAAATGGAGAGTGGAAGAATGACGAAGAGGGAAAAGTGGATAGGAAGGAAATATCAGCTTATCAGCTTTCCTTTTCTAAGTTTGCGCCGGTGCTTAATTACCTACTCAACTCATTGCATGATTTTGACCACAAGTGTTTATGGTTCATAGGCTGACAAACCACGCCGGATGTTGGAAGAACAAGAGAAGAATCCGTAAATCGAGTGGTTTATCGTGTCTCTAAACCATAAAAACTTGTGGTCTAATTACTGTTATATAATAATTCAGAAGACACGCGAAATCTCCATGAGTTTACTGGCACAGTAAACCATAGCTAATTGACCAATCAGAGCGCGCGCACTCATTTGATTATTATATGAAAACAGATAAGTACAAGAACTAGTTCCTAGATGGGGACACCCATATAAAATTGAGGAGTGGGTGCCCGTCGTGCCTTTTGGGAATTAAAGTAGTAGCTAGTAGCTTCTAAACTGTTCAGCCTCAAAAGGTCCACAGCAGAAGCTTTCGCGACACCTTTTAAGGCATTGAACTGAAAAATATACGACCGGACATATTTGATAATCACCTGATTTTAATTGTCTTAGAAGTGGAACTTCACGGTGGTGAAAATATTTTAAGCAGCGCCCCACCCCAGTCCTTTTTTAATGCGAGACCCCTCCCACCGAGGGACTACTTTAGGGAAGTTCCCTAGTTGCTTTATCTCATGCACATTAACGGTTTTGGTTTGTTTTTTATTTAGTTATACGGAGAAGACGAGGGAGTAGACTAAGTCTTCCTTGCATTCTGACGACTGGATGAGAAATCTAAAAAGTTGGGGAGTCACTCTGCTGATCGCCTTATTCGGCCACGTATGGCTCTAAATTGATAACAGAAACAGAGGCTGCAACGTCGGCCAAATCAAGCTGTACCACTAACATTGATAAAGAGACCGTTTTATCCTTACGGTTTTTAAAGATTTTTTAATGCGAATAATATTTGACTCAGTTGTATACGGATGAAGATTGGATACAATGATCGAACTTAGCGTCGTGTGGTACGCTTTTCTTTGTGTTATGCATGTCTTATGCAACATATTTTGTACAGGGCTGGGTGTTTACACTGTGTACCAAGTAGTTTCCTGTATATATAAGTGTAGTTTGAGATACCCAGTGGAATATAATCAGTCAAACTGAGTCATGTACCACGGCAGAGCTAGTCAAACTTAATTGCTTACCGAACTAAATTCAAAAGTTTTATTTAGACGCCGCACTTCTGTCGTGCTATTATCGAGCTTAGTTCGTCAATTTAGTTCGGCACGACAGAACTGAGCATGACGTTTGAACTGGGCCTTGATTACATCTCCTGACTTGTATACCTTCAATAATGAACATCGAATAAATAGATGGAACAGTGCCTTTGGTAGGAATTAAAGTAACTGTATCGGGATCGAATTTGAAGACTATTATGTAAGTAATGAGCTGTTGACACTTATCTAGTATATGAGAGATATTAAATAATTACCTCCTCAGTTTTGGAAAAAATTCTTTCTCTGTTAAAATCACCGATAGAGAATATTTTATCTAATAATCATTAGAATTACTGAATCTTTATATAACTTTTAAACATAATTTTCCAGGCATAAAAGTCTATGAATGCCTATAAAAAACATTTGTTTTGTCTTTTGTCTAAACTAATAAGGGTTTCGCTAGTATTCAGCAGTGGTCACAAAGGGACCCTCGCCGTTACCACAAAGAAGCTAGAGCCGATAAACTAAGAGTTTTCGCCATACCCACAAGATGAATGGAAGAAGACAATAGACCTCAGCACGAGGCTCTGGGGAATAACTACAGAGTTTGTGGGGGTTTGTCCCCAGAGCCTGATTGGGGAATAGATAGACCAATAGACCAATTTCGATACATTAAAACTCAGCCTTCAGGCCGAATTTTACTATATCGAAATTGGTCTATTCTTGTACAATGGACAAAGGTAATGAAATGTTTTGTTACAGGACGTCATCTGTGTATTTGATCCCTTCTTCGTGAAAAAGAAAACTTCATATAGAATTATAGTTATTAAAAATGTAGGTTGCAAAACAGTCGTTTTTCTTCTCTATTCGGAAGAAAGCGCCATAAGCGTAGTCCTCGCTCGCTACACTCATCTTTCGTTCGAATAATGCCCGCGTCGCTCAGGTTCCCAAACAATACGACTGTTTTGCAGTCTATCAAAAATTGGATTATTCAGGATATTGCAATTAAAGTGTTTTCCTTGGCTTTCTGTGTGTACGGCGAGTTTCCCCAGAACGTCAAATATTCAGAAGACCCTCACGCAGAGCAGATAGCGGAAAGGGAAATCATTGTGTTTCCCCCCCCCCTCCCCCCCGCCATCACGCGAATTCTGCAGGCCGAGGTGTGCTTAATTCATGTCAGTGCTAATCTGTGAAACAAAGAAGGTGAATGACGATCACCCTAATAAAGAACTCGATCATTACACCCACTGCCAAGGAAGGAGGCAGAGAAGAAGTTTGTTGTCGAAATATCATAAGCTGTGTCACAGGTTTTCTGGGACTGACTAATCATTTAGCCCATCACATGATCTACTTCGAACATTCTCTTGACAAAAAATATCTTCTAGCTTGTTAGCTTATTAGCATGTTGGCTTGTTAAATTGTTGGCGTGTTGGCTTATTAGCCTGTTGGCTTGTTAAATTGTTGGCGTTTTGGCTTGCTGGCTTGCTCACGGCTTGCTGGCTTGCTGGCTTGCTGGCTTGTCACTTAGAGCTACGGTCCTCGTCGAATTTTCAAGTAAAACTAAATTCTACTTCATCAAGAGCACATCTCGTCACCTTGAAATAAGACAAACTAAATCACCTTGCAATTTTCGTTAAATTCAGTGGTTCTTGCCGTGCTATGTTTTGCAATTTGCTATGTTTTGAGCTTGGTAAATGGTAAAGAAGCTGAGGGGGTGTGGCATTGGCAGGTATTTCGGCTTTATTCCCGGTGCGAGTAAGTTGAAAAAGTTGTAAGTTTCTCATTAAACATCTTCATGTCTGGGCGCTTTTGATTTCACATTGAGTACTTTTAAAACAAATCGGAAATTGAAGTAGTTTAAGCCGGTAATTTTGGTCGAACGAAACATAGTACGTAGTTCAAAATTTAACCATGTGCAGAGCTTTATTATCAACATTCTATTAATTTTAAACCAAAGGCAGGCTAATCAATATAGATTCGTTACTTTAACACTCATTGACAATTCGTGAACCAATCGTTTATTCAGCTGAGTTTGCTTCATCTTTTATGACACGGAAAAGTAAAACAGCAAGATCATTCATAACAAGAATTTCAACATTTATTCATTTAAAGAGCGTAACAGTCAAGTAGAGTAATCATATTTTGCATGCTCACTGGCATGAAGCTTCATTTCTTTGCCCGACAAGGATTGCGTGAGGCACAACACTGATGAATTATGGAAATAGAAAAGCACTAACGCTATTGACAGAGCATAAGACGTTGGAAATGAATCATACACGAACAATATTTAGTTTTATCAATCTCAAACTAAAGGTGTGACCTACTGCACGTCACCACCAGTGTCTGATTACACGGGTTGAAGAAACCAGGAAGAATTGCGACTGCTCATGCAGCGCTAGGAAGAACAGCTACCTTGTACCCAACGTTACTGACACGGTAAGCCTAATCAATTTACAACCATCTTGAAGGCGCGCATCAGCGAACTCTTCAGATTTGAAATAAAATGGGCACTAGTGTACATTCCATAACTGTGCGAGGACGGTTGCAAGCTCTATATATCGCTTTAAAAACTTCCACTTCATAATGAGATCCGAACTGCAGTTTTACCGGCATACTGAACAACTTGATGGTGGTTTCCCAGTTACGATCACGTATAATCTAAGAGTCAAATATACCTTATTAAACAACTTGTGCGATTCGTTCTCATTTTCAAGAGGAGATAAGAGAATGGGAAGGAAAAACAAAATGGAGTCCATTTTGGGAAATTTCAGTCGATTTTATCGAGCAATAAAATCACATAAAAATCCGCGTTTAACAAGAATTCAAAAATAATATTACTATTTTGCTATACTTTTTCACTATTAATTTTACCACTTTTCAATTGTACTTACGAAAAATGGTATGAAAACTAAAATTAAAATAGCAGTTTTGTCAACAGGCACTACTGATTAACAAAAAATATGATCGTACTTCTTGACACTGGCGAGCACGAATACTTTACTTTCCTTTTCATACATCGACTGGGCATCGTATTTTAGTGAGCTTATAACAACAGAAACTCTCTTAAATGCGGTTAGGACTGAAAACCGATTATCTTCTTCTGATATTGAGACGGTTTACTATTAGGCAATTAATGGTTTTACATGTATCTTATTAAAGGTTACCATACTTTGCGCTTTTGATCACCATATACACCTTTCTCATTCACTTTCTAAGTCATCCAACCACGCCAACATTTCGACAATCTGTTGAATTGTTTCTTGTATTTTCCATGTACGGTTGCCTATACCTAGTAAGTATAAATATATTTTATTTCAAGAAAACGTAGGCAAGGAACATATGCCAATCAGATCATCACTATACACCTTTGCTTTCCAGCCAAGATAAAGAGACAGTCGACTGACGATAGAAATCATCATGAATGTAGAGCTGTGTTCTACCCTTGCAACCATTGCTGTCATGATATACATTGCCAGTTGTATTTGCCCTGCATCTTCCATCTGCACTAAGGTCGATGATACAACTGACAAATGCAGGGGCTCCGACATCATATAGTTAACCACAAAAGGTACGGGAAAGGGAGCTATGTTCATATCGACCTGCCACATTTTCAGACCGAAATTTACTGGTATTGTGGATCGTCTGAGGAGCGCACCGGTTGGAGAGGAGTGGCAGATCGGTTGACGTTCTCAATCTCTACGGATGGTACCATTTTCTGGACTATTTACAGATGCAGGCGTTGCTCGATAGTGGAAACTACCCATGACAGCTGCAAAAGCGCGTCTTTCATCCGACTGTTAGTGACAAATCAACGCATAAACAAGGGCACGTTCAAGCAAGTGGTAAAGCTCCCAGTTCGGATGACTTCCCTGTATTGGTGGTGCGGATCAGCTCTTGAACGTACCGCTTGGGGACCACCAACGAAGGAGCTCAGCATCAGTTACTTCTTCGACGGAAGGATTAGGTGGGAGATAAAGAGATGTGATTAGTAACCGCAGTGTTCTTATTGCACGAGTATAATAGTTATAGTCAAATAAAGTTTGCTCACTATAAAGTGAACTAGAGTTATCGATCCACTTCGTTATCTGTAGAAATAAATAAGACCGATTGTTTACGATCAAACTGAGTTGTTAATTAGAGACTTAAGCTAAAAATTTCCAAATTGGTTGATCGCTATTACACTAAAGCAGACTTCCAATAGTGGACAACTATAAGTTGTAAGGTTTCAACACTAGTCTTGTAATAGTTAAATAATTAAAAGCGGCTTATCAAGAAACGTTTCATAATCTTTATTTGTGTGCGAGTGAGAGTATGTATGACGCACTCCGCCCTTGCCTTTTTGCTTATGTGAACCTAAAAACAATAGTGAGTGAGACTTCATAATAGAAATCGAGGTGGAAATGAACATATGAAAGATCATATATTTGAACTGCGGAGAAAGATACGAAGTTATGATTGATCATCGCAGTTATACACACAACTTAAGCAGTTGTGAAACTAAAGCCTGAAAAAAAATTGAGGCCTCAACGGGATTCGAACCCATGACCTCTGCGATACCGGTGCAGTGCTCTACCGACTGAGCTCATGATCAAGCCATCTGGGATTTGGAATAATAGTAGTCATCGTAGTAGTAGCTGTAGTAATAGTAATCATCGTTCAGATGTTAGATTGCAAAACAGTTGAGCCCGTTTTTATTCGCGTTTCGTTTGGCCCGATGTAAAACTAGTCCAAAGTTTTTGCGGTGTTCTTAGATCGTGAAGCATGTCTGACAACATGAAATCTATAATAAGACAAATTATACTATAAAGACCTAGCCAAGCGCATAAACGGAGCTGCTGATTACAATGAGGTAACCATAAGAAACATGAAAAAAAAGTTGCATAATTTTCTATTTGTTCTATTTATTTTATTCAGTCTATTTCTGTGTATCAAGCGGCATGTGGTTCTTTGCTATAGTTGCTACGCTTTAACTTTAACTTGTGGTTCTTTGCTATAGTTGCTACGCTTGGCAGCCTTTCTGACCGCCAGAGCTCTACTCTAAACTAGCACTTTAACTTAAACTAGTTTGCACTACTTTTCCTCTTTTTTACCCCGACCGGAAGGTCCAAGTTTAACGAGTGCAACTCAGCTCAGCTTAGTTTGCTTATAGTCGGGCTAAATTTAATATATTTACCCATGCACATTCAACTACGTTCATCAGAAAAGACTGATTAAACTAGTAAACGTTAACTTGTTATTTTCGTTGCCTTTACTAGTCGCCTCACAAACTAAAGCCTTCACTTAGGCGCTTCATGTAAGTTGTTAATGCCTATTGAAACAAAATTTTCCCTGTAACACAGACCGGGTAAATTGCATCAATGTAAGTTTCAATAGTAAAAAGCTATGTGCATGAAGGGTCACTTTGAAGTTAACTTTGAACAAGCCGTCAATTATACATAGCGAGTAATATGACCACTAGCTTACAAGCATGTGTACGTAAAATCGAACACTCGGGCTTTAAGATACCAAGCTAGTAAACGCGAAGCAAAGGCACGATCACGTCAGTTATCAGAACTGCAAGTGGGATGTGCAAACAAAGATGGCCGGATAACAAGATACCATGGAAAGTATGGTCGGACTAAATTTAATTTATTTACCCATGCACATTCAACTACGTTAATCAGAAAAGCCACGGTAGGTGGTTAAACTAGTCTTTATTCGTCAACGTAAAACCGTTACATTTGCTACCTTTCCTAGTCGGCTCACAAACAAAAGCCTTCACTTAGGCGCTTCATGATAAGTTGTTAACGATTATTAAAACATAACAAAATTGTCCCTGTAACACAGACCGGGTAAATTGCATCAAGGTAAGTTTCAATAGTAAAAAAACTGTATACATGAAGGGTCACTTTGAGGTTAACTTTAAACAAGTCCTCAATTATACATAGCGACTAATATGACTTCACATGTGCAGTTTGTGTTTATATGTGCTTACAAGCATGCGTGCGTAAAATCGAACACGATTGTATTTTTTTCCATTGTAATGAAAAAGCCGCACTCGGATAATAACAGAGCAAGCTAGTAAACGCGAAGCAAAGCCATGATCATGCCAGTTATCAGAACTGCAAGTGGGATGTGGATAGAACTGGCTCCATCTTGCGTAACGGTCCTGCCACACACACCCACGTCACAGATCTCTAAGCCAGTGCACTGTCCATTGTTGAATTTTTCCTCCGCTTTAATGTACTTAGGGGACGCCGAGCATCGCCAACGGAAGCCAGTGGGAGCATTATCGTCACGCACACTGGTGTTGTTGGTAAAGGCACAGAAAGAGAATCCTGGTGGGATAACCAAAAACGTACGAGACTTGTATTCAACTTTTCTGGCATCGGTGATGGAGTGAGAAACTCCTCCTGTTACCTCTGCGGAGCCTTTGGCTGTCAGTGGACCGGCTTCCTTTTCTACCTCGGCTCTGAGAGTTCCTTCAATTGATACAGTTGTTGTCTTCTGGTTCACGTTTGAAGTCGACTTTTCCAGCTCAAAGACACAGGCACTAGAGTTTGCCCCCTCAAATTTTGGGCAGAACTCGGTGGTTTCGGGAACTGCACAGTTCTCGCCCGCTTTCATGGGACCCGAGAGATCTGCGCATTTGTAAATGCCCCATCGAATGGATCCGTTACTTTGGTACTTGACTCGCAGCTGGTTAGCTCCCTTGTCCCACGCAGTTCGCTCCTCTGATGATCCACAATTCCATCGAACTTGTGTTTCTGAGTCACCTGGCAGTTGGATTCTCTTGGTTTCACCCATGTACACTTTCTGGTTTAAAACCTCTATGTAGTCGGCGCTTCGGCACTGGTCAGTCGTAAATTCTACAGACTCGCAGTTTTCAGCCATCACATCAACGTGACTGAAGCAGGACATTATTACAATGAAGACAGCAAACAGTGTGTACGCCATGCCGGTTAGACATAAGATCAAGACGAGACTGTTCTCTCTCAGCTGTTTTACGTTGTGAAGCGACAGTGGCAAACTTCATGTTATATGCCACAGGTTGAAGCAGGGCTAATATCTATTCCCTTATTTGGGGAACACTTGTTAGCCATTCATTTGTTGTTTGGAGCTAATGGTGCATGTAAAACAGCACACTTTGAATAACCGGAATATTTGTAAATGTTTAAGAATTATTAACTCATTCTGCTAGCCGCATTTCCTGAAGCGCTGAATCCTAGGCAATGTAGGATACGCTATTTTAGTTTTCATTAGATGAAACCTTTCATAAAAGCAAAACCGGCTAAAAAAAATCATCACTGCTCTCGATCAAGATCGCAGGAAGAACATTCCACTGCAGTGGGCGGCGTGGAGGTTTGTTTGTTTCTAAGCCTTGCACAATGTTCAGGAAATATGCTGCATTAAACTTGTACAATTCCTTGTTGTACGAAACTCGAAAACAAGATAACAGGAAGAAAATTGTTCAGTTCCACTGATGCATCCTAACTGAAATGAAAGAATATTTACACCGTGGTTCCAGGACTTGAAATGATGTTCCCTGTTTTTCACTGGCATCTCAAAATAATGTGCACTTTAGTCTCTATCTTTAAACATCGTTTGGAGCAATCCTATGTTCTAATCCTCCATCTTTCAAGAGCCGCCCCTCATTCAGATAACGACCAACCCTTATTGAACATAAATGTTTAATAAAGAAGAGAGAATAAACAAAAGAAAAGAAAAACCTTATTGTATCCTAATAGTCATAAGGTCATATTTTCAGCAATCGTCCCGTTAAAACATGAAGCGGTTCACTAGCCCTTGCATGTTTTTTACCTGTTTGCAAACAATACCGAACGGAAATCGGGAATTTAAAAAGAACCACAGTTATGTTTTTCCATCGAGATGTTATTATATATCGTAGTTCCTGTTATATATGAAGCGTTGCTTTATTTCCTGCCGTTTTCCTTGCACAAAATCAATCTCGAAATAAATATTTATGGGTTTCATTTTTTTTTTAATTATACTTTAGGGGTACAGTGTAAAGGAATTTGGTCGTTCCTCTCGCCTCGTCCTCCGACTGCTTCTCAAAGTTATTGGACTTTGCTCTCATTTTTAACGAGCCTTGTTATATTGCTGAAGTGACGGAAATATTAGCTCAGAAACAGATATACAAGTGTTATCGAAAAATGACCTATTAAACGATCGACTTGGGGTTAAATGTCGTAAGTTCAGTCAATAAATTTTCCAGCGCACTGAGTAGAGTTAAGAAAAAGATATCGCTCTACTCCGGCGGGCTGTGTAAAACGTCCGCTGGCAGTCAATTTGAAGAGCTACGAAAACCAAGATGTCCAGTGATGACACACAATAGCACTTTCATTGATGAATAACCATTCCTGAGTTCAATGAATCATTGCTTTCTTGCGCATACGTGCCCATGTAATGAGATGAGAAGGCCGAATTCTGAACAGCTTTATAATGCTTGTAAGTTAAGTTACTCTCAGACTGATCGATATCGACGGATCAAAAGAATTACAAGCAGTGAGAATATTTATAGACAAGGAGCAACCGCAGTGTAAGCTGAACTAACCTGTAGAAATAAACTTGATTGTTTGCATTCAGAGTCGAAGGTGATGTCACAGATTTGCTTTTGAATTTTTATTAATTGTTATGAGACTGATATTGACTCGAGTATTGAATTGCTCAATTTTTATATATTGGCTGATCTGGACTAACCTGAACCCCAACAGTGCAAAAACCATCAGCTTTTAACGCTAGTCTTTCATCTATATTTGCCTGACGTCCCTCTTCCTTTACGGCAAATCAAAAAGTTGCCAGTTCAACACGAAGCGCGAGCGAAAACGTGCTCTCCGCTTGAAACAGAATAGTTTTTGAATCTAACAATGGGGGCTTTAAAAATTTGTTTTTTGCCCAAGGCAACTCGTGTAGAAAACGCTTTGCCAGAAGTGTGTGATGATAGCATTCTAGGCAATTGACATCTACGTAACTGACAGAGAAGGTTCGAATTGAATTGCATTTAATCACTCGCATACTTTTGTCAATCACATTTTACTTCCTTTATTCTATTGTTTTTATTAATTAATGTGTCTTGTCTTTTTTTT
>OMLO01000659.1_pt1 | contig 23707 bp, 19 predicted proteins | sample 1674811 | NCBI WGS metagenome assembly OMLO01 (sample SAMN06265003, study PRJEB25207) | coral metagenome | isolation source: Coral host | place: Mexico:La Bocana,Puerto Morelos, Mexico | collected 2008-11-13
ACTTCCCAAAAAAAACAGAGAGAGACAAGCAACTCACAGCCAGATCACTGAAGCACATTGGTCTAAACTACCGGATCCAGCACGGTCGCATGTTTTGTCTCCACCATGTTGTGGTGGCCAGCTTTGAGCCAAGAGGAAACATCTGAGCTATTGCAATCAACGGACTGGTTGATTGGGAATGAAGGCATAAGGGAATGCATAAAGGTGCAAGCTCCTTTATATGTACATCTGATTTAACGCAATCAGCTCTTGCTTTGATCAACAAAACAGCTACTTAGCTACTTTTGAGATATTTGGGTGAAAACCATCCTGGAAGTCTGGGGAGGAATCTTGCGTTCATATCTTCATTTGGAGTTTCCACAAAAGTATAGCTACTTGTGGCGGCATAACAGCGGATCTTTCCGATTGATTCTTCAACATGGTCCCTTCAGTTGCTCAGAGCTGATCTTGTCGATTGGACAACCAACCACGAATCTACAATCTACAGCCATAAGTTGTTTGGAAGATGGGCTCAGGCGTCTCGTGTAAATCTTTCGTGTTCCTGGGCGGGGCCCGCTGAGTTTGGCTAGGATTTCCATGAAGCGAACAGAACTGTAACACTCCTTGTCTTTCATGACATGTAGCCTGGAGCCTTGTGGCTGTTGCCTAATTTCATTGATATTATTCAAACACTATTACTCAGGTTTAACCAATTCCAATTACATGAATTGATATTGATTTATACAATTTCAATGTGATATATTTCAACATTACAAGCTCCAAACTCCAGTCCGCTCCTTCCCTTCTTAGTTGCGCCATACGGTGCCTCTAATCCCTAAGCGGGTCTGACCTGGCTAATGCATATTAGATCATGTTGGTCAAAACCAAAACCTTTTAACATGTTGTCTGTCTTTGTTTGTCATGCTTTGTCATGTCTATCGACATGAAGACATACGATATGACCGTATATTCTGACCTCAAACTCTTTCACCCTTGTTTTTTTGTCCCTTCGTCCTTGGGCTCAGCTGGGTTGAACGTCCTTGGCAGCCAGCATCAAGCAATATCAACCACTTGAAACCTCCTAAGTTGAGGTTTGGCCAATTCAGCCAATTATATTAAGGGCTGTCTTTTAAGAAGTGAGTCTTTTCCAGAATGAAAGGGAGTCTTACTGCTTGGAGGGGGTACTTGTACATACTTGTGCCATGGTAGTGTGTTGGTTCAAGATTGTGCCATGGTAGTGTGCCATGGCTATTTCAGTGTCATCGTCTACTTCATCTTCTGAGGAGATTTGTGCTGGCAAGTTCATGAATTTCAGCATACTTTTCTATTGAATCAATGTTTGCAGCAAACCTTGCAGGATACCCAGGGACTCCAGTATGACTCGTGCTTGCATGACGATGTGATTGGGTTTCTGGAAGCTGGCAAACTCTTCTTAGACATTTCCAGAACCTTGGCTATTTTTGTAGGTGTTGCTGCCTTGCACAAGGTAATGCAAGTTTTGACTCTAATTTTATGTCATTTTTATGTCTGCAAGTACCTAAGGAATGCGAAGCTGGTTTCAACAGTTGAAGGGTGGGCAGAAGAATCGGTTCACATATGCATCTGATTGTAGCCAGGCTGCATTGTTGCAAGCATGCTTTTGTGTTGTTTTTAACTTAACCTGCTGTTTGTGTGTGAGGCTCTGGTGCTGAGTGTCCCTTCCAAGCTCTGCAAATGCTCTTTCGAGAAATGATGATGGAGTCAAAACTGGACTTTCTGTCACTTGCCTGCACTATCAAATTGCTATCTTGGAAGTGCTTTCAAATTGGCGTGGTGTTTTTGCAGGTCAGCCTCAGAGATTGTTGATGAGAAGCGTGAATTCCTCAAGGAGAATTTCAAGTGTTGCTTCGAGTAGCTTGGCTTTTCTCTGTTTGTTGCTGTTGTGGTTGTTGTTATGCATGGCAGATTTACATTTAGTGTGTGTGTGTGCTGGGCTTGGATTTAAACATATTTAAACCAAGGGTGCGCGAGAACATGATGGACAAGGAATCTGAGAAGCTTCCAATCCATAGCGCCACTTGGCAGAACATCTGCAGTCCACTCTCTGAAGCAAGTCAAAATTCAACCTTGTTATCTTCAGCCTAGGTAAGCGTATATGTTGCAGGGTTTCCCTGTCAGCCCTACTCGCTGCTGAACAACCACCGCATGTTGTTGAAGGACAACCGGTCACTTCAACTATTCAAGGCTATCCGAAGGATCCGGCGATGGACACCGAAGGATGCTTGTTTGATATTATTTTGTTTGTTGTTGTTGCTGCTGCTGCTCTCACGTTTTTGTTGTTTTATTGTTTTTTTGCATGGCCATTGTCAGTGTGTTTGGAACAAAGGTGTCGATCTTAGAGAACGTGTTGGGGTTTAGACAGATCCTCAAGAAGGTGGTGGCTGTGATTCAGCGGAATCTCCCACAGTTTTGTGGCTGCAACTAGTCAAAAAGTCAGAGAATCAGCTTTATGTTTTCACTCTGCTGTTCCTTTGTCAAATTAGGTACCATGTGAGCTGCAACATCATTTGCCCGTGTCTTGGCCCTGCATGTTTAAAATGGATCTTGCTTTCATGATCTGTTGGTGAAAGGTCTTGGTGCTAGTGCAAGTTGCCTAATTTCATATAAGGTCATACTATGGGGCTCCATTGAGCAGGAGGCGGATTTTCATCATTTTGGTGAGGGATGATGTTCTCAGGCCTGACCTAGGCGCACCTTTTGCACAGTACATCCTCGAAAAGCTGAGATCCATGACAATCCCTTGTGATATGCACTGGACACTTAGAGTATTGGATTCTGATTTTGCTGTGTGTTTTTTCTTTTTTGGGTTTGCTTTTTGGCATGGTTTTTATGACAAATATGTATAAATATGTCAAAATAATCTGTGCCATCATCACAACCCCAGCACTACCCCAAAGCCTCAAGGACATCACTTCTGCTGCCATGGGATCATTTTGCAGTACAGCGAGATAATCTTGCACGGCGCATTGTCCGTCTCGGCAATTGTGAAAAGCAGCTGGGAAGCAATAAGTAAATCTATATATGTGTGTGTGCACATTCACTTTCTAGTTGTGCATGATGGCTTCAACAAACTGCAGGCCCATCAACCCTGATGCAAAATGGATCCAACAACATCGTGAATGGGCAAAAAACAAGGAGGCCCTTGTTGAATCTTGTTTCCAACATTTAGTATGTATATACCAAGCCCCTTCCCCAATCTTCTGTCAGGTGGATATTGCTGCCTCCAGGAGGCAGTTTGCCACTCGCTTCCCAGATGCGGCCCTCACTATCACGACACATCGTGAGATGGAGGTGAGACAAATTCAATTCCCAGCACTTGAAGTTGTGCAATCGGCGTCCTACTAAGGCATTGAACCTCCTGGTATCGGTATACCCCAATCTTGCCTTTGTCAACACTTCACAGAGTTTGGCCTACATGCCCGTGCTGACGGATAGTAGGCAGTGCCTTCCATGCCTTACGCCCTGCCCTAAGATCTGATATTCACACACTGTCACATAGAAAGAAGTCAATGATGTTTGGCTGGTGTTTTTGTTTGCTCTCAATGAGGCCTCATGGAAAGTTCCTAGTGCTGGAAGGAGGACATGAACGTTACCTTCTTGGCAGAGAAATCTGCCTTCTTATGGGAATGCCGATTTTTCGGATGAAAATGGATATCGTATCAGATCAGGCTCCTTGGCTAGTGACTATTTGAAACTTGTCAGTCTGAATCTACTCATGTCAAGTGTCCAAATTCATCCATGTACCCAAAGGTATTGCACGATTTGGCCGGGAATGGAATGAGTCTTCGTGCCATATTGGCTGCACTCTGTGCAGCTTTGAGTGCCACGGTGCCAGAGAAGATGTGCCAGCGTTTCAATTAGTGGTGTCTGCCTAAAATGCCAGATTTACCTCAAATCAATGAAGTTCCGTGGTTTTTGCAAAAAAAAACATTGAGCTGCTGAGCATTGTTGGTTGTATATATACTGTAACATTCATATTGCTGGCATTACCTTTTTCTGCATGTAGTGCATACAAGGGAGGGTCGGGTAATGTCACTTTGATGTCATGTATCTAGTCAGAGTCTTTCACACCTGCAGCAACACTTCAGTGTTCTGGTATTTTGGTGAATGAAAAAGTTACCTGTACTTAAAGTCTTTCAAGTTGCTATCGCATGACTTGACAGCATACAAACAAGGCTAAGTGTATATCCCCCACTGAAAAACATATCTTTAAAAAAGCAACATACATCATTCTTCACCATTCTTTGCTAGCAATGCCGGTTCTTTGGCGATATGATGCAGACTCTGATCGCTTGACTGATGCCTCCACTTTGGGACGATATGAGCCATCGGATTCAGAATCTTCAAATGAGTGCCCTATTTGCACCTTTTGTTTGTGCCAAAGTGTCAATGTCAAGCAAAGTGCATGTCATATATTGTTATATCTAAAGGTTGGGTTTGTTTTTGAAAACTAAGGGGAGATGGTAGCAGTGGTTCTGATGATCAATCTGCTGAATCTTCGACGGGGGAGTCTGACACTGAATCTTCAGACTCTGATGAACCTACATGGCAGGGTTCTATTGACCTTACTTTGGACCGACTGCAATCAATGAAGCATGTTGCTGGCCAGTATCATCATGACGAGTCATCATATTCAAAGAATGGTCGGTCCAAGAAACGAATCAGGAATGCTATCAACAACCCCATTTGTCCTTGCAAGTGCAGGGTGAACATTGGCATCTTGATGAAGGTTTGCTTGTTGTTCTGGCTGCTGAGCAAAAGTGGCCAAGACTCTATCCTATGGGCCATTCAAACTGGAAAAGGAAAGAAGAACAGGTGGTGTATTGAAGGACTGGTGTCTTGTGTCATAAAGCACCATGCATTTGATTTCAACCAGTGCTCTTATTCAAAAAAATGTCAAAACTTCTTCTGTCACTAGGAGAGCATGTTTGCAAAGAAGCTTGGATGTATATGCTTGCCGTGGGTCGCAAGCGGCTTTCTCGCTGTAAGCGGAACTTTAGTGGTCAAGATGGACGTTCTTTGCCAAGCTTCTTGGTTGCAGCCTTTCGCATTCTGGCACTCACTTGCCCAGCCACTCACTTGATCGATCTGCTGACCTCAGGAACAATGGCTCGATCTTCTGAGAAGTCAATGTCAGTACGAGGCTTCTTTGTACATCTCTATTGGACAGCAGGGGAACCAATGACCAAAGAGAGACATGTTTGCAACACAATAGCTCTTCAGTTTTTTTGACTCAGAGTATTTTGTTCAAAAAGAATCATCCCAAGTATGTGTGTACCCAAGGATTGCATCCAAACAATTGCTTGAACATGCTGATGACCGAGTACGGGATGAGATTCTTCAACGACTTATCGATGCAAGACTCCTAGGCCCTTCTATGCAAGTTTCCTTCAATCATTCCCCGGATACATTACCACTTCGGGAGTTACCACACGGTTCATGGTCAGAACTTTATCTCCTGTACAAGGCATTCGTCAAATCAAAAGAAACTGGTGGTGAGAAAGTTGAAATGGCAAGTCGTTCAACATTCTTTGCTGAAGCTAAGAGGTGGCATATATGTTTGAAATTCCACCAGAAAACACACCATGCCCAATGCTGGACATGTAGCCGCCTGCGGGCTCGTTTGCAAAATGCATCTGATGCTTGAAACGTAACAACAACTTTTGAGGGAAAATTGGGGATGGAGTTTGCATTTGAAATCTAAATTTCTTCCCTTACACAGTTCAACTCTAAGGATTTTGCTGTTGCTGCGCAAATCTCAAGTGAGCTTTTGCATCACTACACACAGACTTGGCGAGATCGTGAAGTGTATTGGCTATGCCGTGAGAGGGCAAAGGTGCAGGGTGACATGTGCGTGATGATCCTGGATAGCTATGATCATGCAAAGTTAGCGTTGCCCAAATGGCCAAGGGCCAGAACACCCAAACGGCCAATCTTCGAACAGACCCGTCGTACCATGTCCAAACTAAATATTGATATGAAGTGACATTGTTTCAAACCATGTTTTTGATTACTGATTCATCTGCCACTTAGGCAGCTGCTTGACCTTAACGGGGGTCATTGTTCATGGTTTTGGTGTCTACTTCTTCTTGGGGGATGAAGGGATGCCTGGTGGAAGTAATTGGACCATTGAATGTGTACTTTGGCTGCATTATTTGCAATTAAGCCACTCCACAAGAATACCACCAATTCTTTCATCCATTCCAGGCTATGCGCAGCATTGATCATGCCTGGGCAAGAGCAAGGGCTTTGGGTTTGGATTTCCCTTTAGAGTCAGGAACCCAGCATTGATACTGCTATTTAAACTCAATCTTCTGGGATGCATATTTGCTTTTTTTGAGGTACTGGCTTCAGGGAGACAATTGCCCAAAAGAAGTGAGAAATTCGTTCATTGGAAAGTGGTGTGCTATGATGACCCAAGCACAATACTTCAAGTGTGTGACCCACGCACATTTGTGCGTGGGTCACACACACGAGGATATAGGCAGGGAATGTGTTTTGAAGTCTAAAGATTGAACTAGTTTGCGCTGAATTCTCAATGTTTTTTGGTGATGGTTTATCTCTATCCATGCCCTCTGTCCAGATGGCCTATTCTCAGTTGTCACATCTGCGCTTCGAGCATCTACAGAGCTGCAAACTCCATCAGACGTAATGCGGTGCCTCACCTTGAATATGTCACTTGCATCCCCTGTTGCCAACAGAACATGTTCCATTCTCCATTCCAAGGTGCCTCACCAATAAGATGTCACCTCTTCTGATGCAGAGTGGCGCAGAGTTCAAGATCGAGCATGTTGATACAGCTCCTTGGTTGCAGTCAATGTCTTTCAGGGGGAGAGGGTGCTCGGTGCAGGGTACATGTCAATGAGGAATGGAACTTAATGAACCACATTTTAACTGTAGGTGAGAAATTGGTGCCAGATGATGCCACACTCGGCAACCATGAAGAATGCATATCGCTCCCGAAAGTCTGATGACGAGAAAAACGAAGCAGTTCCTCAATCATTTGCCTTTATGAACCGTCAAGGCTTGGTGTGTAGTCCTTTGATTGAAACTCTGTGTCAACAAATATGCATTGAATGATTTTAATTCATCATCAACTTTAATTCACTTTTGATTCTTGACCTGGCCCCTGACAGATATGCCTGGGCAGGGCCACAACATCAGCTTGAATGATCATCTACCCAAAAGGCTCCGGATGAGTGGCAATGGAAGGGATGTGTTTTGCATGGTCAAACAACATATGGCTTCCACGAGTCTCTGTCAAGAGCCGCTGTTGGTGTACCCAGAGGCATTTACACATGGTACTGAGCATTTCTTCAATACCGTGAATACTACGAATCTGGTGATCAAACAAAGTCTAGATGATGATGGTGAACGTGTTAAGGAAATTGAGAAAATGGCAGAAGCCATTGAACATGACTTTCCACACCTCCACCGTGCAGTGGCTTACTACAGGAGTTTGTTAGACAAAGATCGCTATCGCAGGCCATATTCAAGGCTTGCATTTATCGAGGCAGGTCCCAAAGCAACAGCCTGTTTGAGTAATGTACAGCTGGGTGAAAAGCCAGTGGATCCCAAACCCCATTGCCTTCAAGTGGTTTTTCACCACGGTGGTGGTTGATTGCTGGGCTTTCATGGGTTTGATGCTTGGACGACTAGGCATCCTGGGGAAAAAAATCAAAACACATCTCTGGGTTGGATGCATTGAAAGAGCTGGAAAAGTCATGACGTTTTGTCTCTAAGTTTTCATAGGTTTGATGCCAAGGATCATTGCTAGGGCCATAGGTCAAGTCTGAAGCTGCTGATAGTTGGTAACTTCTGGCAACCTCGGTTTGCCCAATAGTGTTTTTGGGGCTCAAGGTACTCACTGTGTTTGTTTTGGGGGCACAGTGAGATGAGCCTAGCAGTGAAAATCAAGATGGAAGATGTCAGCCCCATGGACATGCTTCGGAAGTACTTTGATTCGGCCCCTAACTTAGCCTTCCTGAAATGCTGTTAATCCAACATCTGGTATTTCCCCAGGACCAATTTCCTAAATCTCTTCAGGTGACAGAGTCGGAAAACTTTGGGCAACATACCTATGAAGTTCTCAAAGATTTGGATGTGAGAGAGCAGGTGCCTATTGAATCCTGTTAGTATTTCATGTCCTTACATGTTTTTTATCTATCTGCAAGTCAGTGTACTGCTGCATGCAGGTGATCAACAACTTGGTCATTGACAGGTTCAAGACTGATGACAGGCCATCATTGACTTTAGTGCCTCAGGGTAATCTACAGGAATTTTGGCTTCCATTGACCATGTTTGACTTGAGTATCAATGCCAAGAATGGCTGTCACTCATCGGCACTTTATTGAGCTTGCATCAAATGCATTGATTTGACTGCAGTGTTGGTACTGAAAAATTTTGTTTGACTTGCATTTGCTAAGTCTACCCGCAAAATGAGCAAACTCGTGCACATTTTGGAGAATTTCTTCAAGGATACCGCTGCTCTGCTGAAGCTGTCCAGTGCAAATTTCCATACAGTGATTCCACACGCGCTTTGAAGAAGTTTTGCACTGGTTTTATTGACGGCTTCAACAAAGTCGTCATCATGATGGGAATTTTGGCGGCCATTCACAAAATGGAAACTTAGTAGCAATGAGTTTTTTGTGTCAATTCTCCATGTCTTCACCAATATGAATCACTACAATGCTCTGAATAGTAACATTAAGGAATGGGATGAGGACAAGCTCAATGATGCTGAAGTTGTGCACATGCTAAAGTCCTTCCGTTGGATCCGATGTGCATATACTCACTTCCAGAACCCAAGCCAACATCACCTGTTGAGTTTGAGAGCCTCAGCAGCACCTAGTCAAACTGATTGTTGCAGAAGTACTGGTTTGGAACATTAGTACTTAGTACATTGCTTTGCCACAACTTAGAAGTGCAACATGTTACATCGGAGAAGCAGAGTCCATCTGCATTGGACTACTATGCTGCGATTTCTGCTGCACTGGCATTGGAAAAACGGCTGGCCAAACCTGGCCAAAGCAAAGCATTGAAGGATCTACTTGGTGTTGTGGTCAGCAACTACAACAAGATGTGCACTGCAAAAGCACATCGCATCAATACTGGAACCAAAGCAATGCTTTACAATTTGCTTCTTGTCCAAGTTGTTGTTTTAGCAGTGCATTATATTCTTTAATGCTGGGGCCTGCTTTGTTAACTGTTACCTTAGGCTTCGAACACCAGCGGAAATGGGCGCTTTGCTCCACCAGCATTATGATCGCTTCCGACACGAATTGTCAGGTGGGAATTTGGCATGACAGTAGTCTCACTACTCACTATATACCCCTTTACTGGCAGGAGTGCCCCTGGAGCTCCTGGAAAAAGAATTTTGGGTTCCAGGGCTATGTGTGAGGGCGGACAACCCACGGTTTGCTGGCAAGAAACTTTGGCGAGAGATCTTGACTTCCACTGGATCCTCAGCATTGATGTGGGTCACCAGGCTGATCAAGGACCATGGGCTTTGAAAGCTTTAACTCCTACTTGTTGTCTTGGATTTGTTTTTTCCCCATATTGGAGGACTTTGAGCGCCATGTCACGCCAGACTCCACCAAAAAACAGAAGGTGGGATGGGTGTACACAACATACATGTACTGTAAGTATATATTATGTCACAGCGAATTCCTAGCAAACATGTCTTGATCCCTTGACTTTGCTTTTGGCCCTGCACAGAAAAACCAGCAGCTTAGCGAGGATGCTGCAACAACTCTCTTTGATGTGGTGTGTGTATGGCTTTGGGTCAGGGAGAAAATGAAGGTTGAATTTGCAGAGCCTATCATAGAGCAACATGATGCCAAATTTCTCAAGGGGACCCTTGGTTTTTGTTAGTATTTGATGGGTTGGCTGCAGCCAAGTGGGTTGTGATGGGTTGGCTGCAGCCAACAGTACTGTGATTGGTTCCCCAAAAACCCCGTCGCAATTTTTGAAACATAGTTGGCCAGCGCCAAACCGAATCACATTTACAAATTGAGCTGCAACCAGGGGATGTGATGAGTTCCTGGCAAAACCCGTCACTATTTGCCATATCTGGGAATTGTAAATCATCTTGCCAAATTGATTTCTCAAAAAAGTCAGTGATTGAAAGTTAGCATCCCTGGGATATCTTCAAGGGTTCCTACAGAATGACGTCACATCTCATTAGATTAAACTGCTTGGGGACTTTGGTTGATTTTCAATGAACGTTTGGGGATGCTAAGATATTTCAACTCCCCTTATTTTGTCAAAAGAAAATGGATGTGGAAATAGTGTTCATAGAAAAAATCCTGTGCCACTTAGGATGTCTGAAATGCTTGTTTTATATATTCAATGGCGCAGGATTTTTTCCATAAACCATTTTCTGAAAGAAAGATAGTGGAAGATGGAAAACTTATTTCCTGACTTTGTCAAAAGATCCAACATGTTATGTTTCCATGTTTCAAAAACCACAAACATGAGGTACATAAATTTAATCAGAACTAATTTCTTTGTGCTATGTTCAAGTCACGTTCGTTGATTTAATTTTCACATTCATGGATTAGCCTGTCTCTGGGCAACTGCAACTAAGGAGTCTGGACAATGACTTGATGGCTATTGTTCGTGCTGCTGAAGACTTTGATGTGAATCGCATCCCATTTTTGCTAGAGGCTTGGGTGCTGTTGGGGTGTTGGTTTACAACTGCATTTTTATGCTGTTTAGCTTGTCTTCCCTCAAATCCTACCCTAACTGACTCATGTGACAGGTCAAAGGTCAGGAAGTGGAGAACTTTATCGTGGCTGCACAAGATCGTAGCAAAAATGCACACAACAAGTCTATGCAAGCGGCGTATTCTGCATGGGTTGAAAGTTTACGCTCAGATCAGGCACAATTTGAGAGCCAACGGATTCTGCCCCCAGACTGCACCAAGTCATACCAAATCCAAACATGGCATCTAAACAAACCCAGAGTACATTGACTTTGAAACACTTTTGCCCTTGTGCCCTGACAAAAACTAAAAAAGATTGGCACCCCAACATACCCCAACTACCATCCTAGGAGTCAAAAGGAATCTGGCAAGCGCCGTGCCAAGATCATTGGCCAGCTGGAGGACTTGTCTTATCAAGCACTTGTGTTTCAACATTTGTGAATATGTATGGTTTGATTCTTACTGATTTTTTTACTTAACATTGATCTCCTCAATGCACAGCCAGGAAATGCATCATCGTGCTTGGAAGATTGTTGGTGACTACCTATCCTCAAGCCTAAGGATCTTCAATGCTCGGGCCGGGGAGGCAGAGTCGACCGTCCTGCCCAGTGTCACCAGTTACATCCAAGAGGCATTTGATGAAGTGCCTGAATGCCGCAGCACAGAGGATCATGGATTGGTGGTCTGGTGGAATTTACCTGCTTGTGGAGTTCTGAGCTCTGCGAAATATGATTATGGTATCACAGCCATCTCAAATCTATTGGCCCAGTACCGTCGAAATGGCATTGCTTTGGTGGTGCATGCGAACCGAGCTTCCCATGTATCTGAGAGGACCCCTGGTTCAGTTTATGTTCAGTTTACCCCTGCTGATGACATATAATAATCAGCACAATCAGTGACACAGCTCCTTACTGATCACACCATTCCAGACCTCCTGCCAGGAAACGTACAAAGAAGGAGGGTGCCAAAGATGAAGATGATGACGGTGATGGCGATGTCGACGTCAAAAAAGAGGAGCCTGCCGGTGACACTGATGAGGAGTCTGATGCAACTGGCGCAAAAGAGGAAGATTCTGAAGTCAGGGATTTGAAGTACAAGCTGGAGAGACTTTGGCTGGTGTTTGATTCAATGATCAATTTTATTGATATTTCTTTCACAGTTTCTACAATATTATGATGCCTATTTTTATCCTCGCTGAAAAAAACTAAGGAAGGATCTTTCCATGCATGAGCGGAACCTCCGAGTGCGTCAAGTCACATTTGTCTTCAGCAAAGCATCTTGGTTATGTTTTAATGTGTTCTGAACTTGCAATTTGTGACACCAACCAAATCATCAGAATAATTTTCAACCCAACTGGCTCCAGTGAGGAATCTGTGTATGGAAAGCGAGATGGTGCAATTACTGGCCTTGCTGTAGTTCACCGTGACAAAGGGAATCTGTTTCCTGCAACAAAGGGTTTCCGCTTGGGTGTGGTGCATGACGTGGCCATGTTGCCCCGGGCCCAAATGTTCAAACCACAAGCACTTTAGCTGCACAATCAAGTGCCTGCCTGGATTTAGAATATTATATGGTCTCTTGTTTGCCATCTAAACCCAAAACATACTCAGATGATAACAGCTGTTATGTGGGTGTGCTACAAGGAAAATACTATTTAGGTTTCTGTCCCATGAAAATGGGTTCCTGCTGTCAGGTATCACCTGGGAAGCCGAATCTTCCCCACATGGGGAGAGCTATGACTGACACACAAGAGCTGCGCCAGGTATCTTGTCTACCTGTACTTACAGTGGTTTTGATACGGCAGATGTGGGTGACCCCTGTTTTTCACCACTAGGTATGAAGGAAACTGCTTTAAATGCTTTCAAAAATTTGGGATTTGGTTCACACCAAATGGTGCAGGATTCTGTCCATCACATGTATGTTCAATCAACATTTTTTTTTGATGAGATGGTTGGTAGGACAACAGATTTGTAACACCATCTTTCATCAAACCTGGAACAATTCACTTCATTGAATCCAGCCTTTTGTGTATTGCAGTAAGATTCATGGCATGTTTCATCATGAACCATGTATTTGAAAGCATGTTCAACAATAATAAAGATATCAAATCAACCCTGTTTGAGGTCCACATATGATCAAATTAACTTCAATCCAATCCTCAAACCATCAGATTAAGATTCTGAGAAGATGTATTCTTTGAACACAAGTGAACTAAAGTCAGCTCCTTCCCACCAAGGCTGCTGGCGGCACGGACCTCATCAAACAATCTACGCGAGCCTTTGTGCCGAACTCTATGACCACAGTGATGTTGCTGGATCTCATTTCTTATGATGGCTTCCCAGCATTGTGTGCTCTGGAGGTGGCTTGGTTGAATGCCCAATTCCAAGTGTCAGGCTACTTTCCATGAAAGGTTGAACTCAAGTATGAGTAGGCTATTTTGTTGCCCCTGAAACTCCCAAGTGTTTTTTGGAATCTAGTTCAAGTCAGTTAGGTTGCCAACCAGAAACATCTACCCTTTATAGTCTGTACACTTATGGTCAGAAACATCTTCCCCTACAGATTGTTAATACGTGTCTTCTATGGTCTCTGTGTTTTTTACATAATATTCTTTTGGTCTTTTCCATTTCAACATTCTGGACTTCTTCCCAAAGCTCAGTGGATGATAGTAAAATCCATGTGACGTGTTCCAGAATCCTCTGCCCTGAAACAACCAACCAAACACCTATCTGCCAGGAAGCTACACAAGACAAGCGAGTGCTTTGCGCTTCGGTCTTGCTCAATGAGGAGCCTGAGTTGCTTCAACAGCGCATTGGAAATGCTGTTTATGATCGTTGCCGTGCAAAAACCTTGTCGCTGGCAGGGTTCCCTGACTATGAGCCCTTAGTATGTTCTCTAAAGGAAAGTACCCCCACAGGAACTGAAGTTGTCTACAAGGTTTGTGCAGTTCGACATGACAAACTCTTGGTCCTTCAATCTCTGACACGGAGATGGCTGGAGTTTGAGGGGACCCGAGATGAAGCCCATGCCATGGTGGAGGCTCACAACAAGCAGTACAATGCTGACGGTGAGTTTATGGAGAATGATGAAAGGACCTGTGTATGGATTTTGCTTTCAGTGTGTACCATTAGTTATCCACTTCCTTTCCCCACTTCCTTTTCCAAGCTGGGTGACTGTGCTACTTCAGGAGCCAAGAAGATGATCAGGAAGCTCCTGCAAAAAGGATCAAAATTGAGGCTGCTGACACAGCAACTGAAGAAGATGTGACATCCCTGAAGTCTCCGTGATTAAGCTGCAGTAAGGCATTGATGCAAAATAGCCAGTGAATCTATTTGAGAACATGAAACAATGAAAATGGCTTGGCAGTAGAGTCAGCTTCCCATTTTGTTTTGCTTACCCCTTTAGACCTGAATGCATTACATTGCATTGCCATGATTCTTTGAAATCGCACATAGATCTTGATGATACTGAGGAAAAAACTTCAGATTCATGGAGCTTGCGAATTGATTACCAATGGTGATGGCACTTCCCTATTCCTCGTGTCTAAAGGCCGCTGCCAATTTAGCGCGTACAAAGAGATGCTGCTTGGTGTTGACTTATGTTGCCACTCTCTAAGACATTCCAAGACAAACAAACACCAGCAAAACAATTAAATTAAATATGTCCATTATCATACCAAGATTTCCAAGACATTCCAAGACACACGAGTTGTAAGCTTTCTAAACATCACCATCAAAAACATTCTGTTCATTATCCCCTAACACCTCGGGCCAACTCAGGTTCAGCTTCGGTGCTGGTGAATGGCGTGCAGGTCCAGAATCTTGTCTTAGGGGGTTCCAACTGATTCCAACCATCTAACCTTCATTCTAGGTGATTCTAACTTTGATTCTTCTTGCTGATTTTGTTTCTCCCAAGATGGGGTGATTCCAGCTGTGAATCTTTGGTTAGTGAAAATGTTTTTTTTCTTACAGTCTTACAATGCTTCTCACACTTGTTACATGCTCCTTGCCTCCACACCCCAAAGCAAGAAACCACTTCAACCAAATTCCCACGTCCTATCACCACTCACCTCAGGAAGCAACAGAGGTAAGCTCAGACCCAGAAGCTCGCTTCTTCCCCTTCACCATTGACATGAACTCACTCTTCATCATGGAGAAGAAGGGATTGCCAAATCATTTGGCAGGGTTGCCGTTTGTGGATGTGCCAACAACACTGAGTTCTATCCTCACGAACCTTGAAGATGCTGGGGAGGCAGGACATGAATGTTTATTCTAAGCTGTTTAAATGCCATGCAACTCACAATCGAATGTTCAGTTTGTGTTTGGCTGAATTTGAAAAGTTGAATTTAGACAGTGCAACTCTTCCACTTGCCTCCAAGTATCTTTTTGTCCTGTCATTGCTACTGTAGGTGAAGCTTGCCATCAGCCACTACATCCTGAGCTCGGATCGTTCTCAAGTGACCTCTGAAAAGCCACTGGTGTTTGCTCTGGACAATGTGAAGCAAGATGATGGTGGAGATGAGGAGCCAGGTAAGAAAAGAAAGAAAAAATCTAAACCTTCCAAGTCAAAGACGATCACAGTGAATAGTTTTGGCAGTGGACTCAAGATCAGCCAGTTCAAGGGCAACCCGAAGTTTGTCATTGGATTTCGAGCAAGGCTTGGGATGCAAAAACCAAACTGCTTCAATGAGTCAAATATTGCAAACTTATCACACTACTTATCACTTGACTTGGTTTATGTTTGTTCCAATCAAGCTTTTCTTACCTGACAGGCTGGATACAACAAGTGAGGGGGGTGTGAAAACAATTTCACCTATTCGCCCAGTTGCCTGCTTAGCTGGCCAGCTGGATTTGGGAGCATCGGTGACCCGCTTGATGTAGATACCAGCCTGACAATTCTGTCTGGTGTTTGGGTGGTGCAAATGGCTCCAAACTGTTTTATTTGATTTGAGAGTCAGACTCCATAAATGATTTTCACTAAAAAACTGGGCTTTGATTAGTACCTCTGACTCATTAGTAAACTTCAATGAGAACCTCAAGATCATGGAGATGCACAGTTGGGGTCTGCACCTTTGGGTTGAACAACCTCACACCGTCATGTGGGGCGTGAATCTGAATCTTGAAAAGATGGATAAAAGCGATCTCACTATCTTGCAAAGCCCCTTCTATCATGTTTGCACACTATCCTTATATGGCTTGGTCAAAGGAGAGTAGAATTGTGACTTATTTTTCAAAACTCCTTTGGTGTGGTCAATGCAGAATATGCTTGGTCAAAGAATATGCTTGGGCAACTGCCTTCTACCTTGTAGTGGTCTGGCTCATTAACAAGGCAGTAGTTTAGTACTTGGAGCCATGGCTGACTCTGATGTTGAAGTGGTGCCTTTGCCACCGCCTGAGTTCCGGCCACCTGCCACTTACCTGCATTTTTTGATCTTTATATTTCAAGAAAATCATTCATTATGGCTGATATAATCTATGTCCTAATTCTGACAATTTTTTTCCTGAGGCTTTTAGCTTGGATACCATCCTTCGTGGCACACCAACTGCGACCCCTTGTCGTACTACGCCCACACCACCAACACCGATGCCTGCAACCACAAATGCCTCGAGTAGTGCCACTGGCGGAAACTTGATTGCATATAACTTGGGTGAACAAAGCCTTGCAATCTTTTGATAGCATAATACCTTTCTCGTGGTTGCATAGCTTATAGTCAGTGTTATTAGTGTAAGGCCAGTCTTCTTCTCTGACATTGCCTGGAAGATGGTCATCCTCAAATGAAGATTCGTCCAGAGAGTCAGAAAAGGAGAAAAAATCCAGTTCAGCGAAGGCAAAGGGAAAAACTACCAGAAAAAATAAGAAGAAAGATGGAGGAGAAGATGAAGCAAAAGCAGATAAGACAAAAAAGAGAAAGAAACAGGAAGAGGAAGATGATGATGAGGATGCTGCTGATGCTGACCATCAGCACCTAGGTGGTGGAGGTGGTGATGATGATGATGATGAATCTCCTGATTTGGATGGAATCCAGGACCTATTGGATTTACATGATGTTGATCCAAAGAAAAAGCCAGCGTCCCGTGGCAAAGGAAGCTCTACTCAAAAGAAGCCAGCTGCTGCAGCTACAAAGTCAAAGCCATCCAAGAAAAAGGACTGGGCAATACAATGTAGTTACCGTGATTCAAGTTAATACATGCTATATCAATTTCATGTCTTCTCTCCTGCAGGATGGTGGCTTCAATGATGCTTCCATGGATGTCCCCTTTCAGTTTGAAATCGAAGGAACTGATGCTGTGATGTATCTTGGCCCCATTTTTCATTGCGTGGGTTTAGGCACTTTGATTCATGAATGCCACTGCAATTATGCTACAGTTTTTGATAAGTTAAACATTGCACCACAATATACCGCCAAGAAGCAATGAATGCATGATGTCTCTTCAGGGCCAACGAAGAGGGGACCTGCAAGGAGACAGAGTGGCTTGGCTGAACAAAACAATCTTGTGAGTGCAACCTGACACAACTCTGATACACGGCAGGAACTCTCCATAATCCTAAGGATGGACACACCTTCACCTGCCACATTGGATGTCTATTATCCTGACAATCAACTTGGTCTTTCAGAGTACCGACGCTGTTTTGAAGACCCTTGGCAGCCAAATTCACATAGTTATATAATTGCCTTGGCATGCCATGAGCATGCAAAATGAACTTGATGCACACTAGTGTGTGAAAGGAACCTGTCATTATTTGATGATTTTTCTTCTGCGCACTATATACTAATACCCATATCACCCATGTGTCTTACCAAGGGAGGTGAACCATCTGAAGAATTTCGACGGCTGCGACGCTGCCATGCTTGGGAAGATTCTGGCCTGGAAGTGACTGAGGACCAACTGCAGTGTTGCTGGCGCCACCAATGCCTCCAGTGTCATGACTGCCATGTTTTTCATGGAATCACCAACTGTGACTTGACGAGGCGGGCATTGTTCCTTGAACCTGAAGTTCCTTATCCTTTCCTTGAACCTGAAGTTCCTTATCCTTTTGGTATCTTGGCAAAAGATGACGATGAAACTATGGTGGAATACCCTGATGGTTCTGATGCAGTTCCTGTCAGTGCTTTGGGGGAGACTTCTGATGGTACTACAAAGGGTTTGGGGATGGACGTTCCTGATGCTACTACAACTTCATTGGAAGTTCCTGGTGGTACTACGGATTCAGTGGAAGTTCCTGATGATACTACGGCTTCAGTGGAAGTTCCTGATCCTGGTACTTCAGTGGAAGTTTCTGATGATACTACGGCTTCAGTGGAAGTTCCTGATCCTGGTACTATGGCCCCTGTGGAAGTTCCTACTATGGCTTCAGTGGAAGTTCCTGATGCTGATGCTATGGTTCCTCTAGCTCCTCTGGAAGCACCTGAATCTCCTGAGGTTCCTAAGGTGTCTACTTCAGAGCAGCTTGGCGCCAAAGCAAAGTCACGAGCAGCTCCAAAGAAGCCAGCAACTCCAAAGAGTGCCAAAGAAAAGAAGAAAGCCATGAAGAAAGGATCTCCAAAGAAGAAAGCAACGCCAAAGAAGGACGTGCAGAAACAGGAAACTCAAAGGAAGAAAGCTTTGAAGGGGGCTGCAGCAAAGACAAAGGCATCAGCTCCAAAGAGGAAAGCAGTGAAGGGAACTATGGAAAGTGGGAGCAAGAAGGTGAAGGATGATGTGGAAGGTGGGAGCAAGAAGGTGAAGGATGATGTGGAAGGTGGGAGCAAGAAGGTGAAGGATGATGTTGAAAAGAAGCTGCATTCAGCTACTAGGCAGCAAAAACATTGATCTGATTATCATGACTCTTTCTTCATGCAAGTATTTTGTGCATCTAAAGTCACTTTCAAAACATTATGGTTTTTTTTCTGCATATCAATTGACCCAGGTGTATTCCTCCGCTTGGAAGTTAGCCAAAGCACGTGGTGAAAATCCAAAGCTCGCAGCAGCTGACGCTCGCTTGAAGTTTCTCGGCGCAACATGGCACAAATGCACAAATGCAGCTCACTTGAAATTTGTTCATTGAAGATTCTGATGATTGTTGACTGTTTTTTTGTATCCCAAGGTGGGTCTGCGACTATGGGCCTAAGGATCATCCCGCGGTGCTTAAAATTGCCCCATTCCTTGCCTATGTTTGAGTCCTGATGAATTTTGGATTGACAACAAATCCGTCTTTGCTTTGCTTTCCTGTTGTGATACCAGCTGGAAATGCATCAACATGACGCTTCGGGTGTGGACCAAAAATAGTGCAGCGGGGTTGGCAGTGGGGTTGGATACTCGGATATTCATATGAAGCATATTCATGCAATCTGAATCTTGATTTAGCAAATAGTTCAAATCACAAAGGGCCACTTACTAAATGGAAAGGAGCCAGTTGCAGCAGGATCTCGCTATATATAAACATGTATATTGTAAATATATATATGTTATATTATTATTATTATTATTATTATTATTATTATTATATATCCTCTTTGAGATGGATGAATTTCTATTTCAATTGGGATGACATATCTCAAATTGAACAGACATCTTTTGGATGAAATGTTTACCGTCTTTTGAAAAATATCCGAAGCATTTGGACATATTTGGAAGATCCTTAAAAAAGGTATTGATTATATTACCCTCCAGGGAACTAGCATACAGACCTGTGGAAAAAGGAAAATCATCTTCAAAAAGGGATATGTTAGTTCCCTAGAGGGTAGTTGTAGATCTATCTATATTAGCATTCTTTAAACAAAAATTACCCCAACCATAGTAGGGAATTTTTTTCAATAACCGAGGTGCCCCAATTGCCTTAGATGATCACTGAATCACTGACTTTTTTCAAGAAGCGCCGGCAATTGAATCGTAGAAGAGAGATAGCCCCAAATATTTTTCTTCACAAATGTCAGCTTCACCTAGCCAAGACTAAAGTTACAGTTTTGTTTGTTAGTAGGTGTTGGAACCTCCGCAGTTCTCGTTTCCGCCCACCGTGTGTTGTTAAAGAAAGTACTATCATGTTTCACCCGCGGAGGCGGTGAAACGTATTCACAGATGCATGGTAATGTGGTGACTTTTAGATGTTCCTGCTGAATTGATATCATTGTAATATCCATGACATTTGTCTATACTACATGATGACCTTCAAATATCGTGTATATATATACTGTATATATAAACAATGTTCATATCTTATATACGCACATACATGTACATACCCTCCCTAAAACCAATCATAACCTCTGAAAATGGGCCTTCGCAAAAGGGGCTGACATCAGCAATTAGCAACATGCAAACCAGGGAATCTGTTGACGGTAGTCAATAGTGAGTCACTTGATGGTCATGGGATGAATTCCCTGCTTCTTTTTACTAAGCACTGGTGAACTTGGTTGACAACATGAAGGGTGATTCCAGAAACTCCCAATAGTGGGACCCCCTTTGTGGTAAGCTTCCCCATTCCCATATCTTTAGGGATTCTTATGGGAGTGGTATGGGAATAGTATGGGTAAGGGGTCCCATGTCCTTGGGGGTGCCTGAAAATCCCAGTGACAACAGTTTTTCTTCCCTTTTTCCCCATAATTTGGCTTCAAGATCACTAAAAGGTCAGTCATTGTTGGAAGTAAAGATATGGACGCCCTGTGCCATCCACCGTTCTTTTGGGAAAATATTTTTGCTCCGCAATGATGGGCACGTTTCAGATCCATGGCAATTTTTGCAAAAGTCGTGGTGTTTTGTTTTCCTTCTCGTTTTAAAACCGTTTTTTTTGAACTACGCAGAAACTAAGAAAAAAAAGTTGGGCAAAAAACGCATGGGAATTTCCCATCTTTGCTCAAGTTGAATCCAAGTACCAACATATGGGAAAACAGTGGGGAAAAGAAAGACGATTCATCAAACATTTTTTCGCTGAGCTCTCGCAAAAGCGGTTGTCCATTCTTTTTCCAAGTTAAAGTTGTTTTTGTCTTCCACAGATTTGCTATATATATGGATGTTTCCAAAAATAGGGGGAAAAACCCCAAAATAGATGGTGGAAATAATGATAACCCTATTAGAATGGACGATTTGGGGGTACCATTATTTTTGGAAACACCCATATGTTCTTATGGATGTTTCCAAAAATAGTGGTACCCAACAAACCCATGGGTTTTCCTACTAAACATGATCATTTTGGGGTGTTTTGGGGGTACCACCATTTGAGGAAACATCCTTATAATGTCAAAGTTTTGCTGACAATCCAATCCCAAATCCAATTTTAATGTTCAATAAATCCATACCTCGAAGTTCATGGGATTTGACTTTTTTTTTCAGTCAACCATATTTTGGGAGGGATTGTTTTACCAAAATTGGGAACCATGAATTTTTTTATTAAGATTTACAGTTTACATTATTTTCATAGGATTTCAGCATTTTTTCATTGGATTTCCCAATATTTTCCACCATATTTTTGTTAAAAGCTTTCAGGTTTTTTTCCCTTCCCATACATTTTTCGGGGCTTCACGTGGTTTTTCAGACTTCCAAACTTCACCTTGTTGGACCAACTTGCAGGTGGAGTCGCTCTTGCAGAAGTGCCCCTTTCCCCTCTTGGAGCCTGGAAGGGGTCGTGAGTGAAATCCTGGTGGATTCTCCCTTCATTTTCGGCGAACAAAAAAAAAGCCGTGGCTAAATGGTGAAATCCAACTGATGCATACAGCCTTTTTCCTGGATTTTCTTTTACCTGGAAAACCAGTGGCTGTGAATTTCCAGCAACTTTACCCCTAAAACCAGCAATCCAGTTGCCTTAAAAAATGGTACACTAGGTTTTCCAGGTACTGGAAAATTGAAAAACATGAACTGTTTTTTTTATCCCCCCTGTCCAACGACTTTGGACGCTGTTTGCAAAAACACCCCAGGTACGAAGGAATGGAAGCTGAGTTGTATCACCGTGTTGCTTGGTGGAAGTCGTGAACGGTGCACCGTTGCTGGCAAGTTGGTGAACGAAAAATTTCCTAAAAAGTTGTCAACACATACGTCGTTTAAATATGGTAGGGGTATGTTTCTCTTGGTGTTTTTTGGCGGCTAAAACGGCTCTATAGATGTTTGTGCAAACGTTACATTGTTCATCTATGTTCGGGGATAACGATCATTTACAGATGCACAGTTATTCTTTGAGATGATTTTTTTAAAATGTTTTCTGATACTTGCAATATGATTAGGATATGGGATGCGAATCCCTTCCCAGCAACAGTGGCAACTGAAGGTTTCCTTCGGGATTCCCCAACAAAAATTCTCATAATCTTGATTGTGACAAGCTAGCATCCTGGGAGGGGTTGCCTTTCTCACACCCGAAGATCAAGTCAGAGTTGATGGTTTTGTGGGTGTAAGGAGTCAGTCTCTTCACTCTAGTAACTGCTTGAAGATAAGACAGCAATGATTTATTTCCATTTTTGACCAGATTGTTCTATTCAAAAAGAACAATTTTTCCAAGGATTTTAAAATGACTCGAAGATTTTTTTCCAATGGCAACCCTTCAATGGCTCTGAAATGAATGATTTTCATCTCCAAAGAACATAGCCATGGAAAAATCGACCGTTTTAATGGCATTTTGTCAAGGAGAAAAAAACATGGGAATTTTCCTTGCCTTATGTTGGTTTACCGGAGGTTTAAATGGAAAGTAAGACGAATCCCGGTATTGAAAAATTACTTTTTGGATACTAAAGAAATATAGTAACATCCCACATGAGTTTACTAGGTGGTGGCAACTCAAACATTTTTTTATCTTCATCCTGAACCTTGGGGTTTCATGATCCAAATTTGACTTGCACGCATATTTTTCAGATGGGTTGGTGAAAAACCACCAATCTAAGGTTGTTTCAACACACCTTTGGAACACACCCCGAGCAACCTTTACCAATAGGTTGTAAGTCGGGAATCCTTTTTATAGTTGGGGCCAGGGGGTTTGCCGAACGGGTGTGCTGAATTGGGTGTGTTGTTAAAATTCCTGGAGTGGTTTTAACCCACCCAACAACCCGTTGACCATGAGGATTTTACATTTGTTTTCCCAGATTTTTTGCCAGAGCCGAGGTATGTGAAAAATACCAAGAGAAACCACAGGAGATGCCGTGGATTGAGATTTGGATTGATGGAGCATTCCATGCCAGAGAAAACCCCCTGGGAATATGAGGCAAGGTTTCCCTAGAAATAGACATATTATGGTGGATGGTTCAGAAATCTGAAAGCACCACCTGGGATGGTGTATAAAACCCTGTAAATGATGGGATAAACTACCTGATCAACAGTATGAGAGGATTTCCGAATCATCAAAAGGTTGGTTTTCAGGGTCTTTTTGGGTATGTTCGGGGTCTGTTGGAGTTTTATTCGAGTGTGGTAGTATAGGTTGATGATATGCAACAGTGGATAGTAAGGATTAATAGGGTTCCATTCATTAAAAGTAAAGATATTTACCAGAAGGTGCATTAGATGCATTTCCAATCTCAACCTCTAAGATATTTGGATCTAAATCAGAGTTTTTTTTTCTCTGGCAACCCCCGAGGCCTGGACGTTGATTCCAAAAAAATGTCACAGGCTTTACAGGGTGAAAAAAACATGTGCGAAAATATAGGTTGATGATATAATCCTGGAACTTCAAACAACCAATTTTTTAATGGTTGCTTCAATTGGGTGATTCCAAATCATTACATAAAAAACTAGTTGTGTCACCAAACATCCATTAAAAAGTTGTTTAGGGTTTGAGGATATAATATTGGGAAAGTTCACACCTGTTCACTTTCCCAGTTTGAATGTGGTTAGAAGGGTAATTAATTTGTTTGTTGAGATTCCACCTGCTTTATTTCGACGACATTTTCATCTTTGTCACTTAACAAACCCACCACCAGGACGTCGATGGCGAAGCTGATGGCGTCCGGGGACTTAAATATGACCGACCTGGGCGATGGGAAGCACTTGACACCAAGAAATCTGAGAACCCAAATTGGTGACTTTACAACCCAGACAT
>OMLO01000660.1_pt1 | contig 23694 bp, 9 predicted proteins | sample 1674811 | NCBI WGS metagenome assembly OMLO01 (sample SAMN06265003, study PRJEB25207) | coral metagenome | isolation source: Coral host | place: Mexico:La Bocana,Puerto Morelos, Mexico | collected 2008-11-13
GGAAATCGTGTTTACAGCATTCTCCGCGAGATACTTCTTGAAATAATTAGCCTGGATAAAGCGTGAAAAAAAAAAATACTAAAAAAAAAACAAAAAAAATGCCCCCCCCCCCAAAAGTGGGGGGGGGGGGGGCTAAATGTTAAAGGCGTTCTTATCTTAACATCTTGACATCATCTTTTACTGCGTTGTACTAAGAATGTCCCATAGCATACGGAGCCTGGAGAGAGGAAACTTTGACGTCTTAATCTTCTCACCTGTTCCTTTCAGGGCCATCTGCACACCGAGAAAATTAAAGAAGCCAATGCGAGAGCGGCCGCTTTAATACTGGATCAACAGTAAGTCTATCCAATGTTCTTTTAAAAGGGGTTGCCTTACGACAACGGAAAAACCAGTTACTTTTCACCACTGAAATGAAAGCCGCTATATTATTTGTGAGCTCTGGAAATCATTTTAACCGTTTTACTGTGCTTAACCTCAGTTGCACTGAAGCGTTTTATTTCCCACTTACTCTGAAGTTTACATTTTTCTTGTTTTCAGGAATGAGTTGACAGACGACAACACAATTGATCTGCACGGTTTGCACGTTACAGAGGCGATTGAAGCTCTTGAACGCATGCTGGCTGAAAGAACTGGTACGTTTACATCACTAGTTTACACCATACGCTCCGACGAAGGGCTAATGCTCGAAACGTCAGCTTTTGAATCTCTTTACGGCGGCCAATTATCATTAACCCAGTTGATAAAACCAATTTATCAATTCTAACAGCGCTCATACTTTATTTGTACCTGTTGGAGACCAACCTCGTTCCCAGGGTCCTCCCTGTAGGTCAGAGACCAATTTTAGTATGACCAACACACGCGCGTTGTAGTAAAGGGATCGCAAAGACTGCTGGTCCGTGATAAATATTGCTATGCACCTTTATGGAATCTCTAGGCGTTCCCAAGCACAGACAAAATAATGTAAAGTTTAATATTTGCACGATATTCGCCATAGCTACCATGAGTGTCATAAGTTTTTGCGGGTTCTGAGCTAAAACTACCAGAAAGTTTTGCGTGGGTGTCGTCAAAGTGAAAACAGTATTTCAAAGTTTTTTGTCTTTCCCAGATCTTCGCGGAGGTCAGTCAAGGAAAGTCTGCAAGTCCATCTCCGTAGTAACGGGAAGAGGAAATCACAGTCGTGGAGGAAAGGCACGGATAAAACCTGCAATACTAGAATATCTCAAGCAGCACAATTATAGGTGAGGTGATTCTCTGCCGCACTCTTAAAAGTTGTTGTAAATGAAAAACCGTTGCAGATAACAAATAGTTGTTGCGTTTCTTGGGTAAGCAAACAAGCGATAAGCAAAACACTTCTTTATTGTTTATTTGTACAATAATTCAAGAAGCGTTTTACTGGAAAGTAGATTAGTATGCAGTAGGCAGTAATAGGCCATTTGCGTATTCTCGGAAGTGGACTGGAACTAGCTTGCAATGGAGGCTCATGCAGGGAATATCACTAAAAAGAAATTAACGTTATTTGCATATGAAAAGAATCCCTCATTAGCCTCAGTTGCAAGCTAGTTCCAGTTCTATGCCGAGAATATGGTCTTTTCATGCACTACGAAATTGAAGCCTCACAACAGCAACAACAACAATAATCTTAATTATAATTAATTGAAATACAGTCTTCATTTCAATGAAAAGATCCTTGTTGCGAGTTCGGCGCGTCGGTATTTCGTTCCTCACATATGCTAACTTTTTTTTCCCATTTTCCTCTTTTATAGGTTCGTGGAACCTCATCCTGGTCTGGTTAAAGTTTTCCTGTAGCTTACAGGTGTCATGAAGCTTTCACCTTAACAGTCAGCGAAAAAGGGCCGTTTTCGCAAACATTCGCTGAAGCACTCGTAAATTTTCCGATTCAGTTCATTATCCAATCATAGAATAGAGAAAGAACTCGCGTCATCGTAGCAAGATCGGTGGCTAAGCAACATCAGGACCAAAACTGCAGGCAGTGTGGTGACTAGAGTTTTCCATCAACTGATAAATGACTCTCTTGACAGTTAGCAAAAAAGATAACTACACTTGCATTACACTGTTGTACTCAGGCAGCAAGCGGAACTATTGTTGTAAACCTTTTTATATTTTGTAAATTTCACCGGCTGGCCGGCGAATAACTAGGAAATGAATTATCCCAGGTTTTGTCTTAGCTGGAATGACTAATTTAAAATAGGATTTTGTTATTTTAACAGATTTTATGGCAACAAGCCGCAGTAGCATTGCTAGTTTATACTCTTTAGTTTTTAGTACTATACATTTAAAATGTTTGACACTGAATCTACCTAAACGTTAAAAGGACGTTTATAGCTACTTTTACAAAGACTTCTCGACCAAACAACTTCGGTGTTCATTGGTTTCAAAAGCCAACTGAAATTACTTTTGTGCGGTGTTTTTCAGCGACTCTGAACTCTAGATAGCAGCAATTTGATTTTATTTCTCACTGAAATTACAGGCTATCAAAGGTTTGCAGTACTGCGCGTACTAAGCCAGCGAAATGTAGCGAGAAAACTCTGCGCGAGTGACCTGTAAATACTCGGATATAATTGTCGATACGTTTTTTGCCCGCATTTCTGTCTTTCTCTCAGAAAATACCCGGAGCACGTGGTTTTGTGAGGTTGTCGTTAAAAGAAGAGACGCAATGGAGGTCAGTGCCGCTTTGAACAGACACCTTCGACATTCGCTTCGCATTTCGCAGTGAACTGTGCAAAACCTGATCTGCAAGCTTGCTCGTAAAGATGATTTTACTCTTTAATTAGCAAATGTTTTAGCGCAAATAATTTAATTGAAAAGCAATATTTAGGATGTTTCATAGCAACAAATTATTCTATACACTTTGTTGTGTGGATTAATGTGTTGTAGCATATTGATACACGGATGTTAAATGATTGGAAACCATTTTAACGGCTGTAATTTTTATTACACTAAGTTCCCTCACATGAAAGAATTTTGTCTTTTTTCCTTGTACCAAGGCCCCGTTCACACTTCACGGAGTTAATTGAAAACAGAGGTTTCACTCTGAAAACGTATCAAATGTTTTCCATCCACACCAAGTCGGAGGTATTTGGAAACGCAACAAACACCGGTCTCTGGATTTGTGTTTGAGGAAAACTTGGGCAGGGTAATCACTGACATGAATATTGTCAGGTCAGCGTTCTCAAAAAGGTCCGCTTTCAAAATATTTTCCTCCCACGTGAAAACGAAAGTCGTTGTGTTTAAATGCATCTGGTTCCATATCACGCTAGAGGCGTGATATGGATGGGACCTTAATGTAGATATTTTTCCTGCAATTTATCTTCTGAGTCCCGTATTCTCTAGAAAAGCACAAAACACTGAAAAAATCTATGTAGGAGAGTATGTGGAAAAAACACGTGGGTTGACGTTTAACGACTTCCCGGACACTGTGGTTTCTGATAACACAACGGGTTTGTAATTATCGTATAAATTGCTGTGCTTTCAGGTAGTTCCAATTTGTTTTTTAATGAAAATCTATTGTCAGTCGAAGTTTTATTGCGTGTGAGTTCCTACATCGCTATTATAGTTGCCCGTGTGAGGTCATTTTGATCAAAATCAAGGGAAATGATTGCTAACGATGGTGAAACACGTATTTAGCAAGTGCCTTACCGACTCCGGAATGAAAACAATGCTAAATAAAACTAAGTTTGAAAGATATAAACTCGATTTGAAGTGATGTTATCTCATGGCGAAGGGAAGTGTGATCAGATAGGGGCTTCTTAGATACCCCACTATGCTAACATTTAAAATAGACTTTAGATTAGAGAAAGAGACAGGCGTGTTTGATGTGCTATAAAAAGCTCATTTAGTTATCACTCTGCGGACGTCGTATAACGATGACGTTGGTTCCCCGATGAGAGCTCGATCACAAACCAGCAGATAGTGGAAATACAAGACCATAACAACGTGGGAGTAGTGTTTTGGACTTTTACACCTTTTCTAGCTTTTATATACTGACCGCCTGTGAAGGCTTTTTAATTACGAGCAGTAGAAAAAATTATTATTGTTACTTTTATTCGATCTTGGTATTATTTGACTGTGATTTAATACAGAACTAAATTGTTCTCGCTGTTCCCTCGACGTCATTTCTTCCGCTCTTCTTGCAGTGATATAATTTGATACTCGTATATATTTTTAGCTACATATATTTTATGTATATAAACTTTGTGTCATGTCAGATTGATAACAGTAAATTACTTCGATAGCCTCGAAATTTTGGGAACCGTATTTCATGCGCAACAACCGGTAAACGGCGAATTTTTAAATTATTTTTTTTCTCTACTGACTGTCCAGTTTTCTTCGCGTTCATTTAGCCAAGTCTATAAAATGGAGGATTGTCGTTCTGTTTTTGCCTGCAGCGTTGTCAGTGTCGTAGTCTTGACGTCAAAGACATAGTTTTTTTTTTACTTTTTTTTATCTCGTAACAGCAACTTGCTACTTAAAATGACCAATATTATATGATCTTTGCCTCCAGGCATGGTCCATATCACGTTCACTTTTTCAATCTCTTGAAATGCAGTGAAACAAATATCTGGGTAAACAGAAGCACTCATTTGTAGAAACATGCGCACGCTAAATGCAAAGTTTAATCCGTCGGGTTGTTTCCATTTCTACAGACTTATAAAGATGATTAAAGACGAAACTTAACTTAACAGAATGCTGTAAAACCTTTCTAGTTACACCCGTTAGTGGCTGTAAAAAGGTTCGTAAGTAGGAGCGTAGACAAAGTTAGAACGATTCTTTAGTAAACTTGACATGAAAACTAAAAAATGCCATGCTAGCTTTCCAGCAAAGTTAGTCTCTTCAGTAAGACTAAATGAACACTTTCTTGTCACATTAATCACTGGTTTAGAGTGCAAGAACTTGAGTTCGACACGCGTCACACAGAACCTAGAGCGACCGGATGCCTTGCTCTTCTGTTCCGTTAGAAAACTTTACGAAGTTTTTAACTCAGTTCGCGTCAAAGGATCATAACTAGAAGTTCAGTTGTTCGCGTTTATAGCGTGCTAGTGATAAGGGGACACAACAGGTATGTCATTTCATGCCTCAAGAGGTTAAAACAATGGTGGGTTCATTAAGGCTTTGTGCAAGGTATGAACAAACTAATTCACTACTTCAATTAGCCCCTGAGTGCACTCCACCCTTTGATTAAATAAATCTCTTTTAGCAAAGCACCCGAGTTGTAAACGAAGTCTTTTACAAACGTCTCATTGTTGGCTTTTTCACACATCACGCACTTGCATAATTAAGTTACATTTACGAGTTGCTTATATTGCTGGAGTTTTACCGATATGTTTTAAGTTCACAGACACGTGTAAAGCTCTTAGTTCTTCCGTGTATTTAGCCATCATTTTTGCAGCTTGTATTCGCTTTCAAATAGGTGTTCTTGTGTGACAGCTGATAATATCGAGTTGAATTTCCTAAAGGAAAGTCTTTTTATTCCCATGCAGTCGTGCATTCAGCTTTCCCTCTCTGTAGAGTTCTGTGACACTCAGAACGTGCCATTCACTGAATTGAGTTCTCCGCCCCCTGATAACTGCATTGTTCCCATGTACTTGTCAGCTTTCTCTTCTTCGCGATTTTTCTCGTGATTATCTATTAGAATTTCCTGTTGGAGCCATTATCAAGACGTTGCCCGCCCTTTCATTGATTTTTGATTACGACTTGTTCTACAAGGGAAATCGTTAAGAAGCTGAAAGCGTTTTCGTAGGTGTCAATTGCATGATTCATGGTGTGCAGTGGTGTGAAAAGAGTGCTGTAATAAATAAAGAACCACTCCGCAACACGCCACAAAGGACAAGCCAATCTCATTGACACAACACAAAGGAACGGAACTTTTTGTTTTCTAAACGGAAACAGCGCCTGCTGTGGTTTTCACTTGATTTTTTGTCTTATCTCTCTCGTACAGAGATATAAGTGCTTCTAGCTGTATTCATCCTGAGTGTTGCAAGACGCTGAAGCAAGCTCGGCCGTGTAAAGACATTTCTGTCAAAAAAAAGAGAAACATCGTGATAGAAACTCAATTCGCACGTCGAACTGTCAAGTGACTTTCGAAAACTGTGCACTTTTAAGTGGCTGTAAATGTGATTTACATGTTCTCGCCAAGCAAAGTTGACACGTATTCTGTCATCAGCCCGGTCGAGCTTTACCGCGATACAATAACTGCTGAAAATTTCTCCTCGCGCGTGTAAATCAATTTTCTTTCCTCAATCTCAGGTGAGTTCACTCAAGCGATCATTTGTATCTCTGGCAATAGCTTCAATTTTTTTACGCCCTTCTCTTGAGACTCTACTCAGTTTGTCGAGTCTAATATCATTAATTTTTTAATTCACCCGACTGCTAGTGAGAAAGTTACATTCCTTTGATATTGGCACTCTATTGAGGTGCGCATAAAACGGGACATAATTCTTTGAACATATTTTATTTGCTTTGCTTTGCCTCAGAACATGACCTTTTCTAGTGCAATGCGAGGTGGAATTATCGTGGCCGTTCTTGTCCTCCTGAACGCGTCTCTGCACCTGGCAGATCGCCGGCCGAAACCAAAAGCAAGCGTGGACCAAGTTACACCAAAGAGGCCTGCATCGAAAAAGCCAAGGCCGACGAGTTCACCCATGAACCATGTCGCACAGTGTGATGGAGAGAGTCCTCCAATTCTACCCCCAAGTTTCACATACCCCGGCTCCTTGTGGTCTGTAAGGGCCTTGATGTTTTTGCAGATCCTACCTGATGGCACTGTGAACGGAACCTTGGAATCCTCGAATCATTATGGTAAGCGTTCCTTAATAACTTTCTTTCGCAAGTCTAGCAAGCTGACGTGAACTCTGCCCACTGATTTTTTTCTACGGTTCAACAGGCTTTTGGTGGAATAATCTTGTCGTGCAGTTTGCTGCACGCAAAACGCAAATCGCTCGCGCGAGGAGGCCTTGACAATTGGAAAATTAAAACTTTAAAAAAAATGAATAAACGTCTGCGTTTTCTGAAACGGATTTTCGAGTTTTTCTGTCATTTTAGGCATACTAACACGCCTTTAGGCTTAGATAAATCAGTTAAACACGGTTATTAGAAAATGTTTTGTACATTTTGGCTCAAGTTGTGTTGCGCTGCAAGACAGTGTTTTAGTATGTTTACATGTTTATCATAGTCCCAGGATTCATTGGTTCACCTTTGAAATAAAGCTTCGTTGGGGAGCCGATCTCTTACGTAGATCTCTCTGCATGGTGCCCAGCGTGTAGCCATCTCACCCAGAGCGCAGGAAAAGAAACATAGCTTGAAAGGTTCCATAGCTGTCGCCCTTAGGCATGCTAATTACACATTTGCTCGCTCTTCATTTTGTTGAAGTCAATTTATTTTCCGGCTCCGTCGAGTGTCAAAACCGTTAGCTTTTGAAAGAACAGCATTTGTGATTTACTTTACGTTTTAACCTGATAAATAGCAAAACCTTATGTAGGAGATGATCAGAGAATTGAAAACCATGAAAACAAACTGAGATATTTGTAAGCCTTCCGTCCGGCTAGTTAATCTACAATATCAAAACTCTCTGCTGGCTTTGTTAGTTTCGTTTGTTAATGTCGCTTTACAAGTAAACAATTCTAATGTGTTTAGATGTTTTTAGCGTTGTGACGCAAGCCAAGCACTCGGAGAAGTATGGGTCCCAGCCATGCTGTTCCGGATGCCCACCAGCAGACTCCTATGGCAGACTCAGATTTAAGATGACATTAATTGGAAACTGTAGAATCTCTTTTTCTGCCATAGTCAATCAGAATTATAACATTTACACATTAACACGTCGTTAATGGCTTTCCGGTTCACTATATAGGTTTCTCTGTGACGCTTTTACGGCTTGACTACAGTCGGCACAGTACAGTTACGAAGCCGATTAAATCCTTAAGTTGAAAGAATCACCGCCTGAACGAATATCCAAGTCAAATTTAAGAGACATAATGGTCGACCTGTTTGAGTGTTACATCCACAGATTTCGTAACCGCCAGCAGTGAAAATGTTTTTTTTTTTCCTAGCTTTGCTAAAGAAAGGCGCCCCCTTAACAATATTTCTTTCCACTCAGGGATTCTGGAGGTCTTTGTCTACCGTAAAATGGTTGCTAAATTGCACCGAAGCAGTAAGGCATCATTCGTTTGCCAAACATCGATACTAATCTATCGATTACTTTCCTTGAAACATCTGAAGAGAAAGTAAAGGGACCCTTCTTAAAGTTGTTAATACGATACGGGGTTTCGGTCTCCAAATTTTCACAAAACAGAAGTGAAGAAAAGGATCAAGATATACGCCCTGGAAAAACCACTTAGCGCATTGTGACAAAGCTGGACAGAGGAAGATTATTTCTGTATTGAAGCACTTGTATGTTTGAGATGTTCAGTAGATATTTATTACAATGTATTGAGTTTATTCCGAAGTTCAAGTTGAGGTGCGTGTATGTAAGTTATATTTTAACTGATTTCGGAGCATTTAATCACCGTAGTACTGAGCGCGACTACTCTGTTATCATACCGGCTGCTTGAAACAGTCGCTCCCCCACTGGCTACAGAAACGACATCAATCAGTGAAATTAGGAGGTACCACCGTATTTCTTTGGCGTGGCTTTCTGCTCGGCCGGCGTTGATTAATATTGTTCTGAGAAGCCGACTAACGTCAGTGTTATATCGAAGCTTTTGTTTTGCCCGCAGGCGCTCGAGAATATTAAGCGTAAAGATTCCATACCTAGGAGGACAAAGCCACAGGCTTCGTCTGTTACGCACTTTTCATTTTTTTCTTTCTCGTTTTGTTTTTGATTGCGCGCGTGAATTTGGCACGCGATAAACGACCAATCAGAAAGGGATTCAAATCATCCGAATGGACTAGAATGTTTTGGCCAAGTTTTTAAATAGTTTGAAAATGCGTACTGTCTGATTCGTTATCGCTTACTGTTCACGTTGCGTCCAACGGATACTTTTAAAAGCGCATTGCACTCTTTGTTTTTTTTTATAAGAAAACATCTTGTAAAAATCTCGAGGCCAACATGAAAAATAGACTCAAAATGATGTTAAGAATATTTGTAGAATAACCCGAGGCTGAGATTGTGAAAATATATTAATTTTTCGTGTTGTGTGTTAAAACTTGTAGATACAATACAATTTTTAAGTAAGCCGTTTGAAATTCTTACTTTTTGGAATGGCAAAACCTGCCGAAAAGCCTGACAACAGCACTAGCCGTGTGTTCGATGCTGAAAATCTATGTTTGTCATATCAGGCTACTGATACCCAGAGACCAAATACATTCGAAAAGTGTAACAGATATGATATACGCTATAACTTTAGGAAATTCACAAGATTGTTTTCAGCCTACAATCGATAGAAAAATAAGAATATTCAGAAAAAAAAAAAACAACATACTTATATAAAAGAGTGTAGTTTGGACAGGTGAAGAGAAAGAAAAGGAGTGACAGTCGTGACTTAGAGCGTTTTGACAATGCTTGACCAGATGGAGGCTATCTTTGTATTGAAGCACTTGTATGTTCGAGAGGTTCTAGAGATATTTGTTAAAATGCATTGGAAAACGCTCGTGTGAGCAAAAAAAAATTGTTTCCTTTTGGTTTCAACGAAAACGAAAAATTTTAACAGCGAAAAAGTATCATGGCGGTGGCCTTAGGGTGGGCGACGAAAACAGAGATGTTTTCCAGGTTATCTTTGTATTGAAGCGCGTGTATGTTTGAGAGGTTCTGGAGATACTTGTTAAAATGTATTAGAAAACACTAGTGTGAGCAAAAAAAGTTTTCTTCGTTTGATTGACACGAAAACGACAACTTTTACAAAAGCGCATTAGTGTAGCCTGGCTTTGGTGTGGACGGCGAAAACAGACGTGTTTCCTCACAGCAGATCACTGAGTGTTTTCGTGTACAGGAAAGTCGGTACCGCAAACTCGGTACCGGAAACTCGGTACCGGAAACTCGGAACCGGAAACGGTAGTATCAAAGGGGTCTACAAGTGGCTGTCACTATCGAGGAGAGACATACATGTATTTTTCCTATCTAATATTCCAGACACCACTTCGGAACCCCGGGAGGAATCATAAAAGGACGAGGGTGCTTGTTGGGAATGTTTATGGACGTGGCTTGAAATGTTCTTCACCTCTGACAGGTCCAATTCTAAAGCAACAAATTAACTCCTTTTATATCTTTTCGGCTTAATGCCATACAGCAAATGCTCCCGCTTTCGATCTTTTGAGGCTGAACGGCCCCAAGAAGTACAAACCCTCTAAAAGGTGCAACAAGCACTTCCCTTTTTACATAAAGGACTCCCCCCCACCAATCGGACTCGGAACACTAAAAGCCATCGACCTACCCTTAAGCCTCTACCATTCCCGTCTAATGTTATCAATTGACTTCATTTTAATTTTCATTCTAACTTGCTATTTTCTGTTTCGCGTTACAGCAAAGCTCAACATCGAGATTGTCAGTGAAAATGGATGTATGGTTCGAATAAAAGGAGAAGCTACTCAGCTTTATCTTGTTATGGGAGTGAATGGCACTCTTTCCGCCCAGGTGTGTGTAGCATCCTTGTTTTTTTTTACACGATGAGCATCTACTTTTTTCTCGACACGTGTGTAAGCATGCATGCTTGCAGAATTCATGATTTGAAAATTACCCATGCACCCTACCCCCTCAAAAGACACATGTTCCACCCCTTACAAGATCAAGACATTGTACAGCTGGCAGGTTGTGCGAGCGACGAAAATCACTAGCTAGGCGCCAGTGTTTTGATGCAACAACAAAGTTTACAACTGACACTGAAAGAAATGAGAAACTATTTTGATCTTGGGAACTGACTGTATGTTAAGCTTCTCCTCAAAGACTTGTATAAACCCTGAAAATATTAAGCGGAAAACAGATCAAATTATTAGAGCTTCTAAATCATCTCTTCCTTTCAAAAGTATCATTTAAATACAATGACTTTTATATATATGTTATGCCCGAAAACGACTTCAAATCTTCTAAAATACTGGTGTATTGATTTCGTCAGTGATCGGGGACTTCAGGAAAAAGTTAATATTTGTAAAGCTTTTAAGCCACTTCACATTTCATGTGATTACTTTAATTAAGGGGGGCTGTGGAGTGTCAACGGCTACAAAAATGGTTAATTTTGTTTTTGTTTTTTTTCTATAGCCCCAGCCTGACAAGACCAGGTCTATTTTCACCGTTCAACTACAGAGGATTTTTTTCACTTTCAAAAACGGCGAATATTTCATCGCGTTAAAGCAAGGAGGTAGCATAAAGAAGATCAGGCAAGACGAAAATGGTCGCAGCCACAGGAGGAGCACACGGTTCGTTCTGATGCCACGATCGGTGCGGAAGCGAAGATTTCATTCTGACTTTGGATTGAAACAAACGTCGTCGAACAACTTGAGATGGAAACTCTTTGGTGACTTACACCGACGCCGACATGACAAATAAGTAACAACGAAATTAATTCGTAAAACATCGTAACTTGAAAGCTTGCCCCCCGGGTGGGGGGGGGGGGGAGAACTTCCCATATGAAAAGGTCAGGAAAGCTCTTCGTCTCATTAAGGGTGCTCACTGATGACGAAAGCCGTTACTTTTAGCTGTCGAAGTATCTTTAAAGGTTCACTTGAGAAAAAATAATGAAAGAAGCTTTTATTTTTGTTTTTAGGCCCGATTTCTGCCGGTCTCTTGAGTCCGTTGGACTAGCATAGGCTCCATTCCTGATCAGCGGCTCGTAATCTATCCTCTTTTGTTTTTTTTAATGAAAACTGGTATTTTTAAGGGGTCAAATAAAGCTTGAGCCACGCCCAGATTAGTCTGATTTATCCATGACCTTTTCATCTGAAAGTCTCCCCATAGGGTTGACCTTTGCGGTTTCACTTAACAGGTTTTTTTTCTTTTTATTTCGAGAACGCAAAACGGCTTGCAGATTATTTTATATTACTGCAAACTACTGTGAGTCAAGTTAAAGTGCCTAGCAGGTGATACTTAAAATAAATATATATGGAGAAATTATTTAAGCACAATCGGAACCTCAGAAGTGAAAAGCTTTCGCATCATAAAGCTCATTTCCAGTTTTCATATGGTTCTTATCTGCAAGTAGAATATTGGCCGTATTTACCTAGAAAGAACAATAATAATACGTGTCAAACGTATGATAAGAAGCATAAAACCCGTGTATTGACAAAATATAAAAAAAAACTAGGAAGAGAGATTGTTGCTAACTTGATTACAAATTCACCGTTCAGATAAGTTCGCCTGTGTTATAAGTCTCGTATTTACCTAGATATCATGTATATATATATAAATATATCTGTTTATTCGCCATCCAGATCTATAAATTTGGTGAAGTTTGTCTGACTTTTAACGCGTCTCATTTTCCTTGTTTTCCAGTCTGCATACAGGTTAAGTGGCCTATCACACCAGCGCTTATTTCCAGTTTCTGTTGCATGTAGCGACTGGGAGTATTTCTACTTCCAGGAGCCCATTACCAGGAGCGTGCAACTCCCATACTAACCCTATGTCGCGGTCCTTTTACAGACCGGTCTATTTTTAGATTTCTTTTTCCACGAAATAGATGAGTTTTGTTCTATATCAACGCGTGTAGGTGAAGAAAAAAATGTTGGTTTTTCTTTTTAATCTTCTGTTAAATGATTGTTTGGTCACTGAAGTCCCTGTGGGGGTCTGAATTCGCAGTAAATTTAAACTAAAAATAGATCGGTCTGTGAAAATGCCGTGACAGGAATAGGGTAGTTGCACGCTCCTAGTGATGGTGAGATAGCGCCAGTGGCCCAAAAATCGAAGAAATGCAACAATGCACAAATAACACAATGAGACTATTAGAACTCAGGTAAGCAAGCAACCAGTTCCAAGTGCGGGAAAACAAACAGTTGTAACGAGCGCGGGAAAGCGTGTGCCGGAATCCACCAATATTTTTGTCTTGCTTCTGAACGGTCGAAGAAGACAATGTGTGATTGAACTGCCCGTGTTTCCCGCTTTAGTTGTTTTACTTGTTTATTTCTCTCGTCAAAATCAAGAAATGTAACATGTAACTTTTTCGACATTCATAAAATTAAACCACTGTCTGCACCTGTCAATCGTGCATGTCAGTCTCATTTTACCAGCTGTGTCAGTTCTATTGTGGAAATCTGACAGGCACTTTGATGGTTTCCTTTTTGCCGATAGTCAACAGTCGCGGGCTCTGCTCTTGTAACTGGAAACTATTCTTGAATTTAGGCTGAAAAAATACACCAACTTATGCATAAAGAACGGTTCAGTAAGGGAGAATAAATTTTTCTTGTCACATAACTTCATCAAATAATCAGTTATTTTGCCTTCCTGCAGGTAAAGCAACAAAGTTTGCTTTATTTAATTAAAAATCTACAGTTTATTCCAATGTAGTTTATTCTAATGCTCTATTTATGGTAAAACTATAAAAACTAACAGTTAAATTATTAAAAAGATAAGGTTGTAAATAAACTATTGTGATGGATTACTCTCTTAAAGCCTGATAGAAATTTTAAGCTGCAAAGATAGCAAGAATCTTCTGTGTTGCAAACGAAAACAATTTGAAAGGAACTGGAGATACAAAAATTTGATGGTTAAGGCGGGGGTACAACCGAAGGCCGTATTTTGGCTGAGTATTGTAGTTTTCAAAGTAGAAATTTTTCAAGGTAGAAACATCAATTCGGAAAAAAAATTCCAAATTCCAGATGGGATTTGAACCCACGACCCTCCGTGATCTTGTCGGATGCTCTAACCACTGAGGTACTGGAGACTCAATGATGAGCAAGGGTGAAATGTGGGGCTATGACTGGAACCGCATCACGCGGTCACACAGCCAATTGATGTCTCACTAACTGAACCGCGCAGTCACATTAAGGCATTAGGCATCTTTGATATGCCTTAATGTAACTGCGCGATGCAATATAATACTCACTATTATGGTTTTAACGCAAATATTTCGTTCACGTTTCAAGCAATCAAAAATCTCTATGCTCGTGTTACATATCTTCGTTTCGGGCGTTTGTGCAATTTTTTTTTTGTGAGTTTTGGGTATATTTGGGGATAACCTCTTGTTCAAAATTCTTACCCATTCCTCCGCGCTACCCCGACCTATTCATTTGGGACTGGACAAGAGCCCGGTTTCGTCGATGGAAAATTTCAGTCTCCAGGCCTGGCGACTAAGATCACAATTTTCGTCTGGAAGTTGTTTTGCAACTGATCGCTTCCTGATGGCAAGACAACTTTCGGAGTTCTCTCTGCTGCTCAGCTATTCTTTGATTGGCTAATAAAAATCGCAACTTAGTTCTCTGTAACAACCAAGTCCTCGACCACATTTTATCACTTCACTATCCGCAAGCCACCGTCGCTTTTCAATTGATCTGCAGGTTATATCGTACATTACGTGGTCATTTTGATGGGATGATTTATTTCAATGATCGAAACGCACGCAATATACCTTACTGACAAACTATTCCTTTAAAATCAGAATTAATTACCTTTTGTTTTGTTTTTTTTCTTTTCGATAACAAAAGTGGTATATGCTGTACGTCTCCTAGACAACTCAGGATTTTAGGTTGATTGACAGGAGAACATTAGTGCAACATATATTAGAAGAAGCGACCGTTAATTTGCAATTCAGATTAAGCTTTTCCATTCGTAAAAACACATGTTTGTTTTTAACGTTGCGTGAATTTCCAGGCGATTTTTTCGGCGTATGGTTTGATAAATAATTTCCAGCCGGAGTTCACATTTAGTCTTGATAGATGCAGCAATACCCAAATTGCTTTGGCAATTTTCTACAAGACGAAAAAGGAAAAAGGGATATTAGTTACAGAAAAACGCAGCGCCGCGGCTTTTTAATATGAAGAAATGCAAATATGTTGTAGCATGTGTACACATTGGCAAAAATTTAAAGCGCACGTCAAATTTAAGAGCCTAACTACTATTAGGAAGCTTTACAAGATCAACTTGTTGTTGAGAAGTGCTTTTTGTGAAACACAACGAAGAATATTTTCTCAAAACAAACATCCATTGCTCTCCTTGACAGCGAAGATAACAATCTCGAATCACCAGGTAAGAAATGCTTTTCAGTATTTTGGTAATACAAAGAGCAAGAAATTAGAGATTACGAGTTTGACGAGAAGTAATTAGAACTAGCTATCGGCTTGTGTGCAACTTAGAAACCGCGAAATTTGGGATTTTGTTCGATTTCTAGTATACTTATGTTTTATTTTTGTCTTCAACAGGATCCAGTCACTATACGTGGAAATGAAACTTTCATAATTTCGTCAGCACTTGCATCGTGATCAATTGTGGACATCATCCATTAATTCAGACAGATAAAATGATTTCTAGCTAGACGCAGTACTTTTCAAACTGCATTATATCCAACTTTACTTTGAAAGGACTCGAACCGGCATTACAAGAAACAGTTTCCTATCGGTTCTTCAAAAATCACAGAGTTGTGGGAGAGCTAAGGATTTCAGTAAACTATATTTTATTCGATTCCATTGAACGTTGTCGCTATGCGGGATCAAAATAGGACTTTCTCCCGAAGTTCATCGTCTGCTTCACAGAGCGGGACTGGGCCTCGCGCGCCCTCAGTGGAGGCGATAAAGATCATGGGAAGTCTGGAAGAGGAAGAAACTAAGCGAGTCAAATCGGACAGCGGTAAAGCATGGTTACAAGGCCCCCACTCCCTGTCACGGCGAAGCTGTCGCTTTGAACTACCAATGGACATGCTTGATCTTGAACTACTCTCTCCGTTACAATATGTTTCGCAGTTCTGCCGCGTCCACGGACGACGGAGAACACTATTTCGGCATTATTTCACTAAAAATGACCGTGATAGAGACGGATCTATAAACAAAAGAGAGTTGCAAAACGCACTTCGAGACTTGTACGCTCAATCCATCAACACTGAGCAGGTCAATGCCATTCTCGATCTTCTTGATGTCGACAAATCCGTGCGAACATTTGATTTGGATGTGTTTACGGCTGTAGCGGCCTTTTCCGAGCGCTATCTATACCACTATTACAGTCTAGCCGTACAGGATCAAAGTGAGAGAAGAATGGTGCTGGAAGAAACCGACTTCTGTGCCTTGCGCTGGAAACTAGAGGGATGCAAAATCAGCGAAAAGCTGAAAAACCTTCTGGACGTTTTGTAGTTGAAAAAAGAAGTTTTTCTTATAAAATTAAACTCAGGCTTTTTCAGTGTTATCCTGCGACCAGCCGTTCTTTTATTTCGACGAACGCCTGATCGCAGGTTAGCTTTTGGTTACAAATGCAAAAGCTGACGGTCAGTAGCACGCGTGCTATGTGAGATTTCTGACAGTATTTAACTGTGCTTGTTTCTCAGGCTTTAGTAGTCATCACACATCCCACAATCGGAAGAACACTCTGGAAATAGCTTTCTTGTTGTTTATGTGTACATGGTATAGAAATTCTCTAATACAATTATTCAAGAAATAAAGAAAACTTTTTGTTTCCTTCTGTTGTAAAATGATCAAAGAAGTAAAGCAATATTTTTAGAACCTTAACGGCATAGAATCCTATTTAACATATACATTTACATTTTACATATGCTAGATTCATATTAATAAAAATTTTTCCATAAGTCCACACGAAAAGTATCGAAAGAGCAAGTTCCTATTGAGTTGTAACTAATGGACATTTTTGACGATGTCACGCATTTCCGATGTTATGATTCAAACAAAAAAAAGCTCACCAGGAGGCTCCTGGGTTCTCGATTTATCGTGCAATGCAACCCTCCCCTCCCCCCGCGGCACACATTTCTCTATCACCTGCATTGGCTTACAAATATTTTTGGAAAAAAATCAGTTTCCATCTAGTCTTGTGAATAAAACTGTCAAAGAATACCTCCAGTTCGATTTACCTTTAATTGGCCCTTTCTCGACCACCGCTCAACACAGATTCAAGCGCTTAACCCAACGCTATTATATCGAAGTTATTGTTCTTAGGGAGAGATTGAAAATGAAAGTTTGACCCCAAAACCCCCGTCATGAGTCAACGTCTAAAAATAGCAGCTTTGGTCATCTTTTACGAAACTGAAAATAGCGCCAAAAGCATGATATAAAACAAACTAACTGACAGTCAGTTAAGAATCTGATATGAGGAAATAACTCTTCAGCAGCTATCGCTTTGTGATTTAGTACAGTCCTCGTACATTTCCTCGTACAAAATGTTTTCTGGGGAACAACGCGCAGAGACTGGAAGAGAGACTTAGTACCCATGAGTCCATGCGCGCGCCTACCTTCCCAGTGACTTCCTGTAAAACCTAGGAGAGATGTGGACACATGTAGAAACTTAGATCAACTGTTTCTCAGCCCCTTTCATTGCAGCAGTTGATAAATATCTAGAATGGCTAATATTGCAACAAAGAGAGTTCAGAGGGAATTTAGAGAGGTCGTCAATAGCGAAGAGGTTTGAGTTATATGATTTTCTTTTAAGCGTGATTTGTCTTGCTTGTACTAATTAAGCTTAAGTAAGCTTATATTCACACCGCTCTTTCCAACCGGCGAGTTAGTCAAGCTTCTTATCCTCCTTAAAAATAAAATCCTTGCATATGAATGAGTGAAATCAACTGGCATCCAAGGTCGATCTCTACTTTGTAGGTCCTGAAGTGTAAAATAGAGTTAGTTGATGAAACATATACGAGACTTCGTGGAGAAATAGCCGGACCCCCGGACACCCCATTCGAAGGTAATTTGTAGTTTAATTCTAATTTGAGACGCTCGTGACTTAATAAATTCAATTCTTAGTGATACAATCGTAAAGGAATGGCAATTTCTTGTGTTTCTCTTAAACTACTTGTAACATTTTCTTTCGGAAGTCTATTCGCCATTGTAGGAGTTGCATTTGTAACCTGGCAAATCAAAACATGTTGTCGTTATCACTTTTGTTGGAAAGTTTGGTAAGAGAAGACAGTCAGCTTTGCAGGCGCAAAGCACAAAATGCTTTCTTGTACATTTCATTTGTTTTGGTCTTTTTTACTGTACATACAATCCACACTTTGTACTACAAAGTTTGATGGAGATGTGTGAATATAATCACGATTTTCAGTCTGATGCATCCAAGTATTCTTACTGTGAAACCCAGTTTATAGGGAAACCATGGCAACGTAAATGGCACCTTACTTTTACAGTGCCTCTCTGCACCCAGGAGTATAAATGGGTGCCAGTGTTCATTTAATGCTGGGGGATGAACTATCATTTGACAGACTAGCATCTCATCCAGGAAGAGTTGAAACACTCCTAGTCCCTTGATGCTACAGAAACATAATTTGGGCCGCTTGTCTAACGCAGACTTAACCTTACCTTAGTTGTGTTATGCAGTCTTTCATTAATAATGATCGTCAACACGTTTCTACTGCTAATGTCATACCTGTGACTAAATTTCAAAGTAAAGAATTTGCTAAACACTAACGAAATAATGTTCTGTTGTTTCAAACATGAGAATGTAGTCATTCAGAATAGATCAGGGCTTATGAACAAATACTATGAACAAATTACTATTGATATCCACTGGTTCAGATACTATTAAAGCAGTTTCTGTATGAATATTTGGAAGGCGCAGTGTCCTCATTGTTAATGAGCTTGACTCTGGATCGAACAGTCTGGGTTTGAGCCCTGGCCGGGGACACTGTGTTGTGTTCATGGGCAAGACACTCAACTCTCACAGTGTCTCTCTCCACCCAGGTGTATACATGGGTACCGGCAAATTTAATGCTGGGGGTAACCCTGCGATGGACTAGCATCCCATCCAGGGGGAGTAGCAATATTCCTAGTCGCTTAATGCTACAGAAACCGTGATAAGCTCCGGCCTGGTGGGCCACTTAGGCTCATATGCAGACTTTACCTACCTACCTGTATGAATATGTTTCTATGGGCTAAGGAATCTTGTTATTTCCCAGGTGGAAGCTACAAATTGGATATTGTTATCCCGGAAACATATCCCTTTAATCCGCCAAAGGTAAACATCACTTTTATATATATATACATTGTGTTTTTAATGCTACATGTACATGTATATAACAATTAGTTTAGTAATTATAACAATACACTAAATTAATGTCCATAATTTTCGCTCTATAAAATGTATCTCGTACACAAGGCTAAAAAAGTTAGAAAAGTTACAAATTGTAAAATTAAAAAAGTTCAAACCAAACGTTTTCGGCTGTTTGCCATCATGATGATGGTTTGGTTTGAACTTTTTTAATTTTACAATTTTTAACTTTTCTAACTTTTTTAGCCTTGTGTATGAGATACACTAAATTAAATTATTTGTTTTTAAGGTGCATTTTGTAACAAAGATCTGGCATCCAAATATAAGTTCTGTTACAGGAGCAATATGTTTAGACATCTTGAAAGATCAATGGTAAGATGATTTTTTTTATTAAAGCATGATTGTTGACTTTTCCTGGAAATTCCAGGAATGTATTGGAATAGCAAGAAGAATTAGATGAAGATGTCACATTTTCTGTTCTCATTCAACCCACTTTTTTTTCAAAAGTAAAAAGTAAATATATAAAACTGTATAAAAGCTTTCAAGCGCAGTGGTGTGAAATATAGTTTGTTCTTTGAGCCTTATGACTCCTCTGCGATTTTGAAAATTTCAATGTCGGACACAATTGACAATTGATTACAAGGTCATTTAGTTTCATCAACTGCGTTGATAATGTGAATTGGCCACCATAAAGAGATTTGATTAGGTTTTGAATCCCTTCACAGTGGCCAATTCACGTTATCAACCCAGTTGATAAAACTGATTATCTTGTAATACTACCCACCGACGCAGCACCACAGTTTCTTTAAAACTTACCCCTTTTGACAATTTGATTACCCATGAATACATAATTATGTACAATTTTCATACAGAATATTTTATTATAATGTTGTAAGGAGATGTGGGTATTCTTCTTTACTTGAAGAATAAAATTTATAAGCCAGTAGAAAAGACAAGTTGCGTGTCTCCATTTAAGTAAGTTAAATTCAAAGAAACAACCATATGCTTGCCATTTGCAATAATTACATGTAACACTACATGTACCAAAATGGTCAAACTCCTCAGTGCAATAGAGATACTACTTTTTGATAGAAAGGGTACAACAAAGCCACAAATTTATTGCCTGTTTATTCTTGTTTCAGGGCCGCAGCAATGACACTACGTACTGTTTTACTTTCAATACAGGTGAGGCAGCTGTGCACTCATAATAATGTAATTTAACAGTCTTGGATTTCCTAGAGAATAATTGAATTTGTATGGTTAATGTTGTGTAGCTGCATTCTATATGGCTAAATGTGATTTAGGCAAAGTTAAACTTCAAGACAATGCAGGTCAGCAGTCATTTGACTCCGGTGGCCTGGGTTGGCTGTGGAAGTTTAGCTGGGGTGCCCTGCAATCCACCGAGCCAGTTGCTTGCTTTCATTTGTCTGCTACAGTTCAGCCATTTGCTTAGCACTACGCTTGCCTGCAGTACTCCTTCAAAACACATTTTGCCCTCTCCACCCCCTCCTTAAGTGGTATGGAAGCGGTAAGTATTGGTTGGTACATGTAAGTATTCCACTGAATGATTCAGTGTGTCACGGTACCTGGTGGTGCCCACTAGAGGGGGTTGCCATGGATAGCTCCTTTCCGAGGTAAATGTTACTCGGCTCCTCCTACCTCAAGGCACTAATGCCCAAGCTTATCTAATGTTGATGAGTTTAATTCATTCATGTATCTGATGATTGAGTTTCTGAAGAACTAACAAGAAGAGAAAGTTGTCTAGTAAATCTGGCAACTGCCTAAATACAAAGTTACCAGAGTCTGCAGCCATGTACCACCAGTATAGTGAAGGGTACATGTAGCGTGGCAAAGTTTGCAAGACAATGAAATTAGGTATTTTGCTGTCAAGCAAAACAAAATAAAATTGTCCTCATATCCCCAGGCTTTGTTGTCTGCGGCAGAGCCTGATGATCCCCAAGATGCAGTCGTTGCCAAACAGGTACATGAACTAACAGTGACTGTTGTATTAGTTATCTTGATGTAGCTTAGATGTGGAAAGGTGGATGGAATTAATTATTCATGGTTCAATAAGAAAGGAAATTGAGAATCAAACTAGGTTAAAATCATTTTGAACTGAATTATCATTTTGACCTGCAGCGTATACTTAAGAATGGTGACCATTGTAAGACAGGAGACCTTGTTACAAGGAACAAGTTTAAAAGGGGGAGTAGTAATTATTTGAGAGGGAACATTTATTGGATGGTCAGAGCTACATGTAAATGGAATCATTATTGTAGCATTACTAAAAGCTGTTACACATATCATCAGACTCATTAACTATGACTTACCTTCTCGTAGTTTAAAGAAACCCCACGCATTTACCGGAAAACAGCTAAACTTTGGGCAGAAGTCTATGCTGGAGGTGAGATGCAATACTTTTTCAGTTATAAATTATGCACTTTCAGCCCATGTGGACGATACCTAAATTTATGGTTTAATTTCCTGCTTAGTTATTATGAATGGGCCACTGTTAACAGAGTCCAAGGCTTGTACTAACATGATCATGTATTAAAAGTGATTTTAAGAATCATCAGCTACATGTATAAGTAAACGTTTCAGTTATAATATGAGCTGCACTAGTCGTAGCCAATGAAAGCTTTAGTTTACCAACTGTTCTCCAAACTCTCAAGTATATTTATAACTAGAAAGGCATAAAGCAGTGTTCAAATGAAAGTCAGAAAATCAAAACCAATGTTTTCACTCTTGCTAATCACAAAGGAATTGGACAATCCAATACATCAATCAAAATTTCAGTTGTTCAATTAGTAAATACATGTTGCTGATACAGAATGCAGGAAAAGATGCCAACAAGTTATAGGTTGTACTTCTGACTAAATGAACAAGTGGTGTGAGATTTTTAAGCCAGTCCTATCACACAGTAATGCAAAAATCAATGATTACTTTTACTTGTTACTCTTATATTACATGTTTCGTAAGCTTTTATACCATATAGCTGAAGAGGTAACTGATATTTGTGATGATGAAATCAAACTGTTCTTTATACTTAATACAGATAAACTGTTTTCACTGGAAACGTCTGCAGACATCAGCTCGGATTGACATGGAACAAAACATTTTTAATTAAGCTACAGCAGTATCTCTCAAGATTCATATATTATGAATAAAGTTTGCGTGACTGCTGTTTAAATTTGAATAATTTTGTTGATATGCTTTGTCTTCTAGCTCCTTCTTCACATGATATGGAGTATGAAGAGAAAACAAAACGGTTAACTTCAATGGGCTTTTCTCAGGTTGGTATTTGGTTTCAATGTTGTATATTTCTTCAACTGTATTATTTAATTAAGGAAATGTTTATTCATGTGAGTAGGAGGTGCAGTGGCCTCGTCATTTGTGCACTCATCTCTAGATTGAGTGGTCCAGATTCAAGCCATGGACACTGTGTCGTGTTCTTGGGCAAGACTTTACTCGTACAGTGCTTCTCTCCACCCATGTGTGTGGATGAGCACGGCAAATTTAATGCTTGGGTGACCTTGTGATGGACTAGCATCCCATCCAGGGGGGAGTAGAAATACTCATAGTCTCTTCATGATACAGAAACCGGGATAAGCTCTGGCCTGATGGGTCAGTTAACACATGTGTAGAATTATCTTTCTACCATTAATTATATAAGCATGCAGACATTATTTTAAATAAATATGAAGCACAAGTCACAGCTGAGTGCTTTCCATGCTTTTTGAGAATTCCATTGTCTTCTCAACAGTGTCAACTAGAAGGAGCTAGTTGTCTGTTTCCTTCACCAAATGTCAGGGAAGTTATGCATATTTGAGCTTGTGAATGTAATTCTTACTTATTCCTGTCATCTGTTGTGTTCTCTTCACAGAATCAAAGTCTCGTGGCATTGTCGACCCATTCCTGGAATTTTGAGAGAGCCGTAGAGTCTTTACTGAGTAGTTGACAAATCTCTATATGTCGTGTTTCCTAGTACTTAGCTGAGTCCTGTAACCATGGCATCTGTATATTCTCTTTACAGACCTGACATCGTTCTGCGCAAACTTCTAGCTTGAACAGCAGCACAGTCATGCACAGTAGTTAATTAAATGTCAGACCTGCTACCTAATTATCTGACGTGATACAACAACAATACAATTTGAACTTACTTATATTGCTTTTGGTATATTTTAGACATTTTAACTTCATGTCAAAAAAAAAAACAACTTCCTACTGGCTTTTGTGTATTTCTTTTAAATTCTATTAATGCTGTAGGCAGATTTAGTTAAATGGAAAGGTCTAGATTGTATCTAGATTGTTGACTTAAATCTTATAACTTAAACACTTGATGAAGACTTGTTATTGTAATGAGATCAAACCAGAAGATCACCAGTGCTTTCAATGGGACTACTCCAAGCAAGGCCACTTAAGCAAATTCTTGGCAAAATGACCACTGACATTTTGAAAGGTCTAAAATAATAACTAATCAAAATAACTCTTTTGCCTTTGTAATTAACAGGTTGATGACATGGATAATTTGTTGAACATTTTGTTGGGTGGCCTTGGTTGGAGAAGGCCAAATTGTAACTGTATGGTAGAGCTGCTTATTGTTATTTTAATAGTTAGTAATTCTT